>ERZ1048872.1013-NODE-1013-length-25780-cov-10.178348_pt1 | contig 25780 bp, 22 predicted proteins | sample MGYA00383100_ERZ1048872 | MGnify/ENA primary metagenome ERZ1048872 (study PRJEB29581, sample SAMEA5548370) | metagenome | biome: marine; feature: coastal; material: water | depth 50 m | study: Short-term variability in the microbial, nano- and picoplankton...
CGATTGTGCCGATGTTGACGTGCGGTTTATTGCGTTCAAACTTTTCCTTAGCCATGAGAGGCTCCTTTTTAGTAAGGCGGTGCACCAGCGGCGCACCCTATGGGTTTAATAGATCGGGTGCGCGAGTTTCCCCACGCACCGCTTTTATTTAGGCGAATTTCGCTTGAATCTCGTCGGAGATGTTCTGCGGAACCGGCTCGTAGTGGCTGAACTGCATCGAGAAGTTTGCACGACCCGAAGACATCGAACGAAGTGTGTTGATGTAGCCAAACATGTTCGCTAGCGGAACCTGAACGTCGATCGCGATGGCATTGCCACGCGTGTCTTGTCCTTGAACCTGACCACGACGGGATGTGAGGTCACCGATGATACCACCTGTGTACTCGTCCGGTGTGATCACTTCGACTTTCATGATCGGCTCGAGCAGTTTCGCACCCGCTTTGCGCATACCTTCGCGCATCGCCATACGAGCTGCGATTTCGAACGCAAGCACAGAGGAGTCAACGTCGTGGAACTTACCGTCCAGAAGCTGAACCTTGAAGTCGATCACAGGGAAGCCTGCCAAAGGACCGGAGTCCATGACAGATTTGATGCCCTTTTCAACGCCTGGGATGTATTCCTTCGGAACAGCACCACCAACGATCTTGGACTCAAACGAGTAACCCTCGCCCGGCTCTGTCGGAGAAATCTGAAGTTTCACCTCACCGAACTGACCAGAACCACCAGATTGCTTCTTGTGCGTATACGTGTGCTCAACTTCGTGACCAATCGTTTCGCGGTAAGCAACTTGTGGTGCACCGATATTCGCTTCAACTTTGAATTCACGACGCATACGGTCGACAAGAATATCAAGGTGAAGTTCGCCCATGCCCTTCATGATGGTCTGACCAGACTCGATGTCAGTCTCAACACGGAAAGATGGATCCTCAGCAGACAAACGCTGAAGCGCGAGGCCCATCTTTTCTTGGTCGCCCTTTGTTTTAGGCTCGACCGCGATCTCGATCACAGGCTCCGGGAACGTCATCGTTTCCAGAACAACAGGCTCGTTAACAGCACAAAGTGTGTCACCCGTTGTTGTGTCCTTCAGGCCGCCGAGCGCGATGATGTCACCAGCATATGCTTCGGAAATCTCGTCACGGTCGTTGGAGTGCATGACCATCATACGGCCAACACGCTCTTTTTTGCCTTTGGTCGAGTTCAGGAATGTATCACCTTTTGACAACGTACCAGAGTAGATACGTGTGAATGTCAGCGAGCCAACAAACGGGTCATTCCAGATCTTGAACGCAAGTGCAGAGAACGCCATGTCATCATCCGCGCGGCGGGCAATGTCACGTGTTTCCGTCTCGTCGCCAGGCTTAAAGCCCATGTAGTCAACAACGTCGAGCGGGCTCGGCAGATAGTCAACAACAGCGTTGAGAAGGGGCTGAACGCCTTTGTTTTTGAACGCGGAACCGCCCAAAACAGGAACGAACTTCATTTCCAAGCAGCCCTTACGAACAAGCTTGCGCAGTGTTAGCACATCAGGCTCTTCGCCCTCTAGATACGCTTCCATTGCGTCGTCGTCCATTTCGACCGCCGCTTCAACGAGCTTGTTGCGCCATTCGTTCGCCTGATCTTGCAGGGCTTCACGAATAGGAGCTTTCACCCAAGACGCGCCAAGGTCTTCACCTTCCCACAACCACTCTTCCATGGTTACGAGATCGATAAGGCCTTCAAGCTCTGTCTCAGCACCGATTGGAATGCCGACAGGAATCGCAGTTGCACCTGTACGGTCTTCAATCATGTGAACGCAGTTAAAGAAGTCCGCGCCGATCTTGTCCATTTTGTTAACGAACACGATGCGTGGAACTTTATACCGATCTGCCTGACGCCAAACTGTCTCTGTCTGTGGCTCAACACCGGCGTTACCGTCAAGAACAGTAACAGCGCCGTCGAGAACAGCCAACGAACGCTCAACTTCAATTGTGAAGTCAACGTGGCCAGGTGTGTCGATGATGTTCATGCGGTGCTTTTCAGAATCGGCTGTTGTGCCGTCCTCTGTGCGCTCCCAGAACGTCGTCGTCGCAGCGGATGTAATGGTAATTCCGCGCTCTTGCTCTTGTTCCATGTGGTCCATCGTTGCGGCACCATCATGCACCTCACCGATGTTGTGCTCTTTTCCAGTGTAGAAAAGAATGCGCTCGGAACAGGTTGTTTTACCTGCATCGATGTGCGCGATGATACCAAAGTTGCGGTATCGTTCGAGGGGATATTCGCGTGCCATTTGGCTAAACCCTTTCTGTTACCAACGGTAATGGCTGAAGGCTTTGTTCGCCTCGGCCATCTTGTGCGTGTCTTCGCGCTTCTTAACGGCGGAACCACGAGTGTTCACAGCGTCAAGAAGTTCGCCAGCAAGACGCTCTTCCATTGTGTTTTCGTTGCGTGAACGGGACGCTTTGATCAACCAACGGATGGCCAATGCTTCGCGGCGCTCTGGACGCACTTCAACCGGAACCTGATACGTGGCACCACCAACACGGCGGGAACGTACTTCGACGGACGGTTTGATGTTGTCGAGCGCTTCGTGGAACACCTCGATCGGTGCGCGCTTGATCTTGTCTTCAACCCGCGTCATCGCAGAATATACGATGCGCTCAGCAACGGACTTTTTGCCGTCGATCATCAGGTTGTTCATGAATTTAGTCAGTACGCGATCGCCATATTTGGCATCGGGCAAGACTTCGCGTTTTTCAGCGGCGTGACGACGTGACATATCAGCCTCTCCTTATTTAGGACGCTTCGCGCCGTACTTCGAACGACGTTGCTTACGATCTTTGACGCCCTGAGTATCCAGAACACCGCGAAGAATGTGGTAACGCACACCGGGAAGGTCTTTTACACGACCGCCACGGATCAGAACCACAGAGTGCTCCTGAAGGTTGTGGCTCTCACCAGGGATATACGAAATAACCTCGAAACCGTTGGTCAGGCGCACTTTGGCAACCTTACGCATAGCGGAGTTCGGCTTTTTCGGAGTTGTTGTATAAACGCGTGTGCAAACACCGCGTTTCTGTGGGCACTGCTCTAGGTGCTGCGACTTAGAGCGCTTGATTTTAGGCTGACGCGGCTTGCGGATCAGCTGTTGGATCGTTGGCATAGAAGGTGTCTTCCCCATCTCTCAACTTAGTTTTGCCACCTGCCTTCCGGCGCGTGACGCGAAATCTGCCGTGCCGTGGAGCACAATCACCTGTAAACAAGCGAAAAAACCGCAAACGTTCCCATTCCGAGGTGAACGTCGCGGTTGGGTTTCAGAGGTCGCTGGCTATAGGTGCCAAGGACTTGACCACAGTCGATATGATATCGGCAAAAGAACAGGTCTTGAGCCGGATAGCGCGCGTATAGGGGGAGTCGCGTGAGGTGTCAACTGGCCCTAACCAATGGTGGAGTGGGGTGGCACTGACATGCTGTTCCTTGTGGTTGAAAAGCAAAGGAACAGCTTCATGCAAATCCTTGGACTATGCCAGTTTTCTTTCCTTGCCCTTGTGGCGGATTTCAAGTGGAGCATGAAGGCATCGAGGGTCGCTTTGCCTATCGCTACCGGCCCAAGCGCATGGAAGAGCGGTTTGGCCATGATGATGACGCGGTTGCTGTATCTTTCGTCGATCAATTCAAGCGGGCAGCGATGGAGTGTCGACCTTTTTTGGAGCGCAACAAATTCGTAACTTTTGATTATCCTAAAGGCTATGTCGAGCGACCAAACGCGCAAGGTTTGCATGCTCAAGAAACTTTTCATCCGTTCTGGGGACGGCGTTTTGGGGGCCTCGATCGCGCTGCACACTCGCAAGCGCATCATGAATTTTGCGCTTGGGCGGATGGGATGGTTCATGCCCGCAATCAGCTTTGACCAACTCGCGATTTACTTGCGCGGCAACAAAAACTTCAATGAAAGTCGCAAAGGTCCGAATTTGACCCAACCCGGTTTGGAACTACCCGACGGCGCAGGCGAGCCGATAATCCGCAAGAGGTTTGCGGTGAATGCAGATCATATCCGTGCCATGCTTGCCTGACGGCGTTTCACGCGGGCCTCACGGTAGAGCGTGAAGATACCTGTCGCCACGATCAGCCCTGCCCCCACGAATGTCAGTGTTTCCGGCCATTCGCCAAAGAACACATAGCCCAGCAGCAGCGCCCAGAGCATCGCCGTGTAGCGGAAGGGCGATGTAAATCCGACCTCGCCGACGCGCATTACCATGACAGAAAACACATAGCCCCCTATCACGAAAAGCGCAGAGGCAACGAGCATCGCAATTTGCACGTTGGTCATATCGGACCATTCGCCGGTTGCCAGTGCGCCTATCCCGCCAAACCCTGTCACGAAAATCGAGCCAACAAGTGTTACGGTTAGCGAGGGTACATCCTTGCTCAGTCGGCGCGCTGCAAGATCGCGCACGGTCACACAGAGCACAGCGATCAACACGTAGATCGAGTGGATGGTGAACCCGTCCGTGCCAGGCCGCACGATCAACATCATGCCGCAAAAGCCAATCACTATGGCAAGCATACGCCGCCAGCCGACGGCCTCTTTGAAAACCAGTGCTGCAGCGAGGGTCACGGTCAATGGCAGGGTTTGCAGGATCGCCGTAACATTAGCAAAAGGCATGTGCAAAAGCGCGGTCAGGAAGAAATAGGCAGCGGCCACTTCCGCGGCGGAGCGGAGCACGATAAGCCAACGGTCTTTGGCGCGTTTGGGCCACGCCAGCGCCTTGAGATAGCGCGCAAGCAGATAGATCAGCGTCGTCGCTAGAATGCCGCGCAGCAAGAGCAATTGGGACAACGGCACATCAGTGCCAATAGCTTTGATGAACAGATCGTTAAACGTAAACGCCGCCATAGAGCACATCATAAAGAGCGCGCCTTTGGCATTGTCGGAGAGATTGGCGAATAGGGTCATGACGTATCTATCGCTGATAGCGAGACTGGAGGGTAGTCCGATTGCGACTAAGGCTTGCAGTCTTTGCCTGCGATGGACAGGATGCTATGAGTTTTTGAGGGTCAAACGCGACGCGTGGCACTAGAATTGATCAAAACCAGTGGCCTTTTCCATCGCGCCAACCATTTGAAGGGCGCTATGTGTCGCTGGCTTTGCTCTCTGAGGCGCATGTGAGTGATCTTTGGATCCATGCGGCAACGGCACCCACAAGTTTCGACTACCTCAGATATGGTCCTTTCACCGATAAAAGCGTGCTAACCGCGCTCGTCAAGGATCTCTCCAACCGCGCGGATCAGCCGTTTTGGGCAGTGCTCGATGTGAACGGACGTGCCTACGATTGGCTTTCGATATGTGATGTTTCACAAGAGGATGGCGCATTCGAGATTGGGAGCATTTGGTTTGCGCCTTGCTTGCAAGGCACCCGCGCCGCCCGCGAGGCGATTTTCGTATTGATGCAATACGGCATGGATGATTTGGGGTATGAGCGTTTGGTTTGGCGATGTCAGACGCAGAATGAAGCGTCCTTCAAAGCCGCTGTGAACCTGGGCTTTACGCATGAAGGCACATGGCGCAACGCGGCCGTGGTTAAGGGATGGCAACGCGATGTTGCGTGGTTCTCGATCTTGAAATCCGAATGGCCCGCGAAACGCGACGCGTTTGAGGCTTAGCTTGATGCGGAAAACTTCGATAATGAAGGGCGGCAACTTAATCGGCTTGGTGAAGCGGCTATTTAACGTCGCTTCTGAAATCCGGTCTTTGTCTGCTCAAAACCTGCGCGTCTGTAAAACTCCAAAGTAGCGGCCTCCTTTGAGCCAGTCATAAGCATGACTTTGTAGCAGCCTTGTTGCCATGCATGTGTTGTGGCGAAATCCAGCGTCGCTTTACCGTAGCCACGCCCGCGATGACCTTCATCAGTAATCACGTTCTCAATCAAAGCGTAGGGCTTTCCAGCTTTCGTGAGATTCGGGATCACCACCAAAGTACATGACGAGACGAGCAACTCATCCACTTCACCGACGAAAATCTCGCTACCGTCATAACGTTTGAAACGCTCAAAGAGTTCTTCGGCTTCGTGCGGTGGGATAGCGGTATTGTGCGCAGAGAGTTGCAAATAGAGCGTCTGGAGACGTTCAAGGTCCGCGCGCTGCGCCTTTCGGATGAATGGTCTTTTGCTCATGGTCATTAAGCTAAATACGCTTTGTCCCAAGCACAATCGTCCAAACGAAAAAGGCCCCCGCTATCACTAGCGAGGGCCCTTCTCAATTTCTAAGCGAGCGCGTTACTCGTCGCGGCTTTCGGGTGTGGTGAACACATCCTCTGGCCTGTCAAACACATCACCGCCCACGATATCATCCGTCGGCGCGGCCAGTGCGGCGGCGGCGGCGGCTTCAATGCGGCGCGCTTCAACAACGACGTTGTCGCGGTCTTGTGCCACACGCTGCATTTGCTGCGTTGCCCCACCCGTACCGGCTGGGATCAAGCGACCCACGATGACGTTCTCTTTGAGGCCGACCAGTTTGTCGCGCTTGCCCTGAACAGACGCTTCCGTAAGAACACGCGTTGTTTCCTGGAACGACGCCGCAGAGATAAAGCTGCGTGTCTGCAAGGACGCTTTGGTAATGCCCAAGAGGATTGGCTCAGCCGTTGCAGGCTTGTACCCGCGCTGCGCTGCCTTTTCATTGGCCGCAAGATACTCTTGCTTGTCCACATGCTCGCCTTTGAGCAATGTTGTCTGGCCGCTGTCGAGGATTTCCCACTTCTGCAACATCTGACGCACGATGACTTCGATATGCTTGTCGTTAATCTTAACACCCTGAAGGCGATAAACGTCCTGCACTTCGTTAATCATGTAATCCGCCAGTGCTTCGACACCCAAGATAGACAAGATGTCATGCGGCGCTGGGTTGCCGTCCATGATGTAGTCGCCCTTTTGGATGAAGTCACCTTCCTGAACCGGAATGTGCTTGCCCTTTGGAACCATGTACTCAACCGTGTCCATGCTCTCGTCCACAGGATCAATCGCGATACGGCGCTTGTTCTTGTAGTCTTTGCCAAAGCGGACGTGGCCATCAAGTTCTGCAATGATCGCGTGGTCCTTAGGGCGACGTGCCTCAAAGAGTTCCGCAACCCGTGGCAAACCACCGGTAATGTCCTTGGTCTTCGTGCCTTCACGCGGGATACGCGCGACGACGTCACCAGCTTGAACTTCCGCACCTTCTTCGATCGACATAATCGCATCAACCGACATCGGATAGGTCACTGGGTTACCCGCATCATTGCGCACAGGCTCGCCGTCTTTATCCATGATGATAATTTCAGGCTTAAGCTCGTTACCTTTCGGCGCTGCACGCCAGTCGATAACGATTTTCTGTGTCATACCAGTGGCCTCGTCCGTCTCGTCGCGTACAGCAATGCCGGATACGAGGTCAACGAATTTGGCTGTACCAGCTTTTTCCGCGATGATTGGAAGCGTGTATGGATCCCATTCAAACAGCTTGTCGCCACGGCCGATCTTGTCGCCCTCTTTTACAAACAGTTTGGAGCCGTAGCCGAGCTTGTGGCTCGCACGTTCTTCACCATTCTCATCGTTAATGATGAGCTTCATGTTGCGGCCCATAACCATCGTGTCGCCAGAGGCGTTCACAAGAGTCTGTGGATTCTCAAGAACGATTGTGCCCTCTTGGCTGGCTTCTTGGAAGGACTGCTGACCACCCTGCGCAACACCGCCGATGTGGAATGTCCGCATGGTCAGCTGTGTACCCGGCTCACCAATGGACTGCGCGGCAATAATGCCGACGGCCTCACCAGAGTTGACCATTGTACCGCGTGCAAGGTCACGACCATAGCACATGGCGCAAACGCCCTCTTCCGCTTCACAAGTCAAAGGAGACCGGATGCGCATGGATGTAACGCCCGCCTCTTCGATTGCGTCAGCCATGAGTTCGTCAAGCAGCGTGCCTGTTTTGAACATCACCTCGTCCGTGCCAGGACGCAAAACGTCCTGAGCAACGACACGACCTAGAACGCGATCACCAAGCGTGGAAACCACTTCGCCATCGTTTACGGCCGCCTCTGCTGTGATCATGTTCTCTGTTCCACAATCGTGCATGCGCACGATGCAGTCCTGAGAAACGTCAACCAGACGACGTGTCAGATAACCAGAGTTCGCTGTTTTCAAAGCCGTGTCCGAGAGACCCTTACGAGCACCGTGTGTGGAGTTGAAGTACTCCAAAACGGTCAGACCTTCTTTAAAGTTGGAGATGATCGGTGTCTCGATGATGTCGCCATTCGGCTTTGCCATCAGACCGCGCATACCGCCCAGCTGTTTCATCTGAGTGACCGAGCCACGCGCACCAGAGTGTGCCATCATGTAGACCGAATTCGGCTCCATCTCGACGCCTTGATCGTCGTGACGGGTGTCGGAAATCGAACCCATCATCGCGTCGGTGACTTTGTCGTTACACTTTGACCAAGCATCGACAACTTTGTTGTACTTTTCACCCTGAGTGATCAGGCCGTCCATGTACTGTTGCTCAAAATCTTTAACTTGATCACGTGTTTCTTCAACGAGTGGCCACTTGGTATCAGGGATCAGCATGTCGTCTTTGCCAAACGAAATACCGGCCTTGAACGCTTCGCGGAAACCCATGGTCATGATGTGGTCACAGAAAATAACCGACTCTTTCTGACCGCAATAACGATAGACTGTGTCGATGACCTGCTGCACTTCCTTCTTACGCAGAAGGCGGTTCACCAATTCAAACGGTGCTTTCGCATTCAGCGGCAAAAGTGCGCCAAGACGAACGCGACCTGGTGTGGTCTCGAAACGCTGCATGACTTCATTGCCCTCAGCATCAACCTGCGGCAAGCGCGCAGTGATCTTGGAGTGCAAATGAACGATGCCGCTATCAAGCGCGTGCTGCACTTCTTCGATAGAACCGAAGATCATGCCCTCGCCTTTCATACCCACACGCTCAAGCGTGGTGTAATAAAGACCCAAGATCATATCCTGTGACGGAACAATGATCGGTGCACCGTTTGCAGGCGACAGAACGTTGTTCGTGGACATCATCAAGACGCGTGCTTCAAGCTGCGCTTCCAAGGATAGTGGTACGTGAACCGCCATCTGGTCACCGTCGAAGTCCGCGTTAAACGCAGAACAGACGAGCGGGTGCAGCTGGATCGCTTTGCCTTCGATCAGAACAGGTTCGAACGCCTGAATGCCAAGGCGGTGCAGCGTAGGCGCACGGTTCAGCATGACAGGATGTTCGCGGATCACTTCGTCCAAGATGTCCCAAACTTCGGGACGCTCTTTTTCAACGAGCTTCTTCGCCTGTTTCACGGTGGAGGAAAGACCTTTGGCCTCAAGACGCGAATAGATAAACGGTTTGAACAGTTCGAGCGCCATCTTTTTGGGCAAGCCACACTGATGCAACTTCAGTTCTGGACCGGTCACAATAACCGAACGACCAGAGAAGTCGACGCGCTTACCCAAAAGGTTTTGACGGAAACGACCTTGCTTACCCTTCAGCATATCGCTGAGGGATTTCAAAGGACGCTTGTTCGCGCCTGTGATGACACGACCGCGACGGCCGTTGTCGAACAGAGCGTCTACAGATTCCTGCAACATACGCTTTTCGTTACGCACGATGATGTCAGGTGCGCGCAGCTCGATCAGACGCTTCAGACGGTTGTTCCGGTTGATCACACGACGGTAAAGGTCGTTGAGGTCAGAGGTTGCGAAACGGCCACCATCGAGTGGAACCAGCGGGCGAAGCTCTGGCGGGATCACAGGGATCACGGTCAGGATCATCCACTCAGGACGGTTGCCGGACTCAAGGAAGCTCTCAACAACTTTGAGGCGCTTGATGATCTTCTTTGGCTTCAACTCACCCGTTGCTTCCGCGAGATCCGCGCGCAGGGTTTCTGCTTCGGACTCAAGATCGATCTGAGCAAGCATTTCACGGATCGCTTCCGCACCGATGTTCGCAGTGAATGCGTCCATGCCAAATGTGTCTTGCGCGTCCATATACTCTTCTTCGGTCATCATCTGACCGTAAGTGAGGTCTGTAAGGCCCGGCTCGATCACCACGTAGTTCTCGAAGTAGAGGACACGCTCAAGATCACGAAGTGTCATGTCCAGCATCAGGCCGATGCGCGAAGGCAAAGACTTGAGGAACCAGATGTGTGCAACTGGGGAGGCCAATTCGATGTGACCCATACGCTCACGACGCACTTTTTGAAGCGTAACTTCAACGCCACATTTCTCGCAGACAACGCCGCGATACTTCATGCGCTTATATTTACCGCAGAGACATTCGTAGTCTTTGATCGGGCCAAAGATACGCGCGCAGAACAGGCCGTCGCGCTCTGGCTTGAAGGTACGGTAGTTGATAGTTTCTGGCTTTTTAATTTCGCCAAAAGACCAAGACAGGATGCGCTCAGGGGACGCGAGCGAGACCTTGATCTCGTCGAACGTCTTGATAGGGGCAACCGGGTTAAACGGGTTGTTTGTCAGTTCCTGGTTCATTTTCAAATCCTTGAAAGGGGAGCATTGGAAGAGGAGTGGCCCTCGATTTTTACAAGAAAAATCGGGGGCTTAGAATTTTCTAGAAAATTCTATTCTTCTTCCTCCGCATCCAGGAGTTCCATATTCAGGCCAAGGCCACGGACTTCTTTGACGAGAACGTTAAAGCTCTCTGGCACGCCAGCCTCGTAGTTGTCTTCGCCTTTGACGATGCTCTCATAGACCTTCGTGCGGCCTGCGACATCGTCCGACTTGACGGTGAGCATTTCCTGAAGCGTGTAGGCAGCGCCATATGCTTCAAGTGCCCAGACTTCCATCTCACCAAAGCGCTGACCACCGAACTGTGCCTTACCACCCAGCGGCTGCTGTGTGACCAAGGAGTATGGACCAGTAGAACGCGCGTGGATTTTGTCGTCCACGAGGTGGTGCAGTTTCAGCAAGTACTTGATGCCAACCGTGACAGGGCGCGCGAATTGCTCGCCTGTACGACCGTCAAACAAGACAGACTGACCGCTTTCAGAGAAGCCCGCACGTTTCAGCGAGTCATTCACGTCGTGCTCTTTCGCGCCGTCAAAGACAGGCGTCGCGATCGGCACACCGTTTGTGACATTACCCGCTGTTTCCAGCAGTGCGTCATCATCAAGACCCTCAAGACCTTCTGCATAGACGTCATCACCGTAAGCAAGGCGCATCGCCTCTTTCACGGGTGTCAGATCGCCGCTGCGACGGTAATCACCGAGTGCGTCGTCGATGTTCAAACCTAGACCGCGTGCAGCCCAACCCATGTGGGTTTCAAGAATCTGACCAACGTTCATACGCGAGGGAACACCAAGCGGGTTCAGACAGAAGTCAACTGGTGTGCCATCCGCAAGGAACGGCATGTCTTCCATCGGAACAACCTTAGAAATAACACCTTTGTTGCCGTGACGACCCGCCATTTTGTCACCTGGCTGAAGCTTACGCTTCACCGCAACGAAGACTTTAACCATCTTCATCACACCGGGTGGGAGATCGTCGCCGCGACGCACTTTCTCGACTTTGTCCTCAAAACGGGAATCCAAAGTACGCTTTTGTACTTCATACTGCTCGTTCAAAGCTTCAACGATTTGTGCGTCTTTCTCATCTTTCAGAGCCAACTGCCACCACTGACCACGTGTCAGTGTTTCAAGCAGCTCTTCGGTGATCTCAGCATTCGGCTTGACGCCTTTCGGGCCTTTGACAGCCACTTTGCCCATGATCATGCCTTTGAGACGCGCATAGATGTTGCGATCGAGGATGACGAGTTCGTCATCACGGTCACGTGCCAAACGCTCGACTTCTTCGCGCTCGATTTGAAGCGCACGCTCGTCTTTTTCAACGCCATGGCGGTTGAAGACGCGGACTTCGACGACCGTACCAAAATCGCCCGGCTTCACGCGCAAGGATGTGTCGCGCACGTCGGAGGCTTTCTCACCAAAGATAGCGCGCAGAAGTTTTTCTTCTGGCGTCATCGGGCTTTCGCCCTTTGGCGTGATCTTACCGACAAGAATATCACCCGGCTCAACGTCTGCGCCGATGTATACGATACCAGCTTCGTCGAGGTTGCGCAGGGCTTCCTCACCGACGTTTGGAATATCGCGTGTGATTTCTTCTGGGCCAAGCTTCGTATCACGTGCTGCGACTTCGAATTCCTCGATGTGGATCGAGGTAAAGACGTCATCACGCGAGACACGCTCGGAGATTAGTATCGAGTCTTCGTAGTTGTAGCCGTTCCAGGGCATAAACGCGACGACGACGTTTTTACCAAGCGCGAGTTCACCCATATCCGTGGAAGGACCATCGGCAATAACTTCGCCCTTTTGAACAGTGTCACCAACCTTAACCAACGGACGCTGGTTGATCGTGGTGTTCTGGTTCGAACGTTGGAACTTACGCATGCGGTAAATATCTACGCCTGCATCGCCCAGCTCAAGATCATGCGTCGCGCGAACAACGATACGCTGGGCGTCGACTTGGTCGATAATGCCTGCGCGTTTCGCCATGATCGCAGCGCCACTATCGCGAGCCACAACTTCTTCAATGCCTGTACCCACGAGTGGAGCTTCAGCACGCAAAAGCGGAACGGCCTGACGTTGCATGTTGGAGCCCATCAAGGCGCGGTTCGCGTCGTCGTTCTCAAGGAACGGGATCAGCGAGGCGGCGACAGAGACCAACTGCTTGGGTGAAACGTCGATCAGGTCCACGTTTTCATTCGGAGACAATGTGTAGTCGCCCGATTTACGTGTGGAGACCAGATCGTTCACGAACTTCATGTTCTCGTCGAGGTTGGCGTTCGCCTGAGCCACTGTGTGGCGCATTTCTTCGGTCGCGGACATATAGTGCACTTCGTCCGATACAACGCCGTTGTTCACAACACGGTACGGTGTTTCGATGAAGCCGTATTTGTTCACACGCGCAAAGGTCGCGAGGGAGTTGATCAGACCAATATTCGGGCCTTCCGGCGTTTCAATTGGGCACATACGACCGTAGTGCGTTGGGTGCACGTCGCGCACCTCAAAGCCTGCACGCTCACGGGTCAAACCACCTGGTCCAAGCGCTGAAAGGCGACGCTTGTGTGTTACCTCAGACAGCGGGTTAGTTTGGTCCATAAACTGCGAAAGCTGTGAAGAGCCGAAGAATTCGCGCACAGCCGCCGCCGCTGGTTTCGCGTTGATCAAATCTTGCGGCATCACTGTGTCGATTTCGACAGATGACATACGCTCTTTGATCGCGCGCTCCATACGGAGCAAGCCAACACGGTACTGGTTTTCCATCAATTCGCCAACGGAGCGCACACGGCGGTTTCCAAGGTGGTCGATGTCGTCGATGTCGCCTTTACCGTCGCGCAGATGCACGAGAGCTTTGATACAGGAGACGATGTCTTCTTTGCGAAGTGTACGCTGCGTATCCTCAGCATCGAGATCGAGACGCATGTTCATTTTCACACGGCCAACCGCGGAGAGATCATAACGCTCTGAATCAAAGAACAACGTGTCGAACAAGTTGGACGCCGCTTCAACGGTGGGTGGCTCGCCCGGACGCATCACGCGGTAGATGTCCATGAGCGCGGTTTCGCGGTTCATGTTCTTATCCGCCGCCATCGTGTTGCGCATGTATGCGCCCACGTTGACGTTATCGATGTCGAGGATTGGCAAATCGGTGATGCCCGCGTCGATCAACTCCTTCAAGGAGCCGCCGATCACGTCGCCGTCTTTGTCCATCTCCAGCGTCAACTCATCACCGGCTTCTGCGTAGATCGCACCAGTTTCTTCGTTGATGATGTCTTTAGCGATGAACTTACCAACGATTGCATCGTATGGGATCAACAGATCAGTCACGTCGCCAGCGTCGATCAGTTTCTTCACTGCGCGGGGGGTGACTTTCTTGTTGGCTTCTGCGATGACTTCGCCCGTCTTGGCATCAACCAAGTCGTAGGTTGGACGTGTGCCGCGAACGCGCTCTGGGAAGAACTTGGTGACCCAACCTTTGCCCTTCTTCAGCTTGAATTCAACGGTATCATAGTACGCATCCATGATGCCCTCTTGGTCGAGACCAAGGGAATACAGAAGCGTCGTAACAGGCAGCTTACGGCGACGGTCGATACGCGCAAAGACGATGTCTTTTGCGTCGAATTCGAAGTCGAGCCAAGAACCACGGTAAGGGATGATGCGGCAGGCGAACAAAAGCTTACCCGAGCTATGTGTTTTGCCTTTGTCGTGATCAAAGAACACGCCGGGAGAGCGGTGCATCTGGGAAACGATCACACGCTCTGTGCCGTTCACAACGAACGTACCGTTCGGCGTCATCAATGGCATGTCGCCCATGAAGACGTCTTGCTCTTTGATGTCTTTAACAGACTTTGCGCCTGTATCTTCGTCGATTTCAAACACGATCAAGCGCAGCGTTACCTTAAGAGGTGCGGCATATGTCATGTCACGTTGTTGGCATTCTTCAACGTCGTACTTTGGCTTTTCCAGCTCGTAGTTAACGAACTCCAGAATGGAAGTTTCGTTGAAATCTTTGATCGGGAAAACCGACTGGAAAACACCTTTGATGCCTTCACCGTCCAGTGGGATCGGTTCGTCACCTGAATTCAGGAACAAGTCATAAGAGCTTTTCTGAACCTCAATAAGGTTCGGCATCTCAAGAACTTCGCGGATTTTGCCGTAATATTTACGCAAACGCTTCTGGCCAAGGAAGGATTGAGCCATAGTAGGTATCACCTTTTTAGTTTCTCATCAGACACATAAGCGGTCGGGCCTCCGCTTAGCGCCCTGTCGAGACGACAGATTTATACGATCCATTCTCGCCACACGTCCCACAGTGCGGCACTCGATCATATGGTCCTGTCTTGGAAAAACTCTTGTATGTCAGAGGCTTGCCGAGAGAGGAGCGGTATTAGTTGATTTTGAAGAGTGTTTTTGCTGAATTTTTAGGAAGGGATCAGGACAAAAACGCTGCGATCTAAACCTCCTATTCGGCAAACAGAAAAGCGGCGTCGAATCAATCGATACCGCAGGAAATTTCCAAATATGTCGTGAAGGCAGCGAACGCAAGGGGGTGGGGTTGGAAAAGTCAGGCATATGCAGCGTTTGCTATTCTTCACGAGGTTGATGCAGCTATCGCGACTACGCAAGGCTTGGTAAAATTTTTATATGCGGACCTTCATGGTCTAAGCGGCGAAAGTCTCCATAGAGCCCAGACTTCGACCATTCTTCGCCGCAGCGAATGTCTGCGAGATTAGCCCAACCCGAAAAGAAAGCGATCGACGATTAGCTCCACGTTGAGCTGCTTTTGGCCTGATTCAAACAAGTGGTGATAGAGAATTGGTGCGACCAGAGTCCGACCCACAGCTTCTATATCGGGCTTTTGCCCATGGTCAGAGAGAATCGCAAGGAAGGGCTGACGGATAATGTCATGCATCGCTGTGTGAACGCGTGCCATCATCGCGTTCTTGTCGGCCAACCGCGCCGCATTCAGGATCACATCGCCCAGTTTACTGGAAACCAGGTTTTCCGACAAAAGCGTGAGTTCTGCGATTATGTCGGCCCGCAGCTCTCCGGTTTGCTCTGCCGCATATGGCGCAGGATCACAGCTTTCAAAAATTTCAACGATCAGGTCGTCTATAGTCGGCCAATGCCGATAGATCGTCCCACGGGCCACACCGGTTTCCTTGGCAAGGCGCATGTGTGTGACCTCTGACCAGCCGTCGGTGAACAACACGACTGCACCTGCATCCAGCACCTTTCGGCGTGTTTTCGTAACGCGGGCGTCTTGTTTTTCCATAATCGAGGTTTGATCCATTTCCCTCACCTTGTCACTGCCCCCTGAAGTTATAAGACATGTTGACTCATATTTCCAACTATGACACTTACAGGACATCGTGTTTTATAAATGAGAGAATTATGCCAATTTTTACATTAGCTATCGGGATCGCGATCACGGCTTGGGTCGGGATAATGGGTGCAACTGCTATGTTGCGAACGGAGGCTGCGAACAAATGGTTCGGAGAGATGCTAGAACAAAGTCCAGCTCTGATGATGGTCAACGGATTCGGACTGTTTGTCACTGCTGCGCTGGTTGGGTTTAACCTATTGGTGCCAGCAATCGTGACGGCAACTTTTGTCAAATGGGCTTTAGTCGGTATTGGGGTGTCGCAGCTTTCAACCCTGTTCATGCAGCTGCGTGGTGGGGCGTCAAGTGCCGCAATGGCGGGGCCAGCCGTGCTTCTCGTTCTTGCGGTCATCTATTGGTTCATTCGCACTTAAGTTGGGAATTCCGAAATGAAAATCGCACTCTTTGGCGCAACCGGTGCAGTCGGTGGCTATTTCCTGAACAAAGCTCTGGCCGCAGGTCATGAGGTGACCGCCCTTGTCCGCTCTCCTGAAAAACTAGTCGCACAGCCTAATCTTAGGGCCGTGAAAGGGGACGTCACGGATACGTCAGATGTCCAAAGCGTCATTAATCAGACCGATGTCGTGGTCAGTTGCCTTGGCAATGTCAAAGGCGTGATGATCATGGAAAGAGCGGCGGAGGCGATACTGCAAGCCGCCGCAGCGCAATCAAACCCGCCGAAATGTCTGTTTGTCAGCAGCATCGGGTGCGGCGGTTCCTCTTGGGTCGTTTTGCAACTCCTTCGATTGATCAACGGTCGCGCAGTATTTGCAGACTACGAGCGTGCCGATGCAAGAATCGCGCGCGAAGCAAACGTTCCTTATGTACTGATCCGCCCCGCCGCCCTGAAAGAAAAACCCGGGAACGGAAAATACCGCGTTTTCCAGGGCGATGGGACATTCGCGCGACCGATGGCCAAAGAGGATGTCGCCGCGTTTCTTTTTGACGCTGTGGAATCTGAGAAATGGGACGGCAGAGGTGGATTTCAACTGGCTGGGTGCAAGTAGTCAATTCCACATAGCCGACGTTCAGTTTTTTATGTCAGATGTCTGCTTCGCCCCAAGGAGCAGCCAACAAAGAAGACTTCATCATAGGTCCGCTTTGTTTGGATTAAGCCCTAAGGAAGAGGCGTTATACTGAATTCAAAAATGGCCCTACAACAAAAAACGGCGGCCCCTTGGGACCGCCGTTCCAAAATAAGCCTTGAAGGCGAATTTACTTAACTTCGACTTCCGCGCCAGCTGCTTCCAGCTTGCCCTTAACGTCTTCTGCTTCTTCTTTAGAGACGCCTTCTTTGACAGCTTTGCCGCCAGCTTCAACGAGCTCTTTTGCTTCTTTCAGGCCAAGACCTGTGATCGCGCGAACTTCCTTGATCACGTTGATCTTGGATGCGCCAGCAGCCTTAAGGATCACGTCGAACTCAGTCTGCTCTTCAGCAGCTGCGCCACCAGCGTCGCCACCGGCAGCCATGACGACTGCGCCGCCTGCTGCTGGCTCGATGCCATACTCGTCCTTAAGGATAGTTTTCAGTTCTTGTGCTTCGAGAAGTGTAAGACCAACGATCTCTTCAGCAAGTTTTTTCAGATCAGCCATTTTGACTCTTTCCGTTTATATAAGATGTGTTCCAACGTGCGCTCTTTCGACCAACACGCCAGTCTTCATGTTGCTTAGGCCGCGGCCTTGTCCTCGATAGTGGACAATACGCCCGCGATGTTGCTTGCAGGTGCGCCAATTGCACCGGCGATGTTGGAAGCTGGTGCCCCGATGCAGCCAGCGATAGAAGCAATAAGCTCGTCGCGGGAAGGCATCTTAGACACGGCTGTAACACCGGCACGGTCCAGAGCGTTCTCACCCATTGCACCGCCAAGGATTTCGAACTTTTTGTTCTCCTTGGCGAAGTCTTCGGCCACTTTCGCTGCTGCGACAGGGTCCTCAGAATAGGTAAGCACGGTCATACCCGAAAGGTAGTCAGCGATGCTTTCGCACGGCTTTCCCTCTAGGGCGATTTTGGCGAGCCTGTTTTTGGCAACACGCACGGCTCCACCTGCTTCGCTTGCGCGCGCACGTAGATCCTGCATATTAGCAACTGTAAGACCGGCGTAGTGGGCTACCACAACGACGCCAGAGCTTTCAAAGATTTGGCCGAGTTCATCGACCAATTTTTCTTTTTGTGCTCTATCCACAGTTTCACTCCAATTTTGGGGATTTCTCCCCGGCTCAGTATTACCGGATCGCTCCGGCGGTTTTGGTCCGTAGTTTACGGTCACACACCCGCCAAGCGCTCAACGATGAGCCCGAAACATATGGTCTGATCCCGCCTCAGGCAGGAATTATGGACACATAACGTACCCACCCACCGTCTCGGACGTATCGCATAAGAGCGCGAAACGAATCACGCGTTCTAACGCTGTAGACGTCGTAGTGTTGATTACGTGAAATGCCAAGACTGTTCCGCGAAAATTGCACACACCACTAGATTTCAACGGCTGCTACCTGTCCGTTCTCAGCCAACCATGCGCAGGCCTTTGGTAAGCTGCAGAACACAGCACTTCAGTCTCGTCGTTGAAACGCCCTCTGTGCGGCTCAAATATACTACATCGCTTAGATCAGAAAGCTCATCAAACGCGCCCTACCAGTCGGCTCCCATCGCGAACATATCGGCGTCAAACTCGATCACATCGGATCGCTTTTGCTCCCAATTATGCTTCGCAAAAACATGGCCGACAAATCTGCAAGAGCGCAAAATACTCGCACAATGCTCATAAGGCATAATGCAAATCTTGACCTTGAGCGCATTAAATTCATCTCAAGAACAACACACAATTACTCCGTCCGCAATTTCTGCGAAACATGATAATAAGTTGACGTGTCATATGCTGAAAAGAGATCAACTTCGAACCCATCCAAGTCGGGTAGCTTAATCATGGCATTGTTCCCTACGCGAAGCGTGCAATCGATGCCCTTTTCGTTGAGCTGTTCTGTTAGCGCGCAAAATTCCTGCGCTGCGTAAAGCTCGCCACGCGATTTCAAGACAACGGCAAGATCGATGTCGTCGTCATAGGGGATCAAATTTTTGTCGCGCACCAACCCTAAAAGCGTGCCGGAGTTGAGGAACGCCTTATGACCAAGGCCTTCAAGAACCTTCAGCAGGTTATTAGTGCCGCCGAACACAGCGTTGGTGTCAGCATCTTCCAAACCGCGGTCATAATAACCATGCCCACTGAAGCGAACACCGCCGGAATAGTCGGCGATCATCTTTTTGAAATCGTATTACTTTGAAAGTTCACCGGCCTTTTCGCGTTTACGTCACAACACCGACATATGCGAATTCGCCGCGCCCCACGTACTTTCGCGCGTGCGGCCAGAAGGATGAATATCTCGTGATACTCTGGCTCTGAGCGAATCTCGATCACCAACCCACGCAAGCGCGCGATCTGGACTTTTACGTTAAGAATAATGTTTTTATCGATATAGGCTTGTTTGGTTAGCAAGCGGCATGCTGCCAGCTGTCTTGTCTTTTCTTCGTTTATGTCTGCCCGACCCATCTTTTTTCTTATTTCTTAAGATTGGCGGCGAATAGAAAAAATAATAAGGCGAAATTCAAAGAATTGTTCGCATTCTGCGGCTTTCACCCAAGCGAGACAAGTAAGGCATTGATTTTGATCACAAAACGAAAAAGGGCACCCCGCAAGGGGTACCCTTTAAGATCATTGCTAGAGAGCGATTACTCTTCGTTTGCCGCAGCAATATCGAGTGTGACGCTTGGGCCCATTGTAGAGGAGATGTTGATCTTCTTCATGTAGGCACCCTTTGCACCGGCTGGACGCGCTTTGGCGACCGCACCGATGAAGGCTTTAACGTTCTCAATAAGTTTGGCCTCGTCGAAAGACGCTTTGCCAACGCCGGCGTGCACAACGCCAGCTTTCTCAGCTTTGAACTGAACTTCGCCGCCTTTGGCCGCTTTAACCGCTGCTTCGACGTCCATTGTCACTGTACCAACTTTTGGGTTTGGCATCAGGTTACGTGGTCCAAGCACCTTACCAAGACGACCCACAACAGGCATCATGTCTGGAGTTGCGATGCAGCGATCAAAGTCGATCTTGCCGCCTTGCACAGTTTCCATCAGGTCCTCTGCACCAACGATATCCGCACCCGCGGCTGTCGCTTCGTCCGCTTTCGCGCCACGTGCGAAGACCGCAACGCGGACGTCCTTGCCTGTGCCGTTTGGCAGACCGATCACACCGCGAACCATTTGGTCCGCGTGGCGTGGGTCAACGCCCAAAACCATTGCGATTTCTACTGTTTCGTCAAATTTTGCTGTCGCGTTGGCCTTAACCAATGCAACCGCTGCTTCAACTGTCAGACCTTCTTGGCCTTCAAATGCCGCGCGAGCCGCGGTGAAACGCTTACCGAATTTTGCCATTACTTCACCTCGATGCCCATAGAACGGGCAGAACCCAGAATGATCTGCATTGCCGCGTCCATATCGTTCGCGTTCAGATCTTTCATTTTCGCTTCTGCGATCTCTTTAACCTGAGCCACTGTGACAGAACCTACTGTCTCACGACCAGGGAGTTTCGCACCAGACTTAAGCTTGGCAGCTTTCTTCAGGAAGTAGGACGCTGGTGGCGTCTTGATGTCCATGGAGAAGGACTTGTCCTGATAGTATGTGATCACGGTCGGGCATGGTGCGCCTGGCTCAAGATCTGCTGTCTTCGCGTTAAACGCTTTGCAGAATTCCATGATGTTAATGCCGCGCTGACCCAATGCTGGACCGACGGGTGGGGATGGGTTTGCTTGACCTGCAGGAACCTGCAGTTTCATTGTACCCGCTAGCTTCTTAGCCATGTGGCTTTCTCCTATTCAACGCCCACGGGATCGCGATCTCGCGGGCTACATGTTGGTGTGGTCTGGCTTGCGCGACGCGTCGCGCTCCCCTCCCACACAAAAAGCCGTCTTTTGAGGACGGTAGAGCGCGTCGCGTACACCCGAACGGTTTACATTTCAAGAGGGGACGCAGGAATTGAGCGATCAAACGATCAATCTTGTCGCAAATCGTATTGGGATGGTTAAATGGCGCAAGGCTAAAAACAGAAAATGCGAGCCGATTGCCCGCATTTCCTTTGTTTTCTAAGCTTCTCACCTTTTCAAGAGGCGCCAGATCAGTCGATGATTACGTCAAAGTCCAAACGGCTACCGCTTTGACTAACTGTTTCCATCGCACGCGAAGGTGCCGCAATGATGATTTGTGTCGAATCGATCCCTTGCGCGACCAACATGGCCATCAGTGCCTTCGCCCGCAAACGTCCTGTACCCGGATTCTCACCCGCACGCAGATCATCCGTGTGATGTCCAATCACCCGCAAACGCGCGTTCGGGCAGGATGACGCCTTGGATGCAAAGTCCATCGCCATATCCATATCTTCCGGCTTTGCCGCAACGGAACGCGGTGAGTAGAAAATCTGCGCATTTGAAATCGCGTTTTCCAATTCTTTGACACATGTAGATGACGCCCATTCGCTTGGCGTGGTCTTAAAGCGGTTGGTTTTCGTAGTTGTATTGGTTTGGATCACCACGAATTCTACACGGCGATCATAATAGGCGTCACTTTCTGAACCCGTCACATTGGAGGGGCGCGCACTGCCCAAACCTTCCGCTCTGAAATTGGAGATATCGAGACCCGTCGCACCGAGGCGCTGAATAACTTGCTCTGCGCGTTTTTGGCTGAGACGCAGGTTTACCGCAGGATCGCCTGAGGGGTCGGAATGACCCTCAACGATGATCTCGACGCCATTGCAGTCTTGCGCTAATGCGGCGATCAAACGCGCCTGAGCGATACCGCTTTCATCCAGCGTCAGACCGCCTGCCGGGAAATACACACGCGCTTGTTCCGTCAGGGAGCGCAAATCGCCAATGCAGGATTCTTGCGCCATTAGGTTTGCTTTTGCATTCGCAAAGAAAGCCAAGGACTCCTCATTATCTTGCAAGGATGCAACCTGCGTTGCCAGAGCGACAGGTTCAACTATCGGCTCAATCACAGCTGCGACGACGGCTGCTGTAGGCGCGGGCGCTGGCTCGGGCTGAAGGGCCTGCAACGAAGAATCCGTCACGATGCTAAGGCGTGTCACGACGCCTGCCTCTTCTGCGTTGTTGCTAGGTGCAAGCGCGGCGGCTTCTGGTGCGGTTTGTGCCTGCGCGTTTATGTCATAAGCGACGTTTGTGGGTGCTTGAGCAACTTGCTCGAAACTAGAAGAACGATCAAAAAAACCTGTGGATGCCGCAAAAACAATCGCTGCCGTTGGTGCAACCCACGGCAAATGGCTCCTTAACAATGAAATGAACATAGTATCCCCCAAGATCTATTCGCGGTTTCTAAAGGTACCGCTGTATGTTGTGCACGTGCGGATACAAGAATCTACAACCCCAGCCTGCGTCAAGAGTCTTGAGGCGAAAAGAGGGGCTTTTTTGCAGTTTTTACGTTAGCTTACGTTACGTAAGCTATTATTTGAGCGTATAAAAAAACGCGCTGATGGAAATCAGCGCGTTTTGCATCTCTAAATTGATTTTCTTGAAATCAACTCTGCTTGTTGACCTGTGTGTATTCCAGCTCAACCGGTGTTTCGCGGCCAAAGATAGAGACCGTCACTTTGAGGCGCTGGTTCTCATCGTCGACTTCTTCAACCATGCCGTCGAAATCTTCAAACGGCCCATCGTTGACCTTAACCTTCTCACCCACTTCAAAGTGGATAATGTTGCGCGGCGCATCTTCGCCTTCAGCAACACGGCCAAGGATCGCCTCAACCTCAGCATCGCGCATCGGCATTGGGCGGCCTTGCGGACCCAAGAAACCTGTGACGCGGTTGATTGAGTTGATCAAGTGATAGCCTTGGTCAGACATTTCCATGCGCACCAAAACATAGCCCGGCATAAAGCGACGCTCGGAGGTCACTTTCTTGCCACGACGCACCTCGATCACTTCTTCGGTTGGAACGAGCACCTCTTCGATGTCGTCCTCAAGGCCATTCTCGATGGTTGAGGTTCTGATTTGCTCAGCGATCTTTTTCTCGAAGTTTGAAAGAACGCTTACCGAATACCACCGCTTCGCCATCTTACACTTATCCTTGTCTGAACCCTTGGGTTCGCATTAACCGATTTTACGATGCGCGCGCCAATGCGGCATACCGACCTGCAAGACAAAATCTGTGCGCTGTTCGAATCTGACGAGCGCTGATTTTGGGAGGTTCTTGCGCAATACCTTTGCTGCGCGGGCAATTCAAGGGCTCGCTTGGATTTTCGCAAATTACGTCATCTGTACCCTACAGTGGTAGGAACTGTGGCGCACTAGGAGCCAAAGAAACCCAGAACGCTGGTGAGGCCAAAGCGGATAATGATGTCGATAACCGCAAAAAACACAGCCGTCAGCGCAGCCATGATGAAGACCATCACAGTGGTCAAAGCAACTTCGCGCCGCGTCGGCCAAACAACTTTGGCAACTTCAGAGCGCACTTGCTGAACGTACTGGAGGGGGTTAGTCATGGCCATGTCGTGTCTTCCATCAATCGAGGTTGGTTTGCACATACGCGCAGAGTGCGGCGGTTTCAAGACAGGTTTGGGCCCAAGGCAGGTGTCGGGGATGCAAAATGCCTGAGACGTGAACATTGCGATAGGTTTGCAAGCCTGCATGTCACCTCAAAATTTCAAAAGTTTAGGCATTCGGTGAAATAACTTGTGTGAGGCGGTTCGCTTGGGCACTTTGCCCAATCGTTACTGACATCAAATTCACTTGTTGCCTTTTTTCACATCATTCCAATTTTCAACCGTGCGTGGCCTGATAAGCGCTGTTAGGCACTTACCACACACCAGAAGTACAGGCCTATTTCGGCATAAGCATTTTACTCCCCCCAAAAAATCTAGACGATAAAACCCTGAATTGGCGCTATCCAAAGACCAAGATCGAAAAAAGTGGGTGGCGAAGCGCTACTTGGCAGAACACGCACGATTAGAAAACGCGATCTTGGATTTTTCGCAGGGCTCACTAGGTGTTTTGGTCGGCTCTCCAGATTCAAGAGCCGGATCTTCAGGTAGTTTTAGTGCGTTGGGCAGCCAAAGGATTTTCGAATGCTTGGGTTGATCGTATTGATAATGGGTAAATTGACTTCAAGAGCACAGCACTTTTGCAATTGCGGCCAGCGTTTATGGCCGCGCGCTTTCAAAGGCATCCACGCCAACCAATCACCTCTTGGACCTTCAATTGTATCGCACCCCTTTTGCAGTGGAACGGCCAGACCTATATAGAGAGCTCGAACTCCGAGACGGCAAAGAATCCGGTGAGCGTCGTTGAAAATCGCATTGTGCGTTTGCGATCCTGGAAAAAGGACTAATTTGACCGCCTCAACAATCAAGACAGCTTCTCTGTGAAAGACGCAAATGGCACTTGGCCAGCCGCCCTCTGGCAACCGCGGCAGGTTCATACGGGGCCGCATATCAACCGCCAGATAGTGAAAGCGCAGACCTATACGCTAAGATCATTTCGGTGGGGTCACCTTGCTTTGGCGGAGAACGGGGTTGAAATACATGCAGCGCCGCGCATTAGGCCGCAAGTAGATTGGGAGCAAGACCCACGCCAAGGCGGCGCGACAGAGCTGCGCAACTACCCCAAGAATGATCTGATCTACCTGCATCGTCCCGATGATAGGCCGCAGCATTCACAAACAATCGTAGGCTTTGGCACATCTGGCGTGACAGAGAATAACTGGATACTCGAGGATGTAGGCCCCATTCACAACAACACCATGCCAACTATGACTGAGATACAGCCCGGCCAACTAGTCCGCATTCGCTCGTATACGGGCGACGTATTGGTACCAAATCTCGATGATGGCTCGGTCCATGCACGCGCGCGCCATCAGGGTTTTTCCGAAGCGCCGCATGAATTGTGGTGCACCCACTAAGCGGAAGATGGTCTGCTTACATTTATCGGCGCTCATGGCGGATATCTTGCCGGCCCAAACCACGACACAGCCGACATCCCTATAATCACCCTACCCCGTTTCGCAAACAGCGCCTCATGGGAAGTGTTCCCTAACACCGGAGAAACTTGGGGCTTTCGCAATCGCGTAGAGCCACGCAATTTTTTGCATCACTCGGGCACAGGCACAAAAAATAACAGTCGCCAAGGATCCAGGTGCCATTGGAAACCAATTCACGATTGAGCTGTATCAATCAACACAAGAGTTAGAGCGCAAGGATGCTGTCGAGAAATCCATCGTGGAATACGGCGATCTAAGCCAGCTCCTTAAAGCGCGCAAAGGGCAACCACATAGGATCGCAATGGTTCAAATTGCATGAGTGAATGTGGCTTTGGCAGGGGCTGAGGGACTCGAACCCACGACCCTCGGTTTTGGAGACCGATGCTCTACCAACTGAGCTAAACCCCTAAAGCCAACGCTCGTTTACGGCGCGCACAGAAGGTTGGCAAGTGTAAATCGAACTGAGTTGGGAGCAAAGCGCCCATCAGCCGTGTCGTGTGATTGTCCAATCAGAAATAACGTTGGGTGATTTGGTGGACACACCGTAGTGTCACGGTAGGTCACATACGATTTGACGTGCTTGGTTGGGAAGCAGCTTGCAATCACCTGCGGCTATTCCCGCCGGTCAACTTGGACAGTTCAATACCAAACGACACTGCCACTTTCACGCCTCAAGTCTCCCTGAAGCTGTCTGCGAAACTTTTCTCAGACGGTGCGAATTTTGACGTTAAATGCAAAGATTAATTTCCTTTGTTCACCTGCCAGATGGTAGTCTTGGGTGGTGCAGCGCGTAAGGTGACTTGGGCGGCACGCGGGATGCAAAAACGGCACCCAGATTTC
>ERZ1048872.1019-NODE-1019-length-25741-cov-14.431675_pt1 | contig 25741 bp, 25 predicted proteins | sample MGYA00383100_ERZ1048872 | MGnify/ENA primary metagenome ERZ1048872 (study PRJEB29581, sample SAMEA5548370) | metagenome | biome: marine; feature: coastal; material: water | depth 50 m | study: Short-term variability in the microbial, nano- and picoplankton...
CAAACATATCTAGAACCGAGGCATTTCGAACGACGGTTGCGACATTTGGTGGCACAATACTGACAGGCACTAGAATTGACTCCTGCTTGTCCTTGTACTTAGCTAAAAACAGCGTTGGATTAAAGCGCATTCTGCCGTCCATCAGCGTGCTCTTCATACCTAGCTCGTAACTATCGATATACTCTGGCTGATAGCTTGCATCAATAGCAAAGTTCGCTTGCCTACCGAAGAATCCACCGCTCTTGAACCCTTCAGTGTAGGAGCCAAAGACCATAATATCTTCGTTAACCTGAAAACGCGCTCCTACCATTGGACTTGTGTTATTCCACTTAGCCGAGTAGCTCACAGGGTCATTGAGTCCAGGAATGGGTTCCGGTTCTGGGCAAAACGTCGTACCGCCTTCTTCGCAATACGTCGTACCGCCATTCCCGCCAACGAAGTTTTTCTCTTCTTCAGTCCATCGCGCACCAGCGGAAAGCGTCAAGCGATCAGTAACATGCCAATCGCCTGAGAAGAACACCGCACTGGACTCTGTTGTCTGGTTTTGTCCATTGCGACTTACTTGACCCGCCCTATCTAAACCAAATTCAGCAAAAATCGCGGGGAAAAGATCTCTAACATCCCAACGCTGCTCATAGTCAACATCCCACTTATAGATGCCAGCCACGAATTCAACCGTGTCTGAAAACTGTGATGTCACTCTAAGCTCATGACTTTTTTGGTGCCAAAGATTGTAGAACTCCATTGAAAGCGTTTTGGCAGCAGACCCGTCAAAGTGCTGATTGTTATCTTCATCCATATCTCGACTTGTCGCGATGTAGGTTAACAAGAAGTTACCTAAGTCCAAGTTGGAAGTCAGAATAAACGTGTCATACTCGTTATCGCTAAAGTTACGTCCATCCGCTGAGTTTCTATCCGGCCCATCGAGAGAGTTGAAGGCACAAAAACCCTGACGACACGCTAGCTCGTCACGCTGGACAGGGGCTCCAGCGTCATTAAGAATATAATCACCATCCGGGTAGGATTCTCGCAAACCCTGTTGATTCAAATTAACGTAAGCTCCCTGGTCACTATCATCAAAGAACTTTTCATAATGTAACTTGAGATTAAATGTATCCGATGGCTCCCATAACGTGGTCAGACCATAGGTTTTTATGTCATCTCCACCGACATCTTCATTTAACGTGGAGTTGTAAACGAAGCCGTCGCTCTTTATTTGAGCGCCGAAGAGCTTGATGCCTAACTTATCTTCGATAACAGGTAAATTTACGACTGCCTTAATATCTTGTCGGCCATTTCCGTCCACTGCCATGCTGACATCGGCACCAGCTTCCATTGTTACTCGTCCACGGATAACGTTGATCATTCCGCCTGTGGTATTTTTTCCAAAAAGAATACCTTGAGGTCCCCGCAACACTTCAATTCTTTCAATATCAAAGTTCTGCAGCAGAACACCACTCGCGGTCCCCAAGAACATTCCGTCCATCATAACGCCAATTGCCGGATCTAAGCTTTTATCGGTGTCGAGCGTGCCTACCCCTCGAATGCTGATAGATGCACCACTCGCAACACCAGGACTTCTTCGTATGAACGTATTCGGAGCAAAACTCTGAATATCCTCAAGCCGTCTGACGCTTGCTTGCTTCAGTTCTTTCGTAATCGAAGTCACTGCAACTGGCACATCTTGTATCGATTCGTCTCGCTTTCGAGCGGTAACAATGACTTCTTCTAGCACACTTTCGGCTGATGCCGTTGTGCTAATCGCGGCACTACCTAACGACAGTGCGGCATAAGGCAATGCTCCCAATAATCCTCCTAAAAGCACACCGAGTCCTCCTCGACGATCTTTCAATCCATCTTTGGGCGTACCTCCGCCGCAAGTGTCACTTTGATCTTGTTGTGTTCCCCTCATGTCTTCGTCTCCGGGTTGATTTTATTTTCGGTCATCCGAATGAGGGCGCACGTTACCATCATTGTAAGAAAACAATCAAGCATGTTTGTTTTTATTAACGTTTGGTTAAGCAATTTCGACATTTGACCGCTATTATTGGTAAAATTCTTGTCAATAGCGTGCTTTATTGGAGATTTTTAACCTATATGGTGAAATTTGACGCAAATAAACTTAAAGAACTTCGTGTTCAAAAAGGCGTATCAGTCGCTGAAATAGCCCAAAAACTGGGCGTCAGCGTGCAGCAGGCACACCGCTTGGAAAAGGGAGAGCGCCGCCTTTCGGTAGATGCGTTGCTCGCTTTCTGCGAGACGCTAGAAGTGGATATTGGTTATCTCTTTTCACAAAGTACAGAGGTTCCAATCACCGGCATCATTAACGAGTTGTATGAAGTGTTAGCTCGGCCCCCCGACTCACCTCATAAGATTAAAATACCGGCGCTTGTGCCCAATGGTGAAAACCTTGCGGCTGTTCGTTGGTTGGCAAGTGGAAACATTTCGCGAATATCAGGTCACCTGGCTTTTTATTATGTTCATCACAAAGGGATTCCTGATAACGCCTGGAACAATCGCTGCCTTATCGTCAGACAAGATGGCAGCCAATGCATTGGTTGGCTTGTCACTCAGGATGGCGTGACACATATCGACAATCCTGATGGCCGAACACAATTCAATATTGATGTCGCTTGGGCCTCACCAATTCTTGCTGTGGCTCCGCCATTTATGTTTGAGCTGCAATAATGCTAAGGCATATTAAAAGACAAATTTTTAGCGATCCTTGTCCGGCATTATGATTTTTTAGAACGAACAACGCCTAAAAGCTACCGTGGTATATGCTTATCTGGGTTTACCAAACCAATAATGAGGATGCGCTTGAGGCTAAAAGCCTCCTGCAAACCTTTGATTAGCTTGCCACGAACCAGCTAACAGTGTCACATTACTATTCAATAGCTGAACTGGACTCAACGCAAACGGCTACAAGAGCCTAGTTTAAACCGACAAAAAAATGAAATCCTGGAGAACAAATGAAACTTGAAAACAAAGTGGCAGCAATCACGGGCGGTTCCGCCGGCATTGGACGAGCCATCGCCGAGGCATACTTAGCAGAGGGCGCAAAGGTCACGATCATGGCGCGCAACGCCGAGAAAGCAAATGCTGTCCTTAAAGAGATTGGCGCCGGTGATCGCCTTGTCTTTATTCAGGGCGATGCCACTGACCAAAATGATATAGAAAGCTTCGTCGATAAAACTGTTGAAAAATTTGGCTCGGTCGATGTGCTAGTCAACAATGCAGGTGGTGCTGGGGACTTGCAACCGGCAGTCGACTTATCCGACGAGGCATTCGACCTCTGCATGAAATGGAATGTCTATTCAACTTTCTGGGGGACCAGACGCGCGCTCAAAAACATGCTAGGTAATAAGTGGGGGCGAATTATCAACATATCCTCTGTTGAGGGAAAAAACGGCAAGCCAGTTCTAACCGCCTACGTTACCGCCAAGCACGCCGTGAACGGCATGACAAAATCTATTGCACGGGAAGTTGGCACTGAAGGAATCACTGTTAATGCTATTTGTCCCGGTTTGATTATCACAGATATTGTTAAGGACAACGGTCCTGCAACTGCTGAGGCAATGGGCATCTCGTTTGATGAAATGGTTGACATGTTTGCCAGCGAAGCGGCCATCCAGCGCCCAAACAAAGTTGAAGAAGTTGCAGCTGTCGCCGTGTTACTAGCCAGCGAGGACGGCGGCGGAATAACGGGCGCTCTCATTAGTGTCGATGGCGGCACGGCTCATTACTAGCAAAACACTCATCAACGTGAGCGCCTAACAGACTCAAGGTTCTGAACAACATTTTTTTGAGCCAACTAAACATAACCGTCACGCTTGACGGTTTTATTGTTAATCGAGACAATGCGGATTCTTTTTTTGGGTTTTTGGAACCAACTATGTCGCTAAAAGGGAAGGTATGTGTTGTTACTGGTGCTACGCGTGGTATCGGTCGAGGAACGGCGGTCGCGCTGGCAGAGCAGGGAGCAATTGTCTATGTCTCTGGTCGCTCAACGGGCAGTGCTGATGAGCTTACGATTGAGGGCACTATCGCTGCGGTGAACGCTGCGGGCGGTGAAGGCCACGGCATGCGCGTCGACCACGCTGTCGACGCGGAGATTGCAGATTTTTTTGAATATGTGGGCAAAGAGCAGGGCAAAATAGATATCCTTGTCAACAATGTTTATAAAATACCCAGCCCACCCGCCTGGGGCGGTGGTTTTTGGGACCACCCTATTCAAGTATGGGACGATCAAGTCGGTATCGGATTACGCGCACACTACGTTGCCAGCTGGCATGCCGCAAAATGGCTATTTGCAGCTGGTGCTGGCAGTCTAATCGTCAACGTTTCTTCTCCTGGCGGACAGTCTTATCACTTTTCATCATCCTATGGGGCCGGAAAAGCAGGTCTTGATCGCTTGACTGCAGATATGGCACTTGAGTTAAAAGACAAGGAAATTGCAGCAGTAACACTGTACCCAGGATCTGTTGCCACCGAATTTATTCTCGCAAGTGGACGAGACCCTTCAGGCGCACAAACGACGCTTGGCGTCGGAAGGACCGTGGCTGCTCTAGCAGAGGCATCGGATTTGATGGCTCGTAGTGGATCGATCCAGTGGGTAGAAGATTTAAGTAAAGAATTTGATGTCAAAGACGAAAACGGAAATTTGGCACCCGCATATTCCCAACGAGTAAATTAAAGGAGATCTACAATGGCAGCATATTTTATCGCACAGTATCAGGTTAAAGACCCGGGGCTATATCAGGAATACTCAGCAGGCGCAGGACCGACGCTGGCAGCGCACGGTGCAGAATTGGTCGCGTTTGACGTCGCTGCAGAAACGGTTGAAGGCACTGCACCCGGCGCTCAAACGGTGATCATTAAATTCGAAAGTACCGAAAAGGCCAAAGCCTGGTATCACTCTGACGATTATCAGGCTGTAGTTGGAAAACGACTGGCAGCAACAGAGGGCTACGCAGTCATTTCACAATCCATGAACGCTGGCGGCTAGCTCTCTTCCTTAGCGAAGTTGGCGTAAGCGGCAGCGGTCCCTTGCGCCATCTTGTCCCCATCAAATGGAATAGTCAGTTCCGGCGTAAACTCGAGGACAATTCGCTCGGGCGTGTCTAGAAACCGCACAAACAGATCTGGGTCTAGATTTTTCGTAAACTCATTGCCATCATCAGACCGCCCCGCCATGCCGCGGGCGAGTAACTTATAAAACCACTGTTTAGTTTCCTGATCATCGTGAATCACCGTATGACCTTTATAGGTCACCGTCTTACCTCCCCCCATCGGAGTTCCTTTACTGGTAAAAACACAGGATGACCTGCCGTCCCTCGCAATCGCCTTGATCCTCACTCTTTCTCGCGTTGCAGTCATCCAAATTTTTCCACTCACCGGCACATAGGCGGTAATCACCCCTATTGGATGACCAGCCTTATTCGCCCAGATGAAGACGCACTCACCTGCAGACATGATTAATTCCTGAATACGTTCGGGATCGAGGCGGTATTGTTTTACATCATCATAGTCTGTTGACTGGTCACTCATAGGTTCTCCCTCCAGGGCGGTATTATCATGTTTTGTTTTGCCATCATTAAATCAACACTCTCAATGTCAACAAAGTTTCTCGCGTCGTTAGATTGATCTTCAATCATTTGCCGGGAACCCAGGGCCGAAAGCGCAGCAGGCATGTCAGGCCAATATAATTCTGTGACGCCGTCAAATGTCGGAGATCCGTTTGTATAGGACTCTTGCGCTACATGGCACTGCACATAGCAGGTCGCGCTTTCTGTTTGCGCAGCGATCGGCCCATGACCATGCCACCAGTAATGCTGAAATTCTTTTACCGGCATATCTTCCTTGCGCCGAAACGCATAGATGCCTTTAACGCCATCCGTTTCGTAAAATGCAGGTGTTCGCATGACCACTCGCTCCATACCCATCAGCATGGAAGCTGTCTCGACAGGTTTTGTGAATAGTACGGATGGTGAAAAATCACTGCATATTTCAGCGTCTTCCATACCGCGAAACCAAAGCTCAAGCACCCCACTGAGCTTCGCTGGTCGTTCGGGTATTGCATCCTTGATAGCAACAGAGAGCAACGCTGCGTCGATCGCCGGTAATGATTTAGATAGCATATCAATCGCATCTTGACGCAGTGTTAGCTCATCTTCGGATCTGAGAAAGTAATAAACTTTAATCATAAGTTAGACACCATTTGCACAATACCTTTGACAAAATCGAAGCCCACATCAACATCATCTGCTCCTCGATACTTTTTTTGGAATTCTGTAGACTCTTTTTCACCAGTGAGATTCCATCTCGTTTTTATTATAGGAGCAACCTCGAATGACCGAAGCATTTAAAACACCCTACGACATACTCGGCGACGATGGCATTAAGCAACTGGCTCACACATTCTATGACGTCATGGACGAGCTCACGACTGCCAGCGAAATTAGACAAATGCATGCCGACAATCTAGACCACATTAAGCGTATGTTAACGGCTTACCTAACAGGGTGGATGGGCGGGCCTCCGGTCTATCAAGCCATCAAAGGCACTGTCTGCTTAACGGACCCCCACGAATCATTTCGCATTGGCCCTAAAGAACGGGATCAATGGCTTCTTTGCATGGACGAGGCACTCGAGCGGACAAATGCCAGTGAAGAACTAAAAAACATGCTTAAACAGCCCATGTTTCAGGTCGCAGAGACCGTACGTAACTGCGAAGACTCCACCCCGAAAAACAAAGGGGCTAATATCATAGCCGTTTCCTGAGACGGTGTTTCCGTAATCACTTTGGCGGCTAAACTTCCCGACCCGCCATTCTTGGCCTCGATAACTGTGTCGTCGCGTCAGGGTTGTTACCCACCCAAACACAAATTTGCGGATCTGCATGCTTAAACTCACCTGAAATGTGTATCCCCTGAGTCGTAAACAAACCTTGTCTCTCACCTGCCGTCACACGGATGTTGCCATCCTCGGTATATTCGTACAGGTGATCTGTATCAAACGGATGATAAAGCGATGCCATATTTAATCACCTACCCATTCTGTAAATTTTTGATGCAACCAACGAACCTTGCTTTCTTGATAACCTGATAACGTAATGCCTGGTTTATAAGTCGATTCCAGCCCCATTTGTACCTTCGGCATGTTGAAGGAGTCTTGATCAAACACCTTGCCAAGAAAACCGAGCGCACTGGACCACTTTTCATCTTCTTTTAGCCAATGCACTTTTGCTGCTGGCGGGCGCTCTCCGCTAAACGGCAGGAGTTGTAAGCACTCCATAATGCAAGATCGGTGATCGTTACCGTTGGGTCGGAACCGATATACAATCTTATTAAATGCCCCCCAGGGATGGAAATTAGGGAACTGGGTGTAGTCAATGCTATCCACGATTTCAGCATCGCAGTACTCGTCCACCCTGGCCCCAGCAGAAGCTCGCAAACCCTCTCTACTAATCGCCGCCATAAATGCCCTCGCATTCATACCTTCAGGCACTTGTGGGACCTCTGCTTCCGGTGGCAGATCCATCATCGACCGCAGCATGTCCTCATCGGTGATCTCATAATCGAGTAACGGGCTTGGGGTAATGCCCGGTGTAATCACTCGCGCGCAGTTTTCCCAGACATCAACTTGACTGTTGGTATCGCCGATACCACGCATAATTTGCGGGTGGGTAGCATTGACATGATACGCCTCGCAGAATGCCTCCTGAGCAATTTTCCAGTTACAAGGCATGATTTTAGCAACATGTGCTTCTTTGTATAACGCGCCCAGGTCCCACCGTTCGAATTGACTCGCCAGGTCTGAAATGAACTCGTCAAAAGGCGCGCAATCCTGATCGGGATTGATGAACACGAACCCTGCCCAGAGCGCAACGGGTATTTCAGGTAGAGAAAACTCTTCATTATTGATCTGCGGGAAATCCCATGCAGAGGGGAAGTCTTTAAGGCAACCATCAAGCTGCCAGGCAAACCCGTGAAAAGGACACCTTAGTTCTGCGGCGTTGCCGTCGAATTCCTTGAGCATGCGTCCCCGATGTAAACAGGCATTTGGGTAGGCCTTTATCTCACCGGTTTCCGTCCTGACAATCAGGAAAGAGATGCCAGCTATATCATATCGATAATGATCGCCGGGTTCGGGTATGTCCTCTTCGCGACAAGTAAATTGCCATACTTTTTTCCAAAGCCGTTCCACTTCTTTCTGGTGATAATCCGCAGAAATGTAGCGATTAACCGAATAGTCGTTTAAACCAAGGTCTTTGGGTGATTGCATCCTAAGTACGTCAGGCACTTCGTGAGAATCTTGGTCAAGCAACTCCTGGTAGGTCACACCAGGCGAGCGCGGCATGGTATCTGGATCGAGATCCTCATTCTTTAACATTTCGGACATCTGTCTTACCTTTCAAATAAACAGTCAGTAGTGATTGTTTTTAGTCTACTTGAACTCTGACGTAATGAAAATGCCTCAAGAAAAATGCTTTGCAACAAGCGCGGCACGACCTATGCGTTAATTATCCAAACCGCGCTTTCCGGCTTCCCGAATGATGGGCTGATACTCCTCAAAAGGCGTGACATTGCCAGAACCGATGGTGAGGCCAGCATCCGTTGTCAGGGTATGTCCAGAGGTATAGCCCGATTCGTCACTAGCGAGCCAAAGCGCAGCGTTGACCACATCATCGGCGACGCCTGCACGCCCTTTCAAAGGTGAACTGGCCGCTAATCCTTTCTTCGTCTCCTCAATCGCCGTTGGATCGCCCCTAAGCGCTGCGACCATTGGCGTTGCCATACCGGCGGGAGAAATAGCATTCGCGCGGATGCCATGTTGGGCCAGCTCGCAAGCGATATTTTTTGTCAGTCCTATGACACCATGCTTGGCTGTCGCATAGGCGTGAGGCCCAAGCCCGCCCATAATACCTGCCGTGCTAGACATACTGATAATCGAGCCGCGGCCACGCGGAATCATCACCCTAGCGGCGTGTTTACAACCGTAGTAAACGCCATTCAAAAGAATATCTAGCGTAAATTTCCACTCTTCAGACACGGTGGTCGCAATGGGTCCTGCAGCCCCCACAATACCCGCGTTGTTGTACATCACGTCAAGCTGACCGAATTCCGAAACTGCCGTGTCAATGAGATTTGCGACTTCCTCTTCCTTGGTGACATTGCAAGGAACAAAGCGAGCAGCGTCGCCGAGTGCTGCAGCCACTTTTTTGCCCGCATCTTCCTGAATATCGCCGAGCACAACCTGCGCACCCTCAGCAACAAAACGAATCGCTGCCGCCTCACCAAAGCCGCTAGCGGCGCCGGTTATCGCGACGATTTTACCGTTGAGTCTACCTGTCATATTTTTCTCCTCTGTGTTTTTAGAATTCGAGCAATTATTTTGATTCCGAGCGCGTCATTAAATTAAAGCCCGTCAATGCAAAGATAAAACCTCTGCGTTGCCTAGTTTCCAAAACCTATCTCAAACTAATGAAGCGCGCTTACTTTTCTGTTTTATCATTTTCAGCAAGTTTCGCCTGTTTCTGGCAGCGAACAAACTATACTATTGTGCTAACCAAATCCAAGTCGATAAAATAAGGAGTATAAAATGATTAGTCAGGGTCCACTCGAGGATAGGTTGGCAATTCGCGAATTGATAGAATCCTATAACGACGCAGTGATGCGTTTCGATGGAGATGCTTGGCGGTCGAATTGGCTCGCAGACGCCATTTGGAGTCTACCCGGTGCGGGAGAAATCCAAGGACTCGACAACTTCTTCCCGATCTGGGAGCAGACCATGTCTGGATTCTCTTTTGTCGGTTTCTTCGCATCTGCCGGACCCATAATTATTGAAGGTGATTCCGCCACAGGTACCTGGTACCAACAGGAATTCTTAAACGGAAAAGACGGCTCAAAACGCAAAATTACAGGTAAATACAGTGATGACTACGTGCGCGAAAATGATCGTTGGTATTTCCAGAAAAGAATCTACGAAATTTTAGACGTAGAAGAAACCTGATTGGTAGACGCACACTTGACCCTCCGCCAACTAATCGGTGAGTTGGCTTTCGAGAGCCTTTGCTCCTCAATTTCACCTGTATCGCCCAAAAAAACGCTTTATTCAGTCCACATAGCAGCAATTTTGGCTGAATGAAGCGTCAAACAGATATTTACTAGTTAGTTGTTGACTAGTCGCTTCACATATTCTATAAAAAACCGTCAGCTCTGATTTTTTTAATCGGAACATGACGATACACAACACATAAAGCACAGAACACATCACCATTAGGAACAGCATTACGAGATAGTCTTAACAATAATAAAAGCATGCCGGGGAAACAGAATGATTAGGTCAATCAGCAAAAACGTACGACTCGCATTACTCGCTGCACTATCGTCTACCATCACAACAGCACCAACATGGGCCGCCGAATCGGAGAGTATCGCCCTTGAAGAAGTCACGGTTACAGCGCGAAAAATAGAAGAATCAGCGCAAACGGTACCGATCGCTATCACGGCTCTCACGAAAGAATTGGCGAGCGCCACAATCCGCGACATCACAGACCTTAACGGCTTTGCTCCAAACGTACAGATTGGAGAAGACGGTGCGCGAGGCGGCGGCGGCGCGGTCATCGCCATGCGGGGTATTAGCCCAAGCCGCACCGACGACAATTCACTCGATGCTCCCATTGGCGTAATGATCGACGGTATCTATCTAGGTTCGCTCGCCGGTCAAGTACTCGAAAACTTCGATCTTGAACGTGTTGAGATCTTACGAGGACCTCAGGGCACGCTATTTGGCAAAAACACGGTTGGCGGCGTAATTCACGTCATCCGTAGCCGACCCACAGGAGAACTTGGCGCCCGCGTTAAAGCGACCGTTGGACAAGATGGACAACGAGAATTCCGGGGCGTTTTTAATACCTCGCTCGTTGAAGACAAACTAGCGCTTAAGCTATTTGGCTCCTATATTCAGGACGATGGGTTCACTGAAAACATCACACTAGGCGGCAAGAATGGGGCAACTGACTACAAGAGTTACGGTGCAACTTTCCTGTTTACGCCCAACGATGACTTTGAAGCGTTGTTTACCATTGAGAAATTTTTAGATCAAAGCGATCTAAGCGCATACAACACAAATTACAACTTGGCAGCTGGTGTTGCTGCGCCTCCCACGGGACTTCGGGATTCCGATTTGAGTGGTGGTTTTCAGATGTGTGACGGTACACAACTATTTAGTTTCCCTGACGCTTGCAGGACAACGTTAGCGCAATCTAACGTATCTGAAAACGATACAAGAAATGCCGCTGAGCTTGATACCACGGCCTACACCCTGTCGATGAGACTTGATCTGGACGACAATCTGACACTTGTATCTACTACTGGCTACCGCGAGCTGACTGAATATGGCATCTTCGATTTTGACGGTTCAGCTGCGCCGTTTATCACCATTGAAAAATTCAATGATTTTGACCAGTTGAGTCAGGAGCTGCGATTGGACGGCAGCTACGAGAACCTCAACTTCACGGCCGGCGTTTATTACTTTAACAGTGAGTTTGATCGTGACTGGCGCACGGGTGGATCATTCTGGCAAAACCGATTGGGCGGCTTGTTTGCATTCGCACCTCCGCCAGCGCCAGGACTGACATTTTGGGGTCTCTGCCAGAGCGGCGCTATTGGACTTTTCTGCGACACAGGCGTGCCAGCTTATCCGGGTTTAGATTCCGATCTGGTTCAGGTGCTCTATGAAGCCCAAGAAACGACTTCGGTTGCAGCTTTTGTTCAGGGCGATTGGCAATTCGCTGAAGACTGGACATTAACCTTGGGCGTGCGCTGGACTCGCGAGGAGAAAGACTTTATTGCTGGTCAGGCTTACTTGACCACCGTGGAAAGACAGGATGCTTTTGCTTATCCCGCTTTTGCTGATCTTGACAACACCTGGACCGAGCTGTCTCCCAAGGTTGGCCTCACTTATCAACTGAATGACAATGCGATCGTTTTTGGCACCTATTCCGAAGGGTTTCATTCCGGTGGCTTCTTTGGCACCAATCAAAATATCGCAGACTTTGTGAGAGACCAATATCAGCCCGAGTACGCCAATTCTTACGAATTGGGCTACAAGAGTATGATGATGGATGGACGTCTGAGACTGAATGTCGTCGGCTTTTTCAACGACTTCACAGACAAACAGGAATCTTCAATATCATTCGACCCTACTACCAACACCGTCGCGACAATCTTCAACAACGTATCAGACGCAACTTACAAGGGAATAGAACTGGAAACAGAATTTCAAGCAACAGAACGTCTGAGACTTTTCCTGAATTACGGTTATCTTGATGCGAAGTACGGGAAGTTTGAAACAGACCTGGACTTAACAGACGATGACTTTAGTACATCTGACGCAACAAGCCTAAGACCCAGAGATACGCCTGAGTTCACACTTGGTTTCGGCGCAAGCTATATTGTTGAGCTAGGCAGTGGCCAAGTAGAACTGTACGCAAAACATGCAATGGTTGATGACAGCGAAAATTTGCTCAATACCGAGTTCGGACACAGGGACTCCTCTGAAGACCTTACCGCATCTATTGGATATCATGCGGATAATTTCTCTATCGTCGCGTACGGACGAAATCTGACTGACGATCAGGTTGAAGTTGGCATTCCGATTGCGGACCTTTTTGCTGCAGGTATCATTAATCAGGGAAGAACTTTTGGACTTGAATTCACCTACGAAATGTAAACTTTATTAAAAAAAAGCCCGGTTTAACCGGGCTTTTTTTTGCTTGTGATTTATACCGTTGCTAAGCCCTCAATCGACATTTTGCCAGTAAGGCGCACGCAATTTGCGCTTATTAATCTTACCCATCGTATTTCGCCCGAGGTCCTCAACATACTCAAGCGTTCTCGGACACTTATAGTGAGATAACCTTTCTCGGCACCAGGCAACCATAGCATCTGCAGATGGCAAAACCTCATCAGGCTTGGGGATAACCAGCCCTTTTAGTTCTTCACCCATATCCTTGTTAGGCACACCGATACAAGCCACGTCCAGAACCGCTGGGTGCTCTATCAGCACTTGCTCGGCCTCGGCCGGATAGATATTCACCCCGCCAGAGACAACCATGTCGCTAAAACGATCCGTGATAAACACGTAACCTTCTTCATCTACATAGGCAATTTCACCTAATGTAAAGATTCCGGGTGCGATATGTGCGGCGGCCGATTTCTCAGGGTCATTGTGATAGACAACGCCCCTGCCGGTTGCATCTTTGAAAAACAAGCGGCCTTCAGTATTCGGCGGCAGCGTATTATCGTCATCATCGAGAATCAACGCGGTAAATGGCGGGATGGCTTTACCCACAGAGCCCGGGTGTAGAAGCCACTCTTCCGACGTAATCATACACGTTGTCCCCACTTCACTGGCGCCATAAGCATCCAGAAAAACTGGCCCAAACCATTCAATCATTTCCCGTTTGACATCTACAGGGCACTTTGATCCTGTGTGACTGATGCTTTTCATTGAGCTGACATCATACTTTTCCCGCACGTCTAGCGGCAGCGCCAAGAGTCTTACAAAGTGTGTAGGCACCATAAGCGTAGATTCAATTTTGAATTGCTCGATCGCTGCCAGCGTATTTTCTGCATTGAATCGGCTTAGAATCACCGAGGGAACCCCAGCTATCAGTTGCCGTGTCGCGCTTAATGGCCCGGTGTGATACATCGGACCCACTACTAGCTGCGCACCAACCTCAGCACCGGCAGGGATACGCGCCATTGTTCTTTCCTTGAAAAGCGCCAGATGTTCATCAATCGTCGCTCCCCCAGCAAACATGGTGGGTGGTAATTCAGTCCCCTTCGGGCGACCAGTTGTACCTGAGGTGTATAAAAGGTTTGGTTTCGGTGGCACACCGTGATCGGGCTGATCAGCACTATTGCCAGCTAACCAGTCGCTCCACGCCAAAACACCCTCGGTATCGCACCAACCAACAACCGTATGAACACCTGAATTGGCGGCCGCTTCGATTCCTCGTTCAGCGGTCTCAGGACCGACAAAGAGTACACGTGCGCCCGAATCACTTAAAATATAAGCCACTTCCTCTGCCGTAAGATGAAAGTTTACGGGCACCACCGATGCACCGGCCACAAGTCCACCGAGGTTCGCGAGCGCTGTTTCCACAGAATTTTCCGCGAACACTGCAACTCTGACGTCAGGACCAAGATCATATGCTCGGAGTCCATTCACTGCTCGATTGAGCACGTCATCCACCTCTGACCAAAGCAGTGACTTGTGCTCATCTCTGATGGCTATCTGGTCGGGATTTTGTTCGGCATAAGTCAGCGCAAAGGTCATTTTGGTTGCTCCGTGGAAGTATCGGTTTTTTAGATTTGAATAGGATGATAGCCAGATGAAAAAAAACAGTCAAAGTTGTCTTTTTTATTCGACAAACTGGCTAACTCATCACGTTATTGCTTCAAACACCCCGAGTTTCGCAGGTGCGGATTTTTATGCTTTAGCTGTGTGGCACCCAAGCTGCATGAAAACCATGCGGCACCCTTTGCGGAATTTTTATCCGGGCAACGGGGTCGGCATGCCAATTCTGCGCATCGAGAATCTGACATTCACTGGTTCCGGAAATTCTGTCGTACACAAAACAGATCACGTAGCCATCATCTTCATCGGTAGAGTCGATTCTTGGCACAAAAACAGCTTCTCCAGATTCCGCGTTATCACCAAAGTAGTGCATTGCAATTTCGCCAGTCTCATTGTCATATTTCATTTCACCATCAAAGGTTGGAGTGGCTTCTACCCTGAAGCGAGCAGCGTAGGTATACCGATTTTTGTAGCCAACATAGTCATCGTTAATCCGAGGAAAGTCGCAATGAAATTCACGATCAATGGGTGTCGATTGAACATCACCGGTGCGCATGTTGAATCGCCATTCATGAAGCTGTCCCAGTTGATCTCTGACCTCAACACCCTCTTCTGTAACAATACCGCCACGGTCTGATCGACATGCCTGAAAAACGACTTCATCGCCCTCTTCAAAAGCATTAGCGACATGAAAAAGAAAACTCTCTTCTATTTCAAACCAGCGGATTGTGTTGTCATCTCCAGACCGCGGCACAATGCCTATTCGACACCCATTGTCAGGATCCCAACCGACCAAACCACCGCCGGTCATCATCTTTTCAAAATCGAAGACGAGGGGAAGATCAGGGAAAATGGTGTAATTTTCGGTGATAGCGCAGTCATGCATCATGATCGGCTTGGGAATCGTAATTTCGGTCGCGTGCGAAGCCCGCCCATTGGTACCCACAACAGAGTAGCTTAAAAAAGGAGGCTGGAGTCCATAACCGAAGGTCATCATCTCACCCGTTTTCGCATCTACTTTTGGATGAGCGGTAAAGTTGTGCGTGACGGTGCCTTCAAAATCATGCTCACCTTCCGTTTCAAGTTCTGGCAGAGATATGCGATACGGCGTTCCACCCTCCATCATTGTATAGAGCTGCCCCTGGTGAAACACCATGGCAGTATTCCCCGTGTTTTTGACACCCGGCATCTCACCCTTGGCAATGTATTCACCCAACATATTTAAGCCAGGGTAGATCCACTCGCCCTTCGCGCGCTCTTCATCCAATCCTTTTGACTGAACAAAACGATTGCGGTAAGTGACTTTTCCGTTCTTAAAGTTAACACCATGAATCATCCCATCGCCATCAAATATGTGATACCTCGCTTCATCAGGGACATAGTAGGGGTTAGGACCCGTTCGCAAGAAACTACCCGAAATATCCGCTGGTACTTCACCGATCACTTCCAACTCGGTAGTCGTTATCTCTTCGTAAACAGGCTCATTGTTTCCTTTTAAAAAAGGGTTGTTGTATGACGCTACTTCAGCGGTAGTCATATGTTTTCCTCGGTTAACTTTTAACTTTTAATTTTTATTAGCCACCCGCCAAAAAGACAGGCTGTACTATGTTGCTATCACTATATAATCGAACTAAATACTGTCGGAAAGTATCGCGCTCAGCCTCGCAAGGCCGTCATGGTCAAGTGCGGCCTGGCCATGTCGTTCTGCCATTGTCGCAACTAGTTCAACACCTCGCGCATTGCTTAAATCTAACGTCCCAGCTGTCACCATAGCTGTAGCAAGCCCACCCATCAATTGCGCATGGCCATAGTCGTCCCAACACTTTTCTATCGGATAACCAGTAACACCTGAGGATTCCAATGTGTTCTGATAAGCCTGCACCAGCCCAGCTTCATGCTCGCGCCTTTTGTCTATCGCCATAGAGCCACCCAGGAGATAGGCAAGATCATAGGCACCTGGTCCACGACCAATGCCTTGCCAGTCAAGCACTACCGCTTCCCCCGGTGCAAACATCAAGTTCTCCACGCGATAATCCTGATGCGCTAAGGTCCAGGGACTCCGGGCGGCAAGTGTCTTGTTTATTTGCAAATAATTGCCTGCAAATCGTTGATAGAGCTCAAGCCCACCAGCCGGAAGATATTTTGCAAAGCCGCTTTCAAACACTGGATAAATTTCCTTGAGCAATTGATCAACATACTCAATTCGTGGACTTATCATGGAGGGGATCCACTCTAGCGCAGGTATCTTAACTTTATTCCACCATACAGCATGTATTCTGGCCATGACCTCTACCGCTGCATAGGCTTGCTCAACCGACATTCCATCACTTTGTGCAACCAACTCATATCGAGTCAAATCTTCCATAACGATAACAAAATCAGCGGTGCCGGGTTTGATATCAGTATGATAAACCCCGGGGATTCCGACAGGTATTGAGGGAGCTAATTCTTCATAGAACCGAATTTCTGCGTCGAACATGCCGAGAGCCACGCCCTGTGCACGATTACCTTCAAAGGAGGAAGGCAGCTTCACGACGACACTTTCTGGCACTTTTTGGCTCGGATCGGATGTACTGAGCCCAACTCGATAAATATCGCCCATAAGCCCTATCCCCTGACCAATCTGGTTAGCCTCGATTGAATCTATTTCGACGTCAAAGATGGCAGAGAGAAATTCAGGGGTTACATCATTTATGTTTGCTGGAATCATAATTACAATTTCAATTTTTGGTTCATGACTTTAGGGACTCAACGCTAAAAAGCGCGGTGTATCTGACGTTCGCTGAGCGCTTGACCTTTAGCTCGATCAGGCGCTAAATACAAAACAATCAGACATGACTGTTTAACAAGATAGCAAAACAAAATCAGATATTAAACCTCGTCGTTAATAGCCGCCCGAAAACAGCAGCAAGACGGCGAGAAGCGACACGGGCGATAACTCGATTGGGTAATTGAGTCAAAAACTAGATACGTCAGTGATTCGAATTTCTACATGCATTCAAAATAGAGAAAAGGAAAATAACATGAAAGTAGGACTAGCCTTCGCAAGTAGTATCAGCACCGATGGTGCTTCTGCTCTGGCGCTGTGCCAGCGCGCTGAAGCTGCCGGTTTTGAATCTGTTTGGGGAGGCGAGCATGTGATAATGCCAGACTCTATCGTCTCGAAATATCCGTATACGCCAGACGGAAAAATTCCCGCGGAACCGGAAACACCTATTCCAGATCCTTTAATATGGTTAGCTTTTGCAGCTGCCGCGGCACCAACGCTTCGCTTAGGCACCTGTATACTTATTGTGCCCCAACGCAATCCATTGATCCTCGCAAAGGAGCTCGCAACACTAGACCAATTGTCAGGAGGCAGAGTTGAGTTAGGTTTGGGTGTGGGTTGGATGAGAGAGGAATTCGATGCGCTAGGCGTCCCTTGGGAAAAGCGTGGCGCTAGAAATGATGAATACATTGAAGCGATGCGCGCACTTTGGCAGGGTCCCCACGCCGAGTATCACGGCAATTTTGTAGACTTCGAACCCGCAACCTGTAGCCCAAGACCGGTAAATGGTTCTATTCCTGTCATCGTAGGTGGTGATTCAGATGCTGCAATCTCACGCGCGGTACGCATTGCTGATGGTTACTTCCCGGGCGAGGGCGACATCACACAGCTTGGCGCACTGCTGAATCGAGTGAGGCAAGCAGCTGAAGACGCGGGTCGTGATCCTGCATCAATTGAATTTAGTGCCATTTTCGGCTCCCAAATGGCGAACCCCGAACAGGGAATTGAAGAAATGGCTTCAATAGGCGTCAATCGCGTCATGATTCCTGCTTTCTTTTTTGGCGGACCAGAGGGGCTGGACAATTTAGACAAACTTAGCGAGCGGATCATGCCAGTAGCCAATGGCTAAAAACTAAGAGAGGACAAGCCTCTGAAGATATATAAAGACGTACCTTTCAGTCTGGGGCAAATCACTGCCGACTGGCTTACCTTAGCCATGAGAGATGGCGGTCACCTCCAGACAGGTAAAGTAATTAGCTTTACTTATCATGTCGTCGGTCAGGAGACTGGCTTTCTCGGTGAGATTGCCATTCTTGCTCTGACCTATTCTTCAGATGCTAAGGGCGAGTCCTCCGATCCAGCACCACCGGCGACGATGGTATTAAAGATACCGACACCACTAAAAAACCGGGTAATGGGCCAAAGTCTTGGTGTCTACGAAAAAGAGATTCGCTTCTACAGTACGCTCAAGGAAAAACTCAACATTCGCACGCCTGGTTTTTATTATGGTGCGATGAGTGCGACCGATGATCCCGATGTTATTTTGGAACGGCTGAAAGCACTTAATCGTCTACCTATTTGGCTCATCGCTATTTTTGGTCTCATCGTCCAATGGATCTATGGGCTGATGCCGCGCCGTTATGCACTCTTGATTGAAGACGTCAGTCACTATCGACTTGGAGATCAATCGGCTGTTTGCAGCGACGATGATATCAAAATGGCACTCGACTCAATGGCCTCACTACACGCACAGTTTTGGGATAACGAGGAATTACAGTCGCTTTCCTGGGTCACCCCCATTGAGCTGTCAGCCAAACTCATACACATGGGCTATCTACAATCGGCCACCAAATATCTTAAGGAAAATGCTGCGAGCCTTACCGAAGACCAGCTTAAATTACATGCTTGGTTAAAAAATAACGGCGTAGCACTCACGGAGCGCCTCGGGAAAAAACCAGTCACCCTTCTGCACGGAGACTTCCGGGTTGACAACCTGTGCTTTGATGACAACTCAGGCGAAATGTTGTTACTTGACTGGCAAACAACGATGGCGGGATCGTACGCTCTAGAACTAGCTTACTTCCTCAGCACAGCACTGCCTGCAGATGCCTCTAGAGAAAAACTGGATGAGATGATTGAATATTACCGACACGCTATCGGCCTGAGAGGGATTCAAATAACTACGCCAGCATTACGACGCGAATTTGACATCGGTATGATTGCTATCGTGCACCGAATTTCACCAATTCTCTACCAATCCCAACTCGAGTTAGGCACAGACAGGGGACCAGCAATCATGCAAAACTGGATAGACAGTGCTTACCAAAAAGCGATCGACATCGAACTCGAATCGATTTTGGACGCACCCTAGCGATCACCTCGTGTGCTAGAACTTATTACCGGGTTGTTTGACATGTTCTCGCATTGAAGGCGGCACGTCCGGAGGATCTGTTGTAAATAACCCCTCTTCCACTGGCGGATGGACGTCAAACACATTGTTAAACTTGTGCACAGAGTCCCAAATGCCAATACCAATGGTTAATTCAACAATTTCCGCCTCGCTGAAATGCTCTTTCAAACGTTCCATGAACGCATCGTCAATACCGTGCGCATGATTGCCTACAAAATCTTCGGTCAAATCAAGCGCAAGCTTGATTCGTTCATCCAGTGAAGACTCCCTGTGATTCAACATCTCGCTGATCATTTGTTCTGACATGCCGTTCTTCTGCGCCGCAGAAGATCGTGCGGGAATTCAGTAGCGACACTTATTTAGATTTGCGGATTTTAATCTCACGAGATCCTTGAGCGTTGGATCCAGTCGGCTGTGCGACCAGAGCAATCCATAGCGATACATAAATCCCTCGAAGAGGTCCGGGCAATGTGCGTAAACACCGGCAAAACCCGGCAAACCACCTACTTCTGTTACTCTTGGCATTGGCTGTTTTCTCGCGATTGATTCAGTTCTTTAACTGTACGACAAATCACTAAAAGCGACAAGCATCATCCAAATTGTCAGGCTTGACTTCATTGTGTCGTTTATCGAACATCACTTCTTACACAAGTTTTGCAGGAGTCATCTTGACTGAAATTATTAGCTTTGATCAGGTCACGCGCGCGAAGGGGCACAAATTCCCCGGGGGCGAATACTCGATTCAGCACTGGGAAAACTTTCTCCTTTCAGCTTGTACCGGTGCAGAGGTAATGCATGATGGCGTGGTGCATCCCATTGCTTTATTTCACGTGCCTATTCTTGGCTCAGGTACCACTATCGCAGAAATGTTTGCCTTAGGGTGCGCTGACAGTGACATGTCGATATCAATCGAGAGTTACGACTGGCAGCTGTTTAATCCGCTCAGGGAAAATGCGAGATATGACGTTCAGGGTAAAATCACAGAGGTAAGCAGGCACAACGATAAGCCCGAGGACACCGGGTCTGTGTACGATCGCATCGTGTTTGATTTTGAATTACACAACGATGGCCTATTAACCGCAAGTAGCACAGTCGTATGGCATTACAATCGGGGGCAAAGATGAACGTGAACGAGGGTGATGAACTTCCTCACTGGACAATGGCATCAGTCAGCGCCGAGCGGATGCAAACAATGGCAGCGATTCTGCGCGATCCCAACCCTGTACACTGGGATAGAAAAAGCGTTAGGGAGCTGGGGCTCGGTGAACGATGCATTAACCAGGGTCCCCTAGGCATTGGCTATATGGTTAACATGCTCCATAGCTGGGCGGGCGAGAACTGCATAAGGCGGATGTTTGTACGGTTCCCAAATCCGATTATTCTCGATGGTGATCACATCGTCTCCAAGGGCATCGTAACAAAACGATACCAGCAGGACAGCCTCGCGATGGCGGAGGTTGAAACTTGGCTCGAACGTGATGGAGAGCGGGGACTTATCGAGGCAACGGTCACATTGCAATTGCCTGCCGATTAGCCGCCCGAACCTTAGACTCTATCTGCTGTGGCCGCCTTTGATTGTGATTGTTTCTCCGGTCATCCATTCAGAGGCACTTGATGCGAGAAAAACTGCCGCGGGTGCAATATCCTCAGGTGTTCCCAACCTTCCCAAAGGAATACCGAGTTTCTTGCCCATTTCAGGCACGTCGTCATCAGAGATATTCAAAAACTCCTTAAACACTTCTGTCGGTATTGGTCCTGGAGAAATACCATTAACCCGAATATTGTATCTTGCCAACTCGGAGGACAACGTCTGCGTCAGGTTATCGACGCCGGATTTTGCTACTGCGTAGGGACCATTAAATGGCGACGCTCGCCCCGCCACTGCTGACGAGATATTGATGATCGTGCCACCACCATTATCCTTCATCACCTTTGCCGCTGCTTGAGCGCCGGTCCAGACTGCCTTCAGGTTCAAATTAAGTTGAAAGTCCCACTGCCGCTCGGGCACATCAATCAATGTCCTGGCCACTCGATCATCTGCACCACCTGCATTGCTGATCCAACAGTCGAGTGAACCAAACGCAGCTACCGCGGCTTCCGCTAGCTGAGTCACCTGTTCGAGCACCATTACATCTGTTGTCACCGCGATGGCATCGCCACCCATATCCTTAATTTTATCTGCAACAGCCTGAATTTCTTCAGTTCGGCGTGCGGCGAGCACAACCTTTGCCCCGGCTTCGGCAAGACCTATCGCGATCGCCTCACCTATCCCTCGGCCACTTCCGGTTACAACGGCCACTTTGCCTTTCAGGCTAAAAGTATCAAGTACACTCATATATACAATCCTGTTATCAATTTTTGCGGCGTTCGGCTCGCCTATTTTTTGTCAAACGCCAAGTTCAGCCCGGTCAGCCCATGCAGCAATGCATTAGCAGAAAACTCAGGATCACTGGCGCCGTCATTCAGACGGAAATTCTCTAAGCGATCCAGAATAACTTTAAAACCAATGTTCATCTCTCGACGACTGAGCGCGGCCCCGAGACAGTGATGAACACCTTTGCCAAATGCGACCTGATCCTTAAGGTTAGGGCGCTGCAGATCAAACTTCTCAGGTTCGGGGAATTGATTCTCATCCTGATTCGCTGATGCGAATCGTGCAAACAGAATTGAGTCCTTGGGAATCGTTTCGCCGTGCATCTCGACGTCACGCGTCGCGCGCCTGAACATATTCGACGACGGACTCGATATCCTTAGCGCTTCTTCAACTAACCTCGAAATCATGTCAGGTGAAGGGTCGTTGCGTAGCAATTCATATTGGTCAGGATTCTGAATTAGCAACCACATTGCTTCTGTTAGTGTCGCAGAGGTTGTTTCGTTTCCAGCGACCATTATCTGCGAGATCATTGAAAGACACTCACCATCACCGAGTGGTTGTTCGCCGTCGATGCTCGCATTGACGACCTTGGAGAGAATGTCATCTGTTGGCGACTCGCGACGTTCGTTCATCCGTTCAACAAAATAATGTTGGAACTCCACCATATCCTTGGCCGCTGCGAGCAATCCGTCTCTGTCGAGCTGCCCGGAAAGATTACCTATAAAGGCTTCTGTCCATTTACGAAACAAATGCATGTCCGATTCAGGTGCACCTAATTGTGACACAATCACACGAAGCGGCAGCGGTACGCCAAAGTCAGATAAAAACTCGCAATGACCGTTATCTATAAATTGGTCTATCAGGTCGTTTGAGGTTTGCTCAATGAAAGGTTCCAACATTTTGAGACTCGCGGGTGAAAACGCACCGTCGACAAATTTTCTGTACCTTTTCTGCAGAGGTGGATCCTGAGTCAACATGGTTGGTACCTGAGGATAGCCGCCTTTCAGGATTTCCGTAATCTCCGGATCTTCACTACCCCCTAGCGCGCGAGTCGCTGTCAGCATTTTGCTAGAAAATGTTTGATGATCTCTTGCCATACTGAGCACATCTTCATACCGCGAAATGAAGTAAATACCGGACGCAGGATCCTTAAAAACAGGGGCTTCGTGCCTCAAGCGGCGATTTATGTCCCAGGGTGCCTTCAATAACGCAGGATGCATTGGCGAGACCTCATGCAGGGGACAGGTTGCAGCTCTGCTTAGTTCTTCTTGATCGCTAGCTGTCATAAATTAATTTCCATCGTTGGCCAAATGTTAAAAAGAGAATAACATAAAACAATCAATGTTGACTGTTTTGTACATTTCGGCATAAATGGTACCAAGCAACAGATAAAGATTGGCACAATGACGTATTATTTACGTAAACCGGTGGAGTGTTGAACTATGAGTAACGAACGCTTTGATATATACGCAAATTCAGATCAAACGCTTGAACCCGGCGATGCAAGATGCCCCGGTCCCAGCCCTCAGGACATGCTCAACAGGGATATGGACACGCCCGCCGACGCACTGAAACAGGTCAAGTACGAATATCTGGGTAGCGATGACATTCCACTCTCCCGTTATACAGACGAAGCGTTCTATCGCTCAGAAGTCGAGAACGTTTGGCAGAAAACCTGGCAATGGGCCTGCCGAGAGGAACATGTCACGGATGTCGGCGATTACTACGTCTACGACATTTGTGATGACTCGGTTATCGTTATTCGCGGTGAGGACAATAAAGTTCGTGCATTTATCAACTCTTGCCCACATCGAGGCATGCAATTCTTTGATGCAGGTGATCAAGGACAGGGCAAACAATTTCTTCGTTGCCCGTTTCACGGCATGTCGTGGCATCTAGACGGTGCACTGAGAGACATACCCTGCCGATGGGACTTTCCTCACGTCGAAGAGGAAAAGTTTGGGCTGACTGAGATACCTTGCGAAAGCTGGGGTGGATTTATTTTCATTAATCTCGATCCGCAGGCGACACCGCTTGAGGAGTACTTACAGGTGCTTCCTGAGCACTTTGCAACGTGGCCACTGGAAAACCGATTTATTTCGCTGCACACGCAAAAAATTCTGCCGGGCAATTGGAAAATGTGCATGGAGGGCTTTCTCGAGGCATTTCATGTTCTCGCAACCCATCCAGAGGCACTACGAACGTCGAGTTGGGCAAACACCCAGTACGACATATTTAGCCCTCACGTGACTCGTTTTTTCCAAAACCTCTCTTCCGGAAATCCACATTTTGAAAAAGCTTATTCCGAAGCTGAGTTGTTCGGCTTTTTTGGTCATGACGCAAGCGAACTGCCCGAAGGCATAACCGCAAGGCAAGCACACGCCGACATCCTTCGCACAAACATGTCCGAGAACCTTTCCGTAGACTTGTCCGGCCACTCGAATAGTGAAATGCTCGATAGCATTGAATACCATTTATTTCCCAACGCCTGTTTCTTTCCCGGTATCGTCATTCCGTTGATCTATCGTTTCAGACCTCTCGGTGTTGACCGTTGCATACACGACATCATGCTGCTTCAACCTCTACCAAGCTCAGGCATCAGACCTAAGCCTGCGCCCGTAGAGAAACTGGGAATCGATGAACCTTACACCTCGCTCTCGTCGTTTAATCAAACCGGGCTCAGTCACGTGCTTGATCAAGATACAGAAAACTTCACGAGGCAATGGGCCGGTATCAAAGCGTCGAAAAAAGGGCATCAAACACTCGGAAACTATCAAGAAATTCGTATTCGGCATTTTCACGATGTGCTGGACACGTTTCTACGCGGACATAATTGACATTGAGTCATAATAAAAACAATCAGACTTGATTGTTTTACATCAATGTGGTGTAACTAACATTTTAAATTCCAAGGAAAGCTCCATCATGGCACAAACTCACGACCACGAAATTGTCTCTATTTATCCTTTTACCGACGACGAAGTTGACCAACTCATGGATAATTCTATGGAATGCGTTCTCATGTGGGCAACAAAAGACGGATGGCCTGTTGGCGTCACCCATGCTTATGTCTGGCACGAGGGCAAAATCTGGATAACCTTCGCGGAACATCGACACAGAACCACGGCTATTCGCCGCGACAACAGAGTTTCAGTCAATGTAAGCAGCAATGGCTATCGACCTGATGCATCTGCGGATCTGCCGGGCGGAGCAATTACCTTTAAAGGGACCGGTGAGTTTTTTCAGGATGACGACACCAAAAAGTGGTTTTATACCGCGTTGTCGCAAAAACTGAATCCCGGTAATCCTTCCGGCGAGGAGTTTTTCTATAATTTGCTCGACTCGCCGTTAAGAATTATATTAGCCGTTACACCGACTAAAAAAATTATGTACAACGGCAAAAATGCTGGCGCACACATGGCGGGGGCGATTGACGAATCAGACTTGGGAGAGAGACTGCCCGGTGACATTGACCGCATGAATAAAGTACGCGCAGAAAAGGGGCTTCCGCCACGCTAGACAAAGTTTTCGATAAATTCGAAATTGTTCTGAAGCATACGTACTCGCACGAAAGGCAGCTAGATGCTAAGTCGTCAGGAAATTGAAAAACTATATCGATTAATGGAGTTTGAGGCTGCCCGAACGTCTCCACCGGATGGTTTTCCGTCTCTTCCTGACATACCAGCCGGCAGGTATACGGATTCTACTTTTTTCGAGTTAGAGCAAACACACATCTGGCACAAATCTTGGCTGTTTGCTGCCCATATTGACGAACTACCTTCACCCGGAAGCTATCGTCGATGGGACAATGCCGGGCAAC
>ERZ1048872.1025-NODE-1025-length-25692-cov-5.589656_pt1 | contig 25692 bp, 35 predicted proteins | sample MGYA00383100_ERZ1048872 | MGnify/ENA primary metagenome ERZ1048872 (study PRJEB29581, sample SAMEA5548370) | metagenome | biome: marine; feature: coastal; material: water | depth 50 m | study: Short-term variability in the microbial, nano- and picoplankton...
ACTTGCTCCATAAAGTCTTCTGTGTATAATTTGCCTTTGCCTAAACCCATCTCGTGGCCTTTTGTTATGCCAAGCTGCATGCCAGCGTAGCGACCATTAAAATAGCCAACTGCCCCACCAGATAGTAAAGTCAAACCTGTTGTAAAAACTCTCCAAAGACAGTTTTTTGGGCAGCGCTTGCTGCGTGGGTTTTTCTCTTCATCCATAGGTCGGCTTGTTTTCTCATCGCTCAATTTTTCGTTTATGGTGTTTCTGGATATCATGTCTATTTTTCCTTTACGTTATGAACATTATACACTGCACTAAATGTAAATTTTTTAATACTTTAACAAAAAAAAAAGAAAATTCAAGGCCTGACCACCATCAACAATAATCGAAGCACTCCCCGCCCCGATTCATTCACAGACAAGATGGCGCCTTGTCTCAATCGTAACCGCTGAAATCCGCATCCATGCCCTGACTTCATGGGCTTGGTCAGCAAGCCATGTCAATCGCACGAATGTGGTCGACCCATTTCTGAAGTGCGGCAACATCCGAAACGCATTCATATTTGTCTGGATCAATTGGCACCGTTTCAACAGGGTTTGCCGCAGCTTCGGTTTCCGCCACAACTGGTGCCTCAACCCCAAGAGCATCCGCCACACGTTTTGACATGGTGCGAAATTCCATTTCCCCAAGAAACCCCAACAAGGCCTCTGGATCGGCTGGCTTAACTTCTAAATCATTGAGTGTGAAATCCAGCGCCATTTCTTCGTCAAGCTGAACCAAATCACGTGAAATTCGGATAAGATCGGCATTATCAATCAAACTTTCGCGGCGTTTGGGTTGTTTGATTTCACCAGCACGTTCCAGCAGGCTGTCTAGATCACCATATTCATTGATCAACAAGGCCGCCGTCTTGATGCCAATGCCCGGCGCACCTGGCACATTGTCAACGGAATCGCCAGCAAGTGCCTGAACATCAACAACACGATCCGGCGCGACACCAAATTTTTCACGAACACCATCTGTGTCGATAATGCGATTTTTCATTGGGTCCAGCATTTGAACGCCATCGCCAACCAACTGCATCAAATCCTTGTCAGATGAAATGATCGTGCAACGCCCCTCGGAATCGCGCACTTGCTTGGCCAAAGTGGCGATGATGTCGTCGGCCTCAAATCCTTCAACCTCATAGCACGCGATATTAAAGGCGCGGGTCGCATCACGGGTAAGCGGAAATTGCGGTACTAAATCTTCGGGTGCAGGTGGACGGTTCGCTTTATACTTATCATAAATTTGGTTGCGAAAACTTTTGCCAGAATAATCAAAGATCACCGCCACATGTGTTGGTGCATCTGACCCAGACAGACCACCCAAATAGCGATATAGCATATTACAAAAGCCGCTTACCGCCCCAACAGGCAACCCGTCAGATTTTCGTGTTAAAGGTGGAAGCGCATGATACGCACGGAAAATAAAGGCGGACCCATCAATAAGATGCAGATGACAACCTTCGCCAAAATTTTGCGTGCTCATGTGAGATTCCCCAGTTTATTTTGCTTAATCATTGATGCCCTATATGCATCGAAATCACCAGCAAACAAATAAACCGAGTTTGGCTTTGTTAGCCCTTGGCGACACTTTCGTGAACGATTTGTTTGTCGCAATACGGACATACCGCTTGGCCGGTTTTTTCATCCAATGAAAGCCAAACACGAGGATGCCCCAAGGCACCATCACCACCATCACAGGCAACACGCCATTTATCGGTCACTTGGATTTCAGGCGCTTGCGTTGTCATAGGCTTTGGTTCCGTTTTTTTCGACTGCTGTTGAATACGCGATCCAGCAAGAACGAGCAACCGAAAATGCTGATTTCAGTCCCTGTACTCTACGTCTATTTTGGCAACATCCGCCCCATGGAATGGCCACCAAGGATATGCAGGTGAAAATGCGGCACATCCTGAACGCCGTGCTCGCCCGAGTTACCAATAACGCGATACCCTAAACCACCGTCAGGGCTAATGCCTAAATCATTCGTGATTTTGCCAGCTAAGCGGTAAAAATCAAGAATTTCTGTGTCACTCGCAGCACCCGAAAAATGATCGAAATTCACATATGCGCCTTTTGGGATCACCAAGACATGATGCGGCGCACCTGGGTTGATGTCCTTAAACGCCAATGAGTGATCCGTTTCAGCGACGGTTGAATTTGGAATTTCACCACGCAGAATTTTCGCAAAAATATTTTGGGAATCGTAAGTATAGCTCATGGTCGTCCTTTAATCGGCAAACAGATGATCAAGCGATAAAATATCCTGCGCTTGGTGGGAAGGTATTTCCAAGAAATTTGCCAATGGCACAACATTTTCTTCGCTGTCTAATTCTTCGCTTACTCGGAAAAGGTTAGTGAAATTAGCGTCTCGAATTTGGTCACTTTCAAACGCTACGTCGTAACGCACGGTTGGTAAGAGACGTTGTATGGTTTCTTCGGGCGTTGTTTCTGACGCCAAGCCAACGCGTGTTGCGTGCCCAATCAAATAGTCATCGGTAAAGTTGCAATTCAATTCCAATAAACGTGTTGTACAGCGATCTGCATAAAAATCCTGAAGCATAAACAGGTTTTTAGGATCCAAACAAATAACCATTCGGTCCGTTTGATGAAAGTCAAATAGCATCCGCAACAATGCACGGCGATGGCGCGCACGCTTATCCAGCGTCGTTTGAATCCCACCCAAATTTGGCATCGGCGTGGATTCTTCGTCAAACAAGTATTCAATTACGGGCACGCCTGTCACACGCTTGATCTGCCACAACAATCGCTTGGCCACGTGCCATTTTTTGCACGTGATAATCATCAATTCCCGTTCGCGGCCCAGTGTTGCTTCTGTTTCCCAGAACCTTGGCGCAAAACGCCGCCCTATTCGGCCGCGTTCGGTTAAGAACTTGTGCAGCCGCCGCCCTTCGTTTGAAATCGAAAATTCGGATTGGCGTGAATTGTACAAATCCCCCAATCGCGCCTTTAACTCGTTGGCCTGTGGTGAAACTTTTCGCGCAAATAGAAAATCTTGGCTTAGCAGCATTTCATAATGGTCATTAAAGAACGTTACCGGCATGCCATAATCAGAAAACATTAAGAATGTTAAAGTTCGTGTCTCGATTTCCCGTTCAGGCACCAAATGACGAACGATGGTTTGAAAAAACGTTTCATCCGGAACCCACGTCGTGCGGAAAAACGTCATCACATCTTTGCGCTCTTTGCAGAAATTCAGCACCCATTCGGCGGTTCGCCGACGCAAACACCACCACTGCGATCCAATCATCATCTGAATGTCGTTTGGAATTTTACGTTGCAATCCCAACTTGCGCTGAACCTGAGCAGACCAATAGAAAAGGTTTTTGTGATTTCGCTCGTTGAAAAAATGACGCAGGACTAATCGATCTTCTTTCATTCCCGTTTTTATCCAATCACTCTCGAAAAAATCGAAGGATTCGATAAAGTCTTTTTCATTGTTATCAAGGAAACGGTGGGAATAGCTGGCGGATTTGATCGCCATACAGTCACCAGACAACATATAAAAATGCGTTGCTTTGGGAAATTCATCTACCGCAGCGTTCAATGCGTGTATCGTCGCCTGCACAAGCGACCATTCCCCCCAGCCACATTTCACACGTTTCTTGGCAAAAACTACGTTCGGATTGTCATCCAACGCATCGCGCAATGCCTGATAGTGTTCCTTTTTTGCACTTTTATCGAAGTGAATCGCCATAAAATCGCCGGACCCAGTCAGCTGGTTTGCCTGTTGGATGATCGACTCTGGATCTTTGTGGCATAGAAGAATGAAGGCAATTCGCGCCATTTTGGAAACCTGAACCCCTTCTCTTTCTTATTGTTGCGACTTAGATAACAATACATAAAAAGTCGCAAGGCATCTGTTCAAGTGAATTTTTCGCAGTAAACTATAAAGACATTGCGAATATCTTGCGCTAAACCCTGTAAAACAGGCCAATTTGAGTAGTGGCAAAAAGTAAATAGTCGGCGGAGGCAAGCTAAAATGGGATTTCCCGGAACCTGGATGACCGAAAGCGAAAGCGTGGTTTATCGTGTTGTGCCTAAATGTGCCTGCTCGACCATTGGCCAAATCATGTATTATTCTGACAATGGCCAGTTTTTTGACGGCGATATTCATGATGCTACAAGCGGCTTGCACAAATGGGCCATCGACAAAAGCCAACCCAAAATCGAAAAGAATGTTCAAGCGCACAAATCCTATTCGTTTACCTGTGTTCGGAACCCTTACACCCGCATCTTGTCCTCTTTCTTTGATAAGATTTGCGGCATTCAACGCAATGGCAATCGCTATAGAGGCAAACTGGTACCCCTTTTGATCCAACAATACGGGATAGAGGTCGGGGGCGACGACGGCAAAGAGGAATTTGACCAAATTCAATCATTCCGCCGATTTTTACTTTTCGCGCGCGACACCATTCGCTGGCGCCGTCCAATGGAACCCGACATTCACTGGTCAGCCATGTCCAGCCATGTTGCAACGTTCGTGGCAAACGGTGGGCACTACAATAAGATCATTGCAACCGAGAGCTTCAATGACGGGATGCAAGAAGTATTAGACAATATTCACATGCCGCACGAAGTCGATTTGGCCAATATACCACGGTTCAACGAATCCGAAGGTCACGGTCCCAAAAGGGCGCACCCAGTTGAGGATTATTTTGATGATCTTTCAATGCACCTTGTCTACGAGATGTACAAACGCGACTTTGATTTATTCAAATATGATTTCTTTGATCCGGCGAATAAATTTCAAATTGGCGAAATCGATCTAGACGAAGTGCACGCCAAATTGGGTGACTGATCCCAAGTATTAAGGCTGCTCACGAAAAATGAACAGCCTTTCAATATAATGCCAAAAATAGAGTATGGGCCGACGAGGCCCATTCAGTTGGATCAAGCTGGGCTTACAAAGCGCCCTGTTTTTCACACAAAATCCGCAGGTTGGTTTCTGGCCGCGCGCCAATGTGGCTGATGATTTCAGCGGCTGAAACACAGCCAACGTTACCACAGGTTTCCAAGTCGTAACCATTAACCAAGGCCCACAAGAAACCACCAGCAAACATGTCACCAGCACCTGTTGCATCAACAACTTTCACAGGCGTCGCCAAAACATGCCAACGCTGTTTGCCTTGCAAAATATGCGCACCATTTTCAGCATCAGTACAAGCAACGATTTCTACGTCTGATGCGGCCATTTTCAATGCGGCATCAAAATCATCAGTTTGGTACATAGACAACATTTCCGCACGATTACAGAAAAGCAGATCAACATCCTTACGGATCACCTCACGAAACGCATCGCGGTGACGTTCAACGCAGAACGGGTCCGACAATGTTAAAGAAACTTTGCCGCCGGCGCCCTTACAGGCCTTAATGGCCTTGGCAAAGGCTTCGTGGCTGGCAGGACCATCAAAACGGTATCCCTCAAGATAAATCCATTCGGCATCGGCCATTTGAACGGGATCAATATCATCTGGGCTTAAGAATTCTGTCACCCCCAAATAGGTATTCATCGAACGCTCGCCATCGGGCGTCACAACGACAATGCAACGACCAGTTTCATCGGCTGCATCATGTGGGGCCATTTGCGTTTCATAAACTGCACCCTGCGCGCGCAAATCATGGGCAAAGATCGCACCTAGTTGATCGTCTTTTACTTTACCAACATAGGCTGTTCGGCCACCAAAATGCGCAATCCCAGCAATCGTGTTAGCGGCAGAACCCCCACTGATTTCCTTGGCAGGACCGATGTGGGAATACAGCGAAACCGCGCGATCCATATCAATCAGTTGCATGATGCCCTTTTCAACGCCGTAGCGCTCCAAAAACAAATCATCCTCAGTGGCAAGAATATCCACCATGGCATTACCAATGCCAACAACTTGAAAATTCTTCTTCATAGGTTCTTCTCCTCAAAGGGGCATAGATCGCGAATGATACAATTGCCACAAACTGGCGCACGCGCCTTACACACATAACGACCATGCAAGATCAACCAGTGATGCGCATGATGTTGAAATTCTACGGGGATGTTGTCTTCAATGGCACGTTCAACGGCAACCACGTCCTTACCGGGGCAAATACCGGTTCGATTGCCGATGCGAAAGATATGCGTATCCACGGCTTGGGCGGGATGATGGAACCACATATTCAACACGACATTGGCCGTCTTGCGCCCAACGCCAGGCAGACTTTCAAGCGCCGCGCGTGATGAGGGGACTTTACCGCCAAATTCATCAACCAGTTTTTGGCTTAGCTTGATCACGTTTTTTGCTTTATTCCGAAACAGACCAATGGTTTTGATGTGCTCGATGACACCCGCCTCACCAAGAGCAAGCATTTTTTCTGGCGTTTCGGCGATTTTGAACAGTTCTTTCGTAGCCTTGTTCACGCCAACGTCGGTTGCTTGGGCAGACAGCGCCACCGCAACGACCAATGTATAAACGTTGACATGATCCAATTCACCCTTTGGTTCCGCCTCTTGGGTTTGGAACCTTGAGAATATCTCATGAAGAGTTTGGTAGGGCATCTGTTTGATCATAGCCGCCTTATGGCGTGGGGTTTCATCTACCGCAAGCCGCAGGAATCGGATCGACGTAACTGTTGCATTTGCGTAAGTTTGAGGAAGTTACAACGAGGGCAAGCAATGTCAGAAACTCATTACCATTATGGCGTCATGCGTCGCGCAATCGATTTGATCGACGCCGCCGAAGGCCAAGAACTGTCGCTGGATGAATTAGCTGCACAAATGCAGATGAGCCCTGCCCATTTTCAACGCACATTTAGCCAATGGGTTGGCGTTTCCCCAAAACGCTATCAACAATATCTGACACTAGGACATGCAAAAACCCTTTTGCGTGACCATTTTTCTACCTTTGAAACGGCGGACAGCGTCGGCCTTTCAGGTGGCGGCAGGCTGCATGATCTTTTCGTTCGATGGGAAGCCATGAGTCCGGGCGAATTTGCAGCAGGTGGCGCCGGGTTGACCCTGAATTTTGGCTGGTTTGAGGGGCCGTTTGGGCCAATGCTTGTCATCGGAACAAGTCGCGGCATTTGTGGATTGGCGTTTGGAGCCGAATTTGGCAAAGACGTTACATTCGCTGACATGTGCAAACGATGGCCAAATGCAAATTACGTCGAAAATCCCAAGGCCCTAGATAGTTGGGTTAAATCGATATTTGATCGCGGAACCAATCGATCGGAAACACCCCTAAATTTGATTGGCGCACCGTTTCAAATCAAGGTTTGGGAGGCATTGTTATCAATCCCCTCCGGCAGTGTGACAACCTATGGCGAAATCGCCAGCAGCATTGGAAATCCAAAGGCTGTGCGCGCCGTTGGAACCGCCGTTGGTCGAAATCCTATAGGCTGGTTGATACCTTGCCATCGTGCGATGCGAAAATCCGGTGGTTTGGGCGGATACCACTGGGGATTGCCGGTGAAACGCGCCATGTTGGCATACGAAGCCGCAAGAATTGAAAGCTAATCGGCAAAACGTCGCCGAAAAATGAAGTAGCTGTTAAATCAGGTCAGAAAGATCATATACTGTCCCCAATCGCGAAAGCGGCAAAACAACAACAATGAGGCAGTAAACGATGAACATGAAATCAAAAATGGCTTTGATCCTAGCGAGTACCCTAGTTTTGGCAGGCTGCGACACGGCTGCAAACAATGAACGTAACGGACCCAATGCCAATGCAAACGTAGGTGCCGCGATTGGTGGCATGCTAGGTGGGTTTGTTGGTCTAAAGTCCGACGACAATAAATTGTTAAAAGGCGTCGTGGGCGCGGGCATTGGGGCTGCCATTGGTGGTGCGATTGGTCAAAGCCTTGATCGACAAGCTGCCGATCTAGAAAAATCGTTGGATAATGATGACGTTTCAATTGTAAACGAAGGCGATAGATTGGTGGTAACCCTACCCCAAGATATCCTATTTGACGTAGACAGCGATTTTGTGTCGTCCTCATTGCGCGGTGATTTGTACAAAGTTGCAAACAACCTGAACAGCTATCCTAACTCAACCATCCAAATCATTGGCCACACCGACAACTCTGGTTCCGCGGCCCACAACCAAGACCTATCTGCAAGACGCGCAGGATCCGTCAGCGGCATTCTGATTGACGGCGGGGTTGCTGCAGGTCGTGTGGTTTCATTTGGCCGTGGCGAAGATCAACCTGTTGCCACCAATCTGACTGCAGAAGGTCGCGCGGAAAACCGCAGGGTAGAAATTATTATCCTGCCAACTGGCTAGGGTTCACGCTAAAAATCTTGATAGAATTGGGAAGTGGTCATATAAACTGACCACTTCAACAGGGGAATATTGTGCCATTTCAACCCATCCAATCTGAAAAACTATCTCATGCGGTAGTGGATCAAATCGAAAATTTGATCCTTCGTGGCATTCTACGCCCAGGTGAACGCTTGCCCGCTGAACGTGAACTCGCTGAAAGATTGGGTGTTTCTCGGCCTTCTTTGCGTGATGCCATTGCCCAGCTGCAAAATGACGGTCTTCTTTCAAGCAAGGCAGGTTCTGGAATTTTTGTCGCTGATGTTTTGGGATCAGCCTTTTCCCCCGCTTTGATACGGTTGTTTGAACGCCATGACGCCGCGGTCACCGATTACATCGCTTTTCGTCGCGACCTAGAATGCCTCGCGGTAGAACGCGCGGCGGCTATGGGTTCTGAAACTGATCTCCAGATTGTAAATGCTATATTTTTGAAGATGGAAATCGCACATGAAAAACGCGATGCAGCCATTGAGGCAAAACTTGACGCTGAATTTCATATGGCAATCATTGAGGCCAGCCATAACGTCATCATGCTGCATATGATGCGTTCGATGTTTGATTTGCTGCAACAAGGCGTATTTTACAATCGACAAGTTATCTTCAAACAACGAACCACACGCAGCACGCTTTTAGACCAACACCGGGCCATCAACGACGCGTTGCAGAAACGCGATCCAGCGGCCGCCAGAATGGCCGTAAGTGATCATCTAAGCTTCGTTGAAAACGCTCTTTATCAGGGACAGAAAGCCGATAGAAATGAAAAAATTTCGCGCCTAAGGCTAGCCCATATCAACGAGAGTTAGCCTATAGCCCGCTCTGTCATAAGCTTGATCCGCACTAGTTGCTAAGAGTTACAAAAAAACCCGACGCAATGGCCGGGTTTTTTCGAATTTATTGAAATCGCTTTAGTGCAGTTTTGAACCTGCGTCAGCAATTGCTTCGTCGATCAACGCGTTGCTGTCTGCGGCTGTCATTTTTGCAGCAATCGCATCGCCAGCGGCGCCAATTGCAACAGAAACAGCCGAGTCGCGAACTTGTTGGATCGCTTTCGCTTCAGCAGAAGTGATTTGATCTTCGGCGGCAGCCAGACGGCGTTCGATAGAAGTTTTCAATTCATCTTTAGCTTTTGCAGCAGCAACCGCGGCTTCTTCTTTAGCTGTGGCGATAATCCGTTCGGATTGTTCCGCAACTTCGCGCTGTTTGCGCTCGTAAGATGCCAACAAAGTTTGTGCTTCTTCACGCAGTGCTTTGGCTTCGTCCAACTCGGAGCGAATGTCATTTGCACGCGCATCAAGTGCGCCACCAAGTTTGCCAGGAACCTTCAGGTAAACCAACACGGCGATAAACGCGATGAAAGCCAGCCAAACAACGAAGTTGGTGTTGAAAAGGCTAAAGAAAGGACCAGAAGCGGCAAAAGCAGGTGTTGCGCTAGCGGCGAGAATGAGAAGGGTCAGTTTTTTCATTGTCTTACCCTTTCAACCGGCTGCTAACAGCGGCCTTAAGCGATTTAGCGTCGATTTTTGCTGTAGAAACTGCTGAGACAATGTCTTTGGCAATATCGTTAGCAACATCAGTTACACTGGTCATCGCGCTGTCGCGGATGGCAGTGATCGCTTTTTCAGATTCAGCGGCTTTCGCAGAAATTTCAGCGTCTGCAACAGCAACGGCAGCATCCAGTTCTTTTTGGATATCAGCCTTCGCAGCAGCGATGATTTCTTGCGCTTCAGAACGGGCATCAGCCAGCGCCTTGTTATAGGCAGCTTCGGCATCAACCGCAGCTTGCTTAAGCTCTTCGGCACGTGCGATGTCTTTTGTGATTGTGCCTTGGCGTTCAGCCAAAACAGACGCGATACGTGGCAAGGCCACACGCGACAGCACAAGATAGATCGCCACAAGTGTGACAATCAGCCAGAAAATCTGGTTGGGAAAAGAGGAAAAATCAAGCTGCGGCATGCCTACGGCTTCTGCTGCGTGATCGGCACCATGTGCCGCCTCTGTGTTAGTATGCGTTGTAGTCGCCATGTCTAAACTCCTGGAACCGGATGATGCCAAAGGCGGATCCTAACAGACCCGCCCAGCACGTAAGGGTGGTTCGTCAGAAATTAAACAGCAAACATAAGCAGAAGTGCTACAAGGAACGAGAAGATCCCTAGCGCTTCGGCAAACGCAATACCGATGAACATTGTCGCTGTCTGGCTAGCAGCAGCTGATGGGTTACGTAGGGCACCCGAGATGAAGTTACCAACTACAGTACCCACGCCAACGGCTGCGCCGCCCATGCCAGTACATGCTAGTCCGGCACCAATGTATGCGCCCATTTGTACGATATCGCCTTCCATGATCAGTCTCCTTACGACTTGGAATTAGTTTGATAGATTAGTTTCGTAGTGTTCTTAGTGATGTGGATGCAGTGCGTCTTTCAGATAAACGCAGGTCAAGATTGCAAACACATATGCTTGGATGAAGGCCACCAGTGTTTCTAGAGCGTATACGGCAGTGATTGCCGCGATAGGCGCAACCGCGCCCACACCTAGTACACCAGCAAAGCCTGCAAAAACTTTGATAACCGCGTGGCCAGCCATCATGTTACCCGCCAAACGAATGGAGTGGCTAACGGGGCGCACGAAGTAAGAGATAACCTCGATCAAGGCCAAGATTGGGCGCAAGATAAGGGGCGCAGAGCCGATCCAAAACAGGTGAAGGAAGCCAAAACCATGTTTAAAGATGCCCAGCAATGTAACAAATAGGAACACTGCCATCGCCATGATCGCTGTTACGGCGATATGAGATGTTGTCGCGAATGACATAGGGATAAGGCCCAAGAAGTTCGCCATAACGATGAACATGAACAGTGTCATGATATAAGGGAAGTAACCAACGGCGTCTTTGCCGGCGACGTCTTCGACCATTTTATAGATGAAACCGTATGCCATTTCAGCAATTGATTGCGAACGGCTTGGAACGATTGCACGACCGCGTGTGCCGATAACCAACAAAAGGACAACCGCAACAACAGTTAGCAACATCCAAAGACTTGCGTTTGTTGGCGTATACCAATGGATCGGACCATCGCCGAATAGAGGATGTACAACAAACTGATCCATTGGATGGATCTGTAGGCCACTTGGTGCTGCTGCTTCGCTTGCCACGATGTCAGTCCTTTTCGTTCGTGCCCGCTTGGGGCGTATCTTGTTCGCGCTGCATCTCGGCTGCGGTTCGCATCATAACGCGTATACCGGCAACAAAGCCCAGCAATGTAAAAAGAATTAAAAATAGCGGCAAGGTACCAAAGACCTTATCCAATCCAAATCCAATTCCGAAACCGATCAACAAACCGGCCACTAACTCGGTCACCATCCGCCATCCATGTTGGACCTGCGCGTGATGCTCGTCCACAAATCTGGTGCCTTCTTCAACCCCTTTAACCTTAGCGATCTTTTCTTCTAGCTGTTTAAGCCGTTCCGGATCAGGACCTTGGGACATCAAATACACCGTGTGATTTGCGTTTGGAGGTTTTTAGGCAGTCACCGCCACAGAGTCAACGAATGGTTGGATTCTCTAAAGTCACCTTAAGCTGATATTTTTAAACACTTTTATCAATGTGCATTTACCTGCGACAGCTTGTACCACCACCACAACCCCCTCCATTTCTATGGAAACTGACATTCAACCATTTGGTTGATCTTTATCGTATGCTGGTTGACGGGTCATTCTGCAGCCCATAGTCAGAATTCATGACCAACGCATTAGACATGACATTTCAAGCACTCGCCGACCCCACACGGCGGGATATCTTAACTTTGCTGTTAGAAGATGACATGGCCGTCACTGATGTCGCTGAACCATTTGAAATGTCGCTGGCTGCAATTTCAAAACATTTGATGATTTTGACCCGCGCTGGTTTAATCACGCAAGAAAAACGGGGGCGGGTAAAGTGGTGCAAGTTGGAACCAATGGCCATGCGTGGTGCATCATTATGGATGGAAAGTTTTGGCCAATTTGAATCCGTCAATTTGGATGAATTCGAAAGCTTCTTATCCCAACAGTTGTCGCAGGGTACGGATGAAATAGCGGGATAGCCAAAAACGCACCGGGCGGTTGCCTGCTGTTTTCGAGGTACAGCGATCACAACAACGACAACCGCCGGTGTTTTGCTTGGTCGCTCAAATTCACATCCGAGCAAAGCTGACTGCGAAGTGACAAATTAATTCAGCAATTGAAACACAAATATTTGTGAACCTTGATCAATCTTACGCTTGCAGCATTTGAGCATCACCAATGCCCCTCAAACCTGCGAAAACGCTACGTCAAGTTTTCCTTCATCATCCGAAGAATGCGCTGAACTTTTGGCGTTCGATGCAAATCAACATGTGTCACCAGCCAACTGGCCACCTCCCATTCTGCTTTTGGTTCCAAACATTGTACTAAGTTTGAATCGCGTTCGCCAATGTCATGACTAACAAAACCAAGCCCCACGCCAGCTTGAATTGCGTCAAAAGCCGACATCGTTGAGGTAACTTTATAGGTAACGTTTTCCGCCAATGCATTTTCAATCAACCATTTCTGGGTTGGCGCCCGCGATCCACCGCCTTCAAATCCCACAAACCGATGATCTTTAAGATCGGCAAAGCCTTTGGGCTGACCAAATTTTTCAATATATGATTTTGCGCCAAACAGACCCATGGAAAACTGGCGTAAGGGTTGAACGACATAATCGGGGTCACTTGGTTTTTGACCAACGCGAATGGCAAGATGCGCCTCGCCGTATTCCATTCGGAAAAGGCGCTCATCTGTTAGGAAACGAATTTCCACATCTGGGTGTTTTTGCTGAAACCTTGCCAATATAGGCGAGATATAAGGCGACATGAATTCTAATGAGGTCACGATCAATTCACCTTTGATCGCCTCGCCTTGTCCTTTTAGGCGGCCAGCAAGTTGGCTAAGTTGATCTTGCGTCGCATCCGCCACACGAAGAAGGTCATTTCCCGCCTCTGTGGCTGTGTACCCTCGCGCGTGCCGTTGGAAGAGTTTCGTTCCAAGTTGCAGTTCAAGCGCATCAATATGCCGAATAATAGTTGCATGATGTACGCCCATAACCTCAGCCGCTGCCGAAACAGTGCCTAATCGCGCCACGTGATACGCAGTACGAACCTGATCCCAATCATCAAAAGCCAAGTGAATCCCCTATCTTACAAATCCTATTGTGCAATTACGCACACAATACTGACCATTCCTGACCTTTATACATTTTATGCACAGCTTATTTCAATGCTATCTTTATTCAGAAAACAGGAATCTACACCATGAGCACACAACTTAGTCTTCTTCGCATCGATGCCTCAGCGCGCCGCGAGGGATCTGTTTCCCGCCAACTTACCGATCAAATCATCGCGCATTTCAAAGATGCAAAAGTTGTAACACGTGATGTTGCAACCGCTTTGCCACTTATTGACGCCAATTGGGTTGGGGCCAACTTCACCCCTGCAAATGATCGCACCGCGACCCAAATAGATACACTTGGATTATCCGATCAATTGGTCGCAGAACTTCAGGCAGCGGATGTAATCGTTATCGGTACACCCGTTTACAATTTTTCCGTTCCATCAACCCTGAAGGCATGGATCGATCAAATTGCGCGTGCTGGCGTTACATTTAAGTATACTGAAAACGGGCCAGTTGGATTACTTACTGGAAAACGCGCAATTGTGGCGATTGCATCTGGGGGCACCGAGATTGGCAGTGACATCGATTTTGCAGGGCGTTATCTAGAGCATATGCTTGGTTTTGTTGGCATTACAGACGTCACGTTTGTAAACGCTGATCAACTGGGTGCAGGCGCCAAAGAAAAGCTTGAGGCAGCAACAACGAAAATCAACGCAATCGCCGCTTGATTGAATACGTTAAGGAAGAACCATGGAAAAAATTCAAAGCAAGATCATCATCCTTATCAAGCTACTGCTGACACTGGCATTTGGGGCCGCGGGGATTGCCAAGCTTATGGGCGCAGAAATGATGGTCGCCACGTTTGACGCTGTCGGTGTCGGGCAATGGTTTCGTTATGTAACCGGCATCATTGAAGTTAGCGGTGCCCTTTTGTTGTGGGTTAATGGCCGTCAAGCAATCGGCGCTGGCTTGTTAACATGCACAATGATCGGCGCCGTTGTTGCACACATTTTTGTCATTGGACCAAGCGCCATGCCTGCCGCCGTTTTGGGTGTGCTGTCCGCCTACATCCTCTTCAAACACAAAGATCAAGTTTTGTAATTTTCTTTTAGTGCCCAGCGGGATTTTCCATTGGGCACTTCTTTGACTGAATTCCGATACAGGTCTTTGAACGTCACCAATCTGGGTTGTTGACTCTTATACACATAGCAATGTAAACGCCCCCTATTCCGGAAGTGCTATAACTTCCGGTCCCAAGTGATGCTTGGGATCGCCCTCCACCAGCGTGTTACGCCCGTGGGGGCGTTTGTGGTTTGTGCGGTCCGTTCCTATATACGGATCATTGTTGAAACGGCGAAAGGGCCGAGCGTATGTTTGAAAATCTATCTGACCGCTTATCTGGCGTTTTTGATCGGCTCACCAAACAAGGTGCCCTCTCGGATGAGGATGTAAAAACCGCCCTTCGCGAAGTGCGTGTCGCCTTGTTGGAAGCTGACGTTTCACTGGCTGTTGCACGTGATTTCGTAAAAGCAGTTCAAGACAAAGCATCTGGTCAAGCAGTTACGAAATCTGTGACGCCGGGCCAGCAAGTTGTCAAAATTGTTCATGACGAATTGGTTCATGTTTTAGCGGGCGACAATGCCGTTCCGGGCGAGTTGAAAATCGACAATGCCCCTGCCCCGATCCTAATGGTTGGTTTGCAGGGTTCTGGTAAAACAACGACCACTGCCAAGCTGGCAAAACGCCTGACTGAAAAGAACGGCAAACGCGTTTTGATGGCGTCGCTCGACGTTAACCGCCCTGCCGCGATGGAACAGCTGGCCATTTTGGGCAACCAAATTGGCGTTGATACTTTGCCGATCGTTGCCGGCCAAAAACCTGTCGACATCGCGAAACGCGCCAAACAGCAAGCCACACTTGGCGGCTATGACGTTTACATGCTGGATACTGCCGGTCGCTTGCACATCGACGAAGTGTTGATGGAAGAGGTCGAAACTGTTCGTGACGTAACAAAACCACGCGAGACTTTGTTGGTTGTTGATGGTCTGACTGGCCAAGATGCGGTGAATGTTGCCGAAGAATTTGACGGCAAGATCGGTGTTTCTGGCGTTGTCCTTACACGTATGGATGGCGACGGTCGCGGTGGTGCTGCCCTTTCAATGCGCGCGGTCACAGGCAAGCCGATCAAGTTTGTTGGTCTTGGCGAAAAGATGGACGCGCTGGAAGAATTCCACCCAGAACGTGTCGCGGGCCGTATCCTTGGCATGGGCGACATCGTCAGTCTTGTTGAAAAAGCCCAAGAAACCATTGAGGCTGAACAAGCCGAACGGATGATGAAGCGGTTCCAAAAAGGCATGTTCAACATGAACGACCTAAAGAACCAGCTTTTGCAAATGCAAAAAATGGGTGGCATGGAAAGCGTGATGGGCATGATGCCTGGCATGAAAAAAATGGCCGGTCAGGTGGAAAAAGCAGGCCTGAACGACAATCTTTTGGCGCGCCAAGTTGCCTTGATCAATTCCATGACCAAAAAAGAACGCGCCAATCCGTCGTTGTTGCAAGCCAGCCGTAAAAAGCGGATTGCAAAAGGTGCAGGCCTAGAAGTTTCTGAATTGAACAAACTGCTAAAAATGCACCGCCAGATGGCGGATATGATGAAGAAGATGGGCAAAATGGGCAAGAAAGGCATGCTGAAAGGCGCGCTTGGCTCCATGTTCGGGAAGGGCGGACCATCACAAGCGGAAATGGAACAAGCACAGGCGCAAATGCAGGCAGGCAAAGCCCCCGGCGGCATGCCTGCTGGTTTCCCTGGTCTCGGCGGCGGTGGCGGATTGCCCCCTGGCCTTTCTGGTTTTGGGAAAAAGAAATGATGAAACATTCAACATCTGAGGTGGCGGTATGATCCCTACTGATTGGATTTATGGCCTAATTGGCGGGGTGATGATTGGTGCTGCTGCCGCAATGTTCCTCTTAATCAATGGGCGCATCATGGGTGCAAGTGGTCTGCTTGGTGGCATTATCGACGGCACAGGCAAAGCCAACATGAAAGAACGCCTTGCATTTATTGCTGGCCTCATCGGCGTACCTGCGATCGTATATTTTACCATTGGTGCGCCAGCGACCAATGTTTCAAACAATATGCTCGTTTTGCTTGTTGCCGGCCTTGCCGTTGGTGTTGGCACACGCATGGCCAATGGCTGTACCTCTGGCCATGGCGTTTGCGGCATATCACGCTTTTCGGTTCGCGGTATCGCTGCCACATTGATCTACCTACTTGCAGGCGGGGTAACCATGTTGGTCCTGCGTCACGGTTTGGGGGTCATCTAATGCGTATACTTTTTTCATTAATGGCTGGTGGTCTGTTCGGTGTTGGCTTGATGATTTCGGGCATGACCGACACACAAAAAGTCCAAGGTTGGCTGGATGTTTTTGGCGCGTGGGATCCCACGTTGGCGTTTGTTTTGGGTGGTGCGATCCTTCCAATGTTGTTGGCGTGGCAATTGACCAAGGTAAAAACAACATCCCTTCTGGGCACCACAATTCCAACACCTGCTGATCCAGCATTAGATCGTCGTTTGATCATTGGGTCCGCGATCTTTGGTTTTGGTTGGGCGGTTGCAGGCTTTTGCCCCGGCCCAGCGCTGGCATCGTTATCGTTTGGCGGTTTTGGCGGTCTTTCCTTTATGGTTGCAATGATTGCAGGCATGTACATTCAGCCGTCGATAAAATTCTTCGGCTTGGGATCAAAGGCATAGATATGACTGACGAAACCACAAAACGAGCCGCTGAAATTCTAGCTGAACACCGCGAAAGCATTGATCGGTTAGACGCCATTCTTGTTTACACGCTGGCTGAACGTTTCAAACACACACAAGCCGTTGGGCAGTTGAAAGCGAAACATGATTTACCGCCTTCAGACCCAGCACGCGAGGCTTTGCAAATTGCACGCCTTGAACAACTGTCCGCAGACGCGTCTCTGGACCCCGACTTCGCTAAGAAATTCCTGAATTTCATCATTCAGGAAGTGATTCATCATCACAAGAAATTCCAACATTAACAGAATAATTTGGGGCTTTCCCCATAAACAGACACCCTAAGGAGACTATCAAATGTCAATGAAAATCAGACTGGCCCGTGGCGGCTCTAAAAAACGCCCATCTTATGCAATCGTAGCTGCGGACAGCCGCATGCCTCGCGATGGACGTTTCATCGAAAAATTGGGCACATATAACCCACAGCTTCCTAAAGACAGCGAAGAGCGCGTGAAAATGAACGTTGAGCGCGTTCAATACTGGATGAGCAAAGGTGCACAACCATCTGACCGTGTATCCCGTTTCCTTGAGGCCGCTGGCCTTGTTGAAAAGAAAACACGCAACAACCCTAAGAAAGCGATCCCAGGCAAAAAAGCCCAAGAACGCGTTCAGGAAAAAGCTGACAAAGCCGAAGCAGCTGCGGCCGCCGCTGCCGAAGCTGCTGCTGCACCAGCTGAAGAAGCTGCTGCAGAATAAATTGACTATCTTTTCAAGGCGGTGGTTTTCTGCCGCCTTGAAAAACCAAATGACTTTGCACAAAACTACCCGTCTAAACGCGTCTTTTGAACAAGTCCTATTTGATTGTTTTGCGCACTAACGCTAGCATCAAAACAAGCCTTTCATTTGAAAAGGCGAAACAACAAACTGAAATCAAGTTGGACAGGCTATGGCCAAATATTGGATCGGTGTTGCCCATCGCAAACAAGCGCTTTCAGCAAAATCAGCGGGCTTTGTTGCGCTGTCCCACGGTAAAAAATCTGCAGTTTCAAAACTAAGTGCGGGCGATGGTGTCATTTATTATGCGCCAAAAACCGATTTTGAAGGCGACGCAGTTCAAGGGGTAATCACCCTTGCCACAATCACCGGCACAGAAATTTATGAGCGTAACATGCCGGACACCGATTTTCGCCCTTGGGTGATCGATGCAACCTATGAAGAAGTTTCTGAAATTCCTATTCGTCCCATTTTAGAAAGCCTTAGCTTTGTTAAGGACATTCGTTACTGGGGTATGGCCTTTCGTCGATCGCAATTTGAAATTTCGGAACCTGACTTTCATGTATTGGCCACTGCGATGCGGGGGCAATAATGTTTTGGCTCACACGCAAATTGCTAATTCCGCTGGCGGCATTTGGATTGGGCATGTATGTGCAAAGCACACTTCACGCCGACAAATGTCTGGATTTAGGTGGGCGTATCGGCGCACAAAATATTTGTCAGGGGGCAAAACAATGAACGAGCAAATGGTTTGTGTAGGAGCAATTGGTGGCTCTTATGGTGTAAAGGGCGATGCTCGCTTAAAGTCGTTTTGTGCTGACCCACGGGCAATTGCTGATTATGGCCCGCTGACATCCGAAGACGGACAACGCGAGTTTTCGATTTCCCTTAAAGGCACACTTAAAGCAGGATTTGCCGCGCGATTATCTAATGTGAACACCAAAGAACAAGCGGATGCTCTTAAGGGCGTTCGTCTTTATGCGCCACGCGAAGCCCTACCCGACTTGCCTGATGAAGAATATTATCACGCCGACCTAATTGGTATGATTGTACTTGATACAGGCGGCAAAGAGTTGGGCAAAGTCAGTGATGTAATGAACCACGGCGCCGATGATTTGCTTGAAGTACGGGGAAAAGGCATCAAAGATGGCGCCCTTATTCCGTTTACGCGGGAAATTGTACCAACTGTGGACATGGCAAGTGGCCGTATTATCATAGATCCGCCCGAGGGACTTTTATAACTCCACCCAATCGATCTCTTGATTTGCATCGCCAGCCTGTTACGCTCGTTGATATTAAACTTATTTCCACGAGGTTATTATGCGTGAACTTATTGCCCCCGGCGTTGCAATTATTTTGGTACTCATTTCAGCGATGATAGCTGCACAAAATGGGATGGTTGCATTAAGCATCAAAAATTTAACCGCCGCCCAAATTGGCACGCAATTGTTGATGTTGTCATTCATTGCACTGGTCATCGAACGCGCCGTTGAAGTTTATGTAAACAACCGATTTGCCGGCGAACAACTTGATGACAGCCGTCAATCCCGCCTTGCTGGCGCGAAAGTAAAAACGTTGCAAGCAGCACTAGATGCTGAAACGGCTCGCGCCTTGCCAGTTGGTGTAAGCGCCGACCAGCTTGCTAAAGCCACAAATGCCAAACAAGAAAGCATCGGCAAGTGGAATGATGAAATTTCTGAAACACTGGAAAAGAAAGCCCAATTTCAGGAATCTGCTGCCGTTTCTTTGGACAAGTTGAAAGTTGCCAAAAGACGCGCAGCGATGACCGCCGCTACATTCCTCGCAGCAATTGTGGCATTATCTGGTGTTCACACACTTACGCAACTGGTTGACGCTTTTCCTGCTGATGCTCCGGTTTTCCAAACAAAGTTCTTTATGTTTGCAGACACTGTATTGACTGCTTTCCTTTTAGCAGGTGGTGCCGACGGAATTCATCAGATCGTCAAAAAATTTACCGCCATTAGCGACGATATTACGGCAGTTTAAACGCCGAACACATGGTTGGTCAGCCTAAGAACGCCGTCTAAACGGTGCGACTGAAAATAACTTCGGCTATCCTCTTTTGCAGGAATTGATAGCCATTCGAGTAGTATCTGTTGATGTAAAAGAAAGCGGACGCTGGCATCGTTTCGATACTGCGCCCCATAGCCCGCAAAAAAGGCATCCATGTCGTTTGCTGGAATTATATTTTCACTCTCAAGCGACTGATCTTGGGCAAATCTCGTGGCGTAATCGATCAGAAGACGAGAAATGTCGTGGCCGATCGGTGCATTATGGGTGAAATTGAAATCGATACCAGAAACCATGTCGGGACTGATCAACAAGTTGCGTGTATGCAGATCGCCGTGCGCTGCAACAGTTACCGTTTCACCGCCATGGAACTGGTCGATCCTGTCCAATAGAACTTTATGGGCTGCTTTAAGGCGATCAGCGTGTGGCACTGATTTATCCCCATTTTCAATTTTGTCTATCTGCGCTTGCAGATGGTCCATCATAAAACCCGGGTAGAACGTGGATTTTTTCACGCTGTCAGGCTGGTGAAATGCCGCGAGCCAAGCGGCAGAGCGCGTTAATAGCTCGTGTCGTTTTCGTGGATTCGCATAGGATTGCAACATGTGGTCGTTGAGGGTCTTTCCAGAAACCCGCTGCATTAAAACGGATTGCGTGACATTATCAACGGCCAATATTTTGGGAACACCGACGCCTTTGGCTTTGATCAACCTTTCCAGTGCCCGTTTATGTGCCTCGACACTTTGCTGAAACGCCGCTGTGTCAAATGGTGCGAAAACTTGTTTGTAAATTAAGTCCTCGGCCCCTTTTCTATGCAATCTTAAAACGACGGCCGCTCTATGTTCAGCAGATCGCATCAACAACGGCACGAATTTCGCGACATTCAAAGCAATGCCAACTCGTTCACCCAGTTCAATTGCACCTTGGGTGGCCTGTTCAAAAAGTCGCTTTTCTGCCTCAGATTTCATGGCATCAGCAATAACGCCTTTGCAAAGGCATTTGCAATTCCACGCAACCACGCTAAACCGCGCCTATGTCAAAAGATGATAAGAAAAATTCACCCAGCAAGTCACATGGCCGCCTTTCAATTGCCGCCTCGGTTAAGCCGCGCGAACTTATGACGGCACTGCCACGGTTGGCAAACGCGTTTGCTGTCAAAGTGGTTACGTTATTTCCAGAGGCCTTTCCTGGGCTTTTGGGCGAAAGCCTGATGGGCAAGGCCCTTAAGGATGGTCTTTGGTCGCTTGAAACCATCGATTTGCGCCCTTTTGGCGAAGGTAAACACCGAAATGTAGACAATACGCCAGCTGGCGGCGGCGCTGGCATGGTGTTACGTGCCGACATCGTTGGCAAGGCATTGGAACAAGCCGCCGCTGGCACACCAAAAGATGCCCGCGCGTGGCCCGTTATCTATCTGTCACCTCGCGGCAAACCATTGACCCAAGCAATGGCGGCAGAATTTTCCAAGGCCGAAGGTATGACCTTATTATGTGGGCGATTTGAGGGCGTAGATGAACGCGTGATTGAGCATTTCAACATTCAAGAAGTCTCAATTGGGGACTTTGTTTTAACGGGTGGTGAGATTGCCGCACAGGCCTTGATTGATTGCACGGTTCGTCTTATACCGCGCGTTCTTGGGAATCAAAATTCCATTGAGGACGAATCGTTTTCAAACGGATTGCTTGAACATCCCCAGTATACACGGCCGACCACTTGGCATCATCGTGATATCCCAGAGATCCTTCTTTCTGGGCACCACGCGAAGATTGCGGATTGGCAACAGGCCCAGGCCGAAAGGCTGACAAAGGAACGACGACCTGATCTCTGGCGGGCTTACTGTGAAAAACACGGTAGGGACACCGATGAAGACCAAGAGCTCTGAGGATGTCTTAATCTTCGTGGAAAAACCACGAGCAAAAGGAGAATAGCGATGAATCTTATCGCAGAACTAGAAGCCGAGCAAATCGCTGCTTTGGCAAAAGACATCCCGGACTTTAAAGCCGGTGATACAGTACGTGTTGGTTTCCGCGTTACCGAGGGTGGCCGCACACGTGTACAGAACTACGAAGGCGTATGTATCGCCCGTAAAGGTGGTTCCAGTATCGCAGCCGCGTTCACTGTTCGCAAAATTTCATTTGGTGAAGGTGTGGAACGTGTTTTCCCACTTTATTCCACCAACATCGACAGCATCACTGTTGTACGTCGTGGCCGCGTTCGTCGCGCCAAATTGTACTACTTGCGTGCCCTACGTGGTAAATCCGCACGTATTGCTGAGAAAACAAACTACAAAGCCCCAACGGCTAAGTCATAAGGAACGGTCTGATGAGAAAAGATATCCATCCCGAGTATCACACAATCGCTGTGAAAATGACCGACGGCACTATGCTGGAAATGAAATCCACATGGGGCAAAGACGGCGATCAGCTGGCCTTGGACATCGATCCAAGCGTGCACCCTGCATGGACAGGCGGCAACACACGTCTTCTGGATTCCGGCGGCCGTGTTTCCAAGTTTAAGAAAAAATACGAAGGTCTTGGCTTCTAAGCAGCCTTTCCTTTTGGAACTATTGAAAGCCCGTGGTTACCGCCGTGGGCTTTTTCTTTTGGGCCTTATTAGGTGTGCGAAGTGAATTCGCTTTGACGTCTACTGGCCCGAAATTTCTTTACACAAGAAATAATCTAACACCATAATGACCTTTGATAAGTGGTCAGCCACTTTGTGGAACTGATTGAAACCACTTTTTCCAATTTGAAAAAGGAGCAAAATTATGTGTGATATTTGTGTAATGAATTCCGTAAAAGACAAGATGCTTTCACGGCGAAATTTCTTTAAAGGAACCGCGGCGGCTGGTTTGGCTGCTGTTGGTGCAGCGGCCGCAACGACACCAGCGATGGCGGGTGGTCACGGCACGGTCGAGGACATGACCCATACCTTGCATGAAGATTTCCCAACGTATTTTGGACAAAGCGGATTTTCCCGTGAACAAGTTTTTAATTATGCAGAGCATTTTTTCAATCTGCAGCAGCTAACGGTTAATGAACACACCGGCACGCATGTTGATGCGCCTTTGCACTTTTCAGCCGACGGAACCTCTGTCGATGAAATCCCCGTTTCCAGCCTCGTTGCACCACTTTGCGTGATAGATATCGCAGCACGCGCCGCCGAGGATGCAGATACGCGTGTGACGCCTGAAGATGTCCAGGCATGGATCAGCAAGCATGGCGAAATTCCAGAAAATGCCTGTGTCGCCATGCATTCAGGTTGGGGACCCAAAGTTAATTCAGATGGGTTCCGCAATTTCGACGGTACCGCCCAGCATTACCCAGGTTTTCATGTCGAAGCCACGCAAATGTTGCTTGAACAGACGGGTGCCCAGTCGATCGCCGTCGACACCTTGTCGCTGGATCACGGAATTTCCGCTGACTTTGCTAGCCACTATGCTTGGCTTCCAACGGGAAGATTTGGGATCGAATGTTTAGCCAATTTAGATAAAGTCCCCACAGCGGGTGCGACGCTGGTTATTGGCGCGCCCAAACACAAAGGCGGCACCGGCGGACCTGCCCGCATATTCGCCATGGTATAGTCTAAAAACTACAAACGCCTAAGCCTGGAGGCATAGTCAGTCTTTTGCGTCATACGAAAGCTCGCGGCAATTGCTGCGGGCTTTTGCTTTTTCGCGGATGCGGAAAATGAAAGAAGGTGAATTACTTTGACGTTGATTTATGCCATTGGTTTGTCTTTGCTGACATATGCTCACCCCGTGCCATTTTTGACTTTATCGAGTCCGTCAATAGGGTTAGATTTGAGTTGAGTTGTTCTAGTTGAGGTTCCGCAGTGTCCCACCCACCACAGCATCATTCCAAACATATCTGCTTTGTCGGAATGCTCGGCGGACGTGGCAGTTATGACGCGACCGTCTATGACGATTTGGATCACAAAGACGATGAGAGCGTTTGGTTTTTGGCCAGATTTGGCGGCATCAAAGGCTTTGAAATTTCCACGTGCAACATTAGCCACGGCGACCCCCTGCCCGATCTTTCAAACTTGGACGGGATTGTTCTTGGCGGCAGCCATAATTCAGTTCACGACAACACTGAATGGCAACAAAGGCTTCGCGCGTGGTTGCCCGAACTGCGGGAAAGAAGCATACCGATCCTTGCGATCTGTGGTGCGCATCAATTGCTGGCACAAGACGGTGGTGCCAACATCGAGCCCCTTGCGGACGGCCCCTATGCAGGGACGATGCCGATCAGCATGACGCCCAATGGGATGGCCAGCCCGATTTTGCAGGATATCCCTGCCAATGCCAGTTTTCAATTCGGGAATTCGGAACATGTTGCCAACCTGCCAAGCAATGCGACTTTGTTGGCCTCCAGTGGAACAAACCCAATGGCGATTTTGGATTTTGGCAATCACTGTTATTCAACTCAGTTCCACCCGGAATGCACCCACAATCAACTTAGCACAATTTGGCGGTTTAAGCGGCCAACGCTGATTGATAACTATTTCGCCGAAGACAATGGTTACAAACTTGTCGAGAATTTCTTTGAAATAGTCGCCAATCAATAGAGACGTTGATGGACGAAAAGAGGAGCCTATTTCGAAGACGTCTTACTACGGTAGAAGCCGCCACTGTAAAAATCCGCATGCACCGACAAAGATGGCAACCGCTATCGACAGTAATATGCCCAGCGCCGTGGTGATCCAAAGGCCCGTCAGAATAAGTATCAAGGTGGCAACGACCCAAATGGCGTCACCAATGGCAAAAAGTTGCACGGCCGCCCTGTTCGGAACAGATTTTGATGCGGCCCAAAGAATGAGCAGGCCATTCCCAATCAGTCCCAATCCCAAAATTTGCAAAAGCAATACCGGCGGGTTTCCAAGGGCATTTGCAACGACAACCGGCGCTATTAGAAAAAGCACGCCAAAAAGTAGGCATGATGCAGCGTTGGTTTTTAGAACTTTGTATAACATTGATTCCAGCCATTCATGTTGTTAACTAAGGTGACAACTATTGAAAGCCGGAAATCATGTCAACCAAGTTAACAAGACATTCACCTGTGGCGGGCCATCCCCTGGTCGAAAGTCAATCACTTGCGTTAACCCAATCAACGCAAATGTTCCAAGAACGCATGGTTGCATGGCTTATTTCTCGCCTGTCCGACAATGGCTTTGACGGCTTAAAAGCCAATCAACTTACTTTTCTTGGATCACTAGATTGCGGTGTAAATTATGCCGCCGCTTTGGCTCGTTCTTTGGGTATTTCACGACAGGCAGTCCACAAAACGGTCAAAGAAATGGAAAAATATGGCTGGTTGGCTACGCGCCCTGATGAGACCCTAAAAAATCAAAGGGTGATTGTTTTCACAGCAGAGGGTGAACGCATGATGGCACGCGCTCGGGAATACTTTCTTGAATTGGATGACCAGCTAATTCAAAAATTTGGTCAGGAAAATCTGGCGGAACTTCAGAATTTGTTAGCGTTTGATCCTAGTGCCTAAAGAAGTCAAAATCGCCGGTTAGCCACAACCTTCCTACCCATTTCGGTTTTTTCTTTGCCGCATTAAAACTACAAAATTTGAAGTCAACAGCGCCCCAATGACCACGGCACCACCGATCAATGTCAATTCG
>ERZ1048872.1028-NODE-1028-length-25635-cov-9.944136_pt1 | contig 25635 bp, 27 predicted proteins | sample MGYA00383100_ERZ1048872 | MGnify/ENA primary metagenome ERZ1048872 (study PRJEB29581, sample SAMEA5548370) | metagenome | biome: marine; feature: coastal; material: water | depth 50 m | study: Short-term variability in the microbial, nano- and picoplankton...
TCGCTGAGGGCTCTTTACTCGCTGAGGGCTCTTTACTCGCTGAGGGCTCTTTATTCGCCGAGGGCTCTTTGTTCGCTGAGGGCTCTACTTCATCCGAGCGGAAAACGTGTCTAAACGGTCTGACAATTGCTGCGATTTTATGGTCGGAAGTTAAGTTTTGCAGCGAGGTTTCGAAGTACCGGTGGGGCAGCCGGGCATCGGCGTCAGTATTATTGATGAAGGGGTTTGTCACCCGCTCTGAACCAATCATAGCGAGTGCAATGTCAGCGCCAATCTTCCTAGCAAGACCGACGCCTTGTGTTTCGTCGAACATCCAATTCGAAGAAACTCGGTCGACGGTAAGGCAGTGGACTGAGCTGTTGATAAAAGAAAAATACAGGTTGTCTTTGTGCAGGCGGTGCGATGATGTCGCCTCTGCCAGCAACTGTGCTGTTTCGTGATCATTGGCGTCACTGGCGTTGACGATCAGAATGACAATTATCCTACCCGTCAGTTTGTGCCATACCTTTTGTACACTGGACCAATTTTCATTCCTTGCAGGAATAACAAGGCAATGTTCGTACTGATGAGTCGCTGTAATTTCAGCGTTGGCGTTAAGGTCAGAAAATAGGTCAACAATCTGGCGCGCCTCTGGCTCGGCGTAACGGGCAAGATATTTTTCGATTTGTTTGTCCGTTGTTATGGTGATCGCTCACCTCCGGATATGCCTAATGTAATCGGGCCCGAATTTCGAGCGTGGATACGACCTCGGATTCTATTTGCAGCCATTCAGTCAGTCTGTCGTCTACCTCAGGTTTTGGGAAATACTTCAAGGCAAGATCGATAAACAAATGATGGTGATTACTTTCAGACCGAGCAAGCGTTGCATAAAACACCTGTATCTCCGGATCGACATTAGCACTTGCTATGCGGGCAAAGCGTTCCGCGCCTCTTGCTTCAATTACTGCTGCAGAAAGTAATCTGTCCAGAAAGTAGACATCTGAACCTTCTCGCATGTGTTTGCGGAGGCGATTAACGTATGGATCTTTTTCATCCGCAGAAGGAGATAGGCCGCGGCTTTGCATGAGTCTAACAACCTGGCGGAAGTGGTTAAGTTCCTCCAATGCAAGGTCAATCATTGCCGTTAAGATGTCTTGCTTATCTGGGTAGTGCGTGACCATCGACATCGCCATAGCTGAAGCTTTGCGTTCGTTTGCCGCATGGTCGTTAAGGAATGCATCAAAGTCGCTTGTTACCGCTGACAGCCATTCATCAGAAGAGGCTATGCCCAAGTGACCGTAGTACGTTGTCTTCGAATGCGCGACAGCTGTCACAAGATTTCCCGAAAGAAGGCGGCTATCTCTGTGATTTCCTCTAAACACACCTGATGTTCCATCGGATAATCAAACCAGCGTACATCAAAACCAAGACGAATGAGATTTTCTCTTGAGGTTGCTGCCCGGCTTATAGGTATCATCTGGTCATACGATCCGTGTGCCATCAGGATTGGAATCGCTAAATTGCTATCGCATAGTGCTTGCTCGGCTGAAGCGAAATCATTGAGATAAGTCGACAAAGCGACTACGCCGGCCAGTCGATGCTCGCACCGTATAGCGGTATGGAGTGCGACCACGCCACCTTGGGAAAACCCAGCCAAGATGATCTTGTGGCTTGGAATGCCGCGGGCTATCTCTTGATCGATAAAATCCCGCACGTAATTTGCGGAGGTCTCAATGTCACCACTATCGCCTTTTTCACTGTGGAAGGAGAAATCATACCAAGCACGCATTTCATCGCCTTCATTTACGCTTACTGGTCGAATTGGCGCGTGGGGAAAAATAAATCGAATCGGTAAGGTTTCAGGTAGTTTCAGCTCAGGCACGATCGGCTCGAAATCGTGACCATCGGCTCCAAGGCCGTGAAGCCAGATGACCGTAGCAATGGCCTCCTGCTCAGGCTGGATTTCTACATGTTCTAAAAGTGTAGGCATAATGTTTTCCTTTTCTTGAAACGAAGCGCTGACAGCGGGTGCGCGGCAACAAAAGTGCCATGCAAAATCGGATTAGCGAGTGGCTCGTATCAGCTGAAGTAAGCACGTGGTGTAGTCATAGCCGGATGATATAGATTTTGTCCAAAAAAGTCCGCTAGTGAATAGCATAGGTATGCGGTTTTCGGACGCTGCTACGTCTGGTAGGCCCTAAAAAATGCCTCAGTCGCCTTCGGTTGTTTAGGGTGTAATTTGCAAGCACGGGAAAACCGCGGCTGTATCAAGTTGGTAAACGGCCTCTCTGAAACACGAACAGATGACGGTAAATCAACGGATCGCAGAAAAGTATGCAAAAACGCCTGCCGAAATAGCGAATTGTTGATCCATCAGGGGGATTGCGCCTATAGTTCTTTTAAATGAGCCATGTAGAAGAATATCTAAACTAAAAGGAGTACTAAATGGGACCGTTAACAGGTTTTAAAATAATAGAGTTGGCCGGCATTGGTCCGGGTCCTTTCTGCGGCATGATGCTAGCGGATATGGGCGCGGAGGTGATTCGTGTAGATCGTGCAGGTTCATCTAGCCGTCGGAATATTGACGTGTTGAATCGTGGACGCAAGTCAATTGCGGTTGATCTCAAAAGTCCCGCTGGAAAGGAGCTTGTGCTTAAACTCTGTGAGTCAGCGGACGGTTTGTTCGAAGGATTTAGACCTGGGGTCACCGAAAGGTTAGGGATAGGCCCTGACGAATGTTTAGGGCGCAACGAAAAGCTTGTCTACGGTCGGATGACTGGCTGGGGGCAGGATGGACCGATGGCCAACGCGGCGGGTCATGACATTAACTATATTGCGCTTTCCGGTGCGCTAGGTGCGATTGGTAACAAAGGAGGTAAGCCTGTTCCTCCTCTCAATCTCGTTGGGGATTTTGGTGGCGGTGGTATGTTGCTAGCTTTTGGCATGGTTTGTGGCATGTTGGAAGCGCAGAAGTCTGGAAAGGGTCAAGTTGTCGATTCTGCGATGGTTGACGGTGCAGCGACCTTAATGTCAATGTTTTTTACGATGCGCGCAGCAGGAATTTGGAAAGATGAGCGTGCGAGTAATATGCTCGATGGTGGTGCACATTTTTATGATACCTACGAGACCAGTGACGGTGGATATATTTCGTTAGGTTCAATCGAACCGCAGTTTTATGCGCTGCTGGTAGAAAAAGCAGGTCTTGACGCAGAGGACTTTTCTGCACAAATGGATCAATCTCGTTGGCCTGAGTTTAAAGAGAAACTTGCCGCTGTGTTTAAGACCAAGAGTCGTGACGAATGGTGCGATATTATGGAGGGCTCAGATGTTTGCTTTGCGCCAGTACTTGGGCTGGGTGAAGTAGCTGATCATCCGCATAACAAGGCCCGAGGTACATTTGTTGAGATGGATGGCGTGGTACAACCAGCGCCTTCGCCTCGATTTAATCGAACAGAAGCTACGCTAACCCATAGCTCCCGTATTCCTGGGCAGGATAGCAGGGAAGTGCTTTTGGCTGCGGGTCTGAGTGAAAGTGAAGTCGACCAGTTGATTACCGAGAAGGTCATCACCATTCCCGAGGCAGGTTAAAGACCTAAAGTCGACTCCAACGGATGGCGGGGTTTGCAATTGGCATGCCCCGCATTCCTTCTCTTACGACGACAGTACCTATGCTGGCGCCAAAAGTTCCTCCTGAACGCAGTGCGGAAACTCCCCACCAGACTGATATACCCGCATTAATTGTGATGTTTTGTTTCCTGTTGTCTAACGAACTTGAGCAGTTTCGGGGAAAAATATCGGTTTTTGGGTTAAAAGTAGTCGATTTTTTCAAAATTTAAGTTAGAATTGCGCCCCTTTGTAATTGGCCGGTACCTGACAACATTAAACTGTCAGTGGCAATTTGCGAAAACAACCCTCCTGGTATGCTCAAAAAAGGTGTGCCCAACAACAGGGTTCGTTACTTAATTAATTCACCCGCGAGATGCGGAAAATCAAAGGCAAATGATTATGAGCGTAGAACTACTTGATACTACCCGGTTTCACGGGTTTAGAGTTAGGCGTCAAATTGCAGGAAAAACTTACCAAGAGTATTTTTCGCTGAAAGAAAATGGTAAACGCGTGCGCGGTGCTGCACGTGCGGCAGTGAAGGTTACGGCCGAAGACAGAGATGCCGTTTTGGCGAAAATGCAGGCGAAAGCGAAAGCTGAAGCAGCGAAGACTGCATTGTTCGACAAGAGTGGCAAGGTGCGCGGTATTTTGTTCAGAATGAAAACGGAAAAGAGCGGTACCAGAACGCCGGTATTTCAAATTGGCATCATGTCAGCAAAGGCCGGCAAGATTGTTAACACCACCGTTTCAATCAATCTCCACGGATTAGAAGGTGCATGGGCCAAGGCTGTAGGCTTTTACATTGATCACAAGAAGATTTCTAAGCGATCAAAAATCTATCAGCAGCTGATGCAGGCGCAGCCTACTAAAGCGCAGCTTGACGCAATGAAGCGCAAGCGTAAGAAAAAGTAAGCACTTCGATTGATAAGAAAGGAGCCAACAGGCTCCTTTTTTTTGCCTGAACATAACGGGAGTGCTTTTTCTAGCGGGCTGATTATTGGTATGGTTGACGTATCTTTTGTTGTGGAGCAGGAAGTTGTCACAAGTTCAATCAGATTCGAATAGAAAAGCAGTAATGGGGGAGAAATACAAGGCCGCTTTTGCTGAATCAATTCAACAACCAGCGGCATTTTGGGAGTCTCAGGCTGACTCAATTGACTGGTTTCGAAAGCCTCAAAAAATTCTCTCCAAAGCAGAAAACGGCAACGATGTCTGGTTTGCCGATGGCGAGTTGAACACGGCGCATATTGCGCTCGACTTCCATGTAGACAACGGCCGGGCGGATCAGCCGGCGCTGATCTATGATTCACCTGTAACGAACACGATACAAACCTATACCTACAGAGAACTGAGAGACAAGGTTGCACTTTTCGCTGGTGCGCTGAAAAACCTCGGGGTCGAAAAAGGCGATAGGGTCATCATTTATATGCCAATGATCCCCGAGGCGGCTATTGCAATGCTTGCCTGTGCCCGTATCGGTGCGGTGCACTCAGTGGTGTTTGGCGGGTTTGCTGCGCGGGAGCTCGCGACGAGAATCGATGATTCGGCACCTCGAGTTCTGCTTTCCGCTTCCTGCGGTATCGAGTTCGCGAGCACTATTGCATACAAGCCGCTGATAGATGAAGCGATTGATCTGGCTTCACACAAGCCGGAAACGTGTGTCATTTTGCAGCGTCCGCAGTGCGAAGCGGCAATGGGTGCGCGAGACATTGACTGGCACCAGGCGTTGCAAAATGCGAATGGTGAAATGGCGAAATGTGTACCGATGTTGGCAACTGATCCCCTTTACATCCTTTACACTTCTGGCACCACGGGAAAACCCAAAGGTGTTGTGAGAGACAACGGCGGTCATGCGGTCGCGTTGCAGTACAGTATGAAAGCTGTCTACGGCGTAGAAGCCGGCGAGGTTTTTTGGGGAGCATCGGACGTTGGGTGGGTCGTTGGCCACTCTTATATCGTATATGCGCCTCTTTTCGCGGGTTGTACGACGATACTTTTCGAGGGTAAGCCTGTTCGTACGCCTGACGCAGGAACCTTCTGGCGTATAATTCAGGATCACAAAGTGAATGTTTTCTTCACTGCACCCACTGGTTTCAGAGCCATGCGCAAGGAAGATCCGAATAGCGAACTTTTGAAAAATTATGATATCTCGTCTCTCAGGACGTTGTTCGTTGCAGGAGAACGTACAGATCCGCCTACTTATCACTGGCTGCGGGAGATATTACAAATACCGGTCATTGACCATTGGTGGCAAACGGAGACCGGATGGCCTGTTGCTGGCAATTTAATGGGGCTAGACCCCGCTGGCACTAAGGCTGGTTCGGTAAGCTTCCCAGTACCCGGCTTCAATGTGCAAATTCTGAGCGAGGCGCATAAACAAGAAACGGCCGGTGAAGAGGGTGATGTGGTCATCAAACTTCCACTGCCCCCGGGGTGTTTGCCGACTGTGTGGGGTGATCATGCGCGTTATCACGATGCCTACATGACGCTGCATCCAGGTTATTACCATACAGGCGATGGTGGTTATTTTGATGAGGATGGTTACCTATACATTATGGGTAGAACCGATGATGTCATTAATGTCGCAGGCCACAGACTTTCGACAGGAGAAATGGAGGAGATTGTGGCTGCGCACCCGGCGGTGGCTGAATGCGCAGTGATTGGTATCGAAGATCCTGATAAAGGTCAGATTCCTATGGCACTCTTATTACTAAAGGACGGGATTAGTGACACGAACGAGAAGATCAAGCTGGATCTGACTGCGCTGGTTCGAAAAGAAATTGGTGCGTTTGCCAACTTCAAGCAATCGATAGTTGTTGACCGTTTGCCCAAGACACGTTCGGGTAAAATTTTACGTCAAGTGATGCGAAAGATCGCCGACAAGAAGCCTTTTGAGCCACCAGCCACGATCGACGATCCAATGATCTTGACTGAGATAGAAGCAGCGATGGTTGCAAATGGTATCGGTATGGTTGGAAGAGGGGATCAATAGATTCACCCACTTACGTTTATCAAATTGATAACATGGACTATTTCAGGTTGTCTGGAGAACGTTAAATTATGTCTACGATTTTAATTACCGGTGCGAGCTCAGGCTTTGGGCGCGCCTGTGCAGAAAAATTCGCTGTTGGGGGAAACAAACTGATCCTTGCTGCCCGCAGGCAAGACCGGCTTGAATCGCTGTCGTCGAAATTATCGGCGCAAGCCGAAGTCCACACAATGACCCTCGATGTTCGTCAACGTGAAGCAGTTACTGATCAATTGGCCGCATTACCAGAGGCGTTTCGGGATGTTGATATCCTGATTAATAACGCAGGTCTTGCGAAAGGACTGGGTGGCGCAGACTCTGCCGATCTCGATGACTGGGAGCAAATGGTCGACACAAATGTTAAGGGGGTGATGTACGTCACAAGGGCGATATTGCCTGGTATGGTTGCCCGGGGTGGCGGACACATCGTAAACCTTGGGTCAGTCGCTGCCAATTGGCCCTACCCAGGAGGAAATACTTACGGTGGCACCAAGGCTTTTGTCCAGCAATTCTCTAGGAATATGAGAGCCGACCTTAGTGGTAAAAATATCAGAGTCAGTAATATTGAACCGGGTATGTGTGAGACTGAATTCTCGGTTGTCAGATTCAACGGCGACGAACGGCAAGCCGAGCAGGTTTATGCCGGTATGAAACCACTCTCGGCAAATGATGTTGCAGAGATTATTCACTGGGTTACTGCGCTGCCGCCTCATATCAATATCAATCAATTAGAGGTAATGCCAACCGCGCAGAGTTGGTCACCTTTTACCGTTCATCGAGAAGAGTGATCGTGATGGATTTCCGCGCTATAATAAAATTTTCAAATGGTGGTACGCAGCCGTGAACGTTGTGTTGACCAGGAAGGCATAAATGATCATTGTCCATGGCACATTTCCAGTCAAAGCTGATTATCGCGAAGAAGCGTTGGCTTTGATGAAACGCATGGCAGTTGCAAGTCGTTCTGAGGAAGGATGCATCAGCTACGAGTTTTACGTAGGGCTTAGCGAAAACAATACACTGCTACTTTTTCAGGAGTGGGACTGCGTTGATTCGCTGCAGGCGCACTTCGAGACAGAGCACATGGAAGAGTTTCTCAAGGTGCTGCCTGATATTCTTGACGGTGAGGTCACTACTCGACGTTACGAAGTCAGGGGAACAAGCGATGGTTATGATGAGGGCGAATTAACCTCAGAAGGGTTGATTGAGCCTGAAGTACCGGATCGCAGAGCGAAAGCTGAGAGCAGACCGAAAATTATCCATTGATAGTAGGGGCGAATCGTTTGCTTTAGCCCTGCGTCAGGCCATCTCTGCTAGGTTATAACTTCAAGTACCCGTTCGGGTGGACGTCCAATTCTTGCCCCACTTCCGCACACGACGATAGGCCGCTCGATTAGAATTGGTGACGCAACCATGGCTGTAACAAGCGCGCGGTCGGTCAGGTCTGTATTGTCCAGTTCGTTTTCTTTGTAGGCATCCTCACCCTTTCGCATCAGGTCACGTGGTGTCATTTCCAATTTAACCAAAATGGCTTCAAGCTCGGTTTCTGAGGGCGGTGAGTCGAGATAGAGCACGATATTCGGTTGTATGTCATGTTGCTCGAGAAGTGCCAGTGTCGCTCTCGATTTGGAACATCTTGGATTGTGGTAGATTGTGACATCAGTCATCTTTTCCGCCTTTTATTGTGTGAGAAATTTGGTCTAGCCGTCGGTAATTTGGTATTTTGTTGATTGAGATCTTATTGTGCGTTGACAGATGCCTCAAGTTGAATGCAGCTATTCTATACAGGGTCGATCATGGGGTTTATAGAGCAGTATATAAAAGTACCGCCGCTAGTCCGACAGGTTTGGGGTTTTTTCTACCTGATGTCAGAACGGTTCGTCGAGGATAGCTGTCGTTCCACAGCTGCCGCGTTAACCTATCAGACATTGTTTGCTGTTGTCCCCCTACTAACGGTGATGTACACCATCTTCAATGCCTTCGAGGCATTTGACGGGTTGTCGGGAACGGTACAAGAATTTATTTTCACTAACGTTGTGCCAGAAAATGTTGCGGTCGTTCGTGAGTACCTTGTTGAGTTTTCAACGTCAGCAACTAATCTCGGTGTTCCGAGCGGCATCCTCGTATCAGTTACGGCGCTGCTGATGTTGCTCACAATAGAGCGCACATTTAACGACATCTGGAGAGTAAAGGAGCCCCGTCACGGCTTTCAACGATTTCTTGTCTACTGGGCAATACTCACGTTGGGACCGGCCGTTTTGGCCATTACAGCGTATACATTAACACTACCGCTTATTAGCGATGTGACTGAGACCACAGGACTCATACAATATTTGCCTGTTTTACTAAGCATTTCGATGTTTACGCTGCTGTATATGGCTGTACCAAACTGCGCCGTCTCGTTTAAGCATGCGCTAACCGGCGGCGTTGTTGTGTCGATTGTCTTCGTGTTGGCGCGGTCGTTGTTCGGGTTCTTGATGGCCAGCTCTGATTTTAAATTAATCTATGGCACATTTGCCGCATTGCCTTTATTCCTGCTGTGGATATACATATCTTGGACAATTGTTTTGCTGGGTGCTGAGCTCGTTAAGGGGTTAGGCATTTTTCGATCTGAAGGTGACACAAAACTGGAAGCGCCGCTCTTTCAGCTAATGATTATTCTTGAAATCTTCTATCACGCCCATCAGCAGGGGGAAACGGTAAAAGATAAAGAGATACACAAGCTGGGTGCGAGAATCGACCTCGAACAGTGGAATGATTACAAGGAACGTCTAATGGAGCTCGATCTGATTCGTGCCGTTGACCGCGGCGGCATGGTGCTCAGCAAAGATCTGAGCGAGCTAACCGTGTGGGAGCTCTATCGGGCATTGCCTTGGCCACTACCGGTAGAAATGAAAGGTGAGTCTGATTGGGGTCTTGATCTGTCGAATCGCTTCGATGAGTTGTCTGGCCAAACCAGAGAAAAATTGTCAGATGACCTTGAAACCTTATTTGCCCGAAAGATGTCCTAGCCAGTTCGATAAGTTAAAGAGAAGGAAGTGTTTTTGTGTTTACTTGTGTTGTACATGTTTTCTACAGGCTAATCAGTGTAGCCGCAGGGTTGAAAAAGCCCTTTGCTAAATTTATCGTTTTTATGAGCCTCGCGATCTTTCTATCTGCCTGTGCCAAAGTCGATTTTGTTGACTCGGAAGGGAATGGTTATTCTCTTGCCGGCTTGCATGGCAAATACGTCTTCGTAAATTACTGGGCAACCTGGTGTGCGCCTTGTATAAAGGAAATACCAGAGCTAAACAAACTCAACAAAGAACATGCTGACGAGTTGATAATACTGGGTGTTGATTTCGATCAGGTGGAAGGGGAAGAGTTGAACAGGGAGATTGCCAAGATGAAAATTGCGTTTCCGGTTTTTGCGAAGGAACCTTCAAAGCTGTTGGGTGTTGCGGTTCCGCAGGTTTTGCCGACGACTTATGTGTTTAACCGCGAGGGAAAACTGAAGGCTACGCTTGTAGGGCCGCAAACTGAAGCGTCATTGTTAGCCCAGATAGAATAGATTTTTTCACAGATCATCGCAGGCACTGTCACAGCGACACAGGATGTTATTCGCCTAGTCGTCAACAGGGGTGCGACGCCCCCTGTTAGTTTAGTGATTAAGCTCTTGATCGATGATTTGACGGAAGTGCACATCCAGCCCTTCAATCGGTAAATCGCTCGTGTCTCCGGTTTGTCGGTTTGCGTATTCAACTGTATCTGTTTTGAGGCCTCTCTCTCCGACAACGATGCGATGCGGGATGCCTATGAGTTCTGCATCAGCAAATTTGGCGCCTGGCCTGTGCCCATCTCTATCGTCTAACAACACTTCGATGCCAAGATCTTTCATGGATTCGTAGATGTTGTTTGCAGCCTCGGCGACTAGCGGTGACTTATGTGCATTAATTGGAATAATGATGATCTGGAAGGGTGCAATAATAGTAGGCCATTTCATGCCTTTATCATCGTGATATTGCTCGATGATGGCAGCGACCAGTCGAGTAACGCCCATACCGTAGCAGCCCATGGACATAACAACGGCCTTGCCGTTATCGTCCAGTACAGTCGCGTTCATCGCCTTTGAATATTTTTCTCCCAATTGAAAAATGTGACCGACTTCAATACCTTTTTTGAACAGAAGTGTGCCTTTGCCGTCTGGACTAGGGTCTCCCTCGACCACATCACGTAGATCATAAACGGCGTCAGCGTATGCATCGCGCTCCCAGTTTACGTTGATAAAGTGGAAACCATCGATGTTTGCACCACAGACGAAGTTCGTCATGGCGTAAGCGCTTCGGTCTGCGATAACAGGAATCGAAAGTCCACCAGGGCCGATTGAGCCGGGTGCACAACCAATGACTTTTTCAATATCCGCATCCTCAGCCATTTGTAGTGGGCTAGCTACCTCTGGCATTTTCTCTGCTTTCAGAGGATTGAGTTGATGGTCACCCCGAATGATGAGAGCGACCAGCGGGGAGTCTGTACCTTTGACAATCAAAGTTTTAACGGTGGTTTTTGTTTCCACGCCCAAGTGTGTCGAAACTGAATCTATGGTTTTAACGTCAGGCGTCGCAACCTTTTCTAGGTCCATGTGTGTCGCTTCACTTTTCGCCGGGGCGATCGCTTCGGCTTTCTCAATGTTGGCGGCATAATCACTTTCGGTGCTGAACGCGATGGTGTCTTCGCCGGAATCCGCTAGCACGTGAAATTCCATTGAATCGCTGCCGCCGATAGCCCCTGTGTCAGCATCTACTGGTCGGAACTCCAGTTGCATCCTCTCGAGTACGTTCGAATAAACCCGGTGCATCGCCATATAGGTTTCATCGAGACTTTCCAGATCCATATGGAAAGAGTAAGCGTCTTTCATAATGAATTCGCGTGCTCTCAGAAGTCCAAATCTTGGACGGGTTTCGTCCCGAAATTTAGTCTGTATCTGGTAAAAGTTGATCGGTAGTTGGCGGTGGCTCTTCAACTCCATACGCGCGATGTCAGTGACGACCTCCTCGTGGGTCGGTCCGAGACAAAAATCTCGTTCATGTCGGTCTTTCAGTTTCAGTAACAGACCGTCGTCATATTCAGCCCATCGGCCGGATTCTACCCATAGTTCTCCAGGTTGCACGACGGGCATTGAGATTTCGAGGGCGCCCGACGCGTCCATTTCTTCGCGAATAATATGTTCAACCTTATGCAGTACTCGCAATCCCATTGGCAGCCAGTTATAGATACCGGATGCCAGTTTTCGAATAAATCCGCCGCGAATAAGAAGTTGATGGCTGGCTACTTCAGCATCTGCTGGCGTTTCCTTTAGGGTCGCGATGGTATAACGGGATGCTTTCATGATGGTAAGTTGGTTATTCCTTGGTCCAGATAATCTGGATTAAATGTAAATTTGATTGTATTTGACGTGGTCTGCAGTCTATCAGGGAGCATTCGTCATGCACACATTACCTTGCCGATCTCGATAAAAAGAAGTGCCTCTGAAAAGTTTTTGAGCAGGCGGCTTTCATCATCTAACGCACCGCAAGTGTCGCAAATATTGGTTGATACAAATTACAAGCAAAAAAAAGGCCGCGAATCGCGACCTTTTTTCTGCTTTTACACATGTTTCAAACAATGATCGTACCAAATGACGTCAGAGTGCTTTAAATACAGTGTAAAGAAAGGTTCTCAGTCTAAAGATTAAACGAAGTCTTTCAGTGCCTTGAGCGGTAATACTTTAACTTTCGTGCTCGCAGGCTTAGCAGCGACGTCCATGACTTCACCAGGACGGAAAGGGTTAGGTACACCTTTACGTGCTTTGCGAGCTGGTTTTTTGACGGTTTTGATCTTCAGCAAACCAGGAAGTGTGAACTCGCCTGTGCTACCTTTTTTCACGTGACGTTCGATCAGGTCCTTCAATTCATCGAGAACTGCAGTTACTTGCTTCTTGCTCAGGTCAGTGTTTTCTGAAATCTCACTCAAGATCGCGCTCTTGGTGTACTTCTGTTTAATAGCTGGTAGTCGCTTTGCTGGAGCAGAAGATTTAGCAGCAGGTTTCTTAGTCGCCTTTTTGGCAGCCATTCGATTTTCCTTTTTTGTGTGATCGTTTGAAAGTGGTTTGCAAAGATGGGAACGTTTTAACACTAGAATATAGCGGTATTTCTTATCACATCGTTTGTGGTGCCCTTTATATATGATTGGAAAATCACTCGCAAGAATTAGCTGGTTTTTTTTCGGGAACGGTCGATATCTCTTAGTTTTTCCGTGAATTCTTGTCCTGTATCAATTCACAACGCAAGTCAGATGTCTTGATCAGATCGGCATCAATGATTCATCGCAAAGAAGTTGGAGTATTTAGCGTGTTTTCGAACAACGGCATGATCATTACTTATTCAGCGCTGAGAATTGACTCGACATTAAGTAGCGGTGTTGTCAGTAAGGTATGCGTTATCGCCAAGGTGGTTTTGGTTTGATGCTGTTCAGCGCGATAGGTTGCCAAATTAAGTGGGTATTCGCTGCTCCAAGGTTCGAGCTTATGGCCCTGTAAAATAAAAATGGTCCGGAGCGCCCAAATTCGCCAGGGTAGGGTGGTTATGCCAATGCGAATTATTGGGGTATAATGCGCCGCCGCTAAAGCACCACCGACTTTGCGGCAAAGTTCATTAAAAGAGGAAGAGAAATCATGCCGATATACGAGTATCAGTGTGAAGGCTGTGATCACAAAATGGAAAAGATCCAGAAGATGAGTGACGAACCGCTCGTGGATTGCCCTCAGTGCCAGAAGCCAAAATTGAAGAAACTGGTTTCAGCCGCTGCTTTCCGATTGAAAGGCCAAGGTTGGTATGAAACTGACTTTAAAACAGGATCAAAGAAGAATGTTGCCGAGGGAACCAGCTCCCCAAGTAGCAGTGGCAGCAGTTCCAGTAGCGGCGAATCTGGAAGCAGCAGCAAAAGCCCATCAGCTGATAGTTCGAAAAGCAAAAGTACTTCCGCTTCGAATTAGAACCTTCAATTAGATAACCTCTGACGTTTTTTCGATAGATAACGCCAAGGTAGACAACAATAATCATTCATAGCTCTATTGGAGAGTCAGGAGAATAATAATGCGGACCCACCTTTGTGGTCAGCTCAGAGATAGCCATATTGATGATCAGGTTTCACTTTGTGGTTGGGTTCATCGCCGAAGAGATCATGGTGGTGTTATTTTCCTCGACGTTCGTGATCATGCAGGCATTGTTCAGGTTGTATTTGATCCTGATACCGTGGAAAGCTTCAAACTGGCAGATCAGGTGAGAAATGAATATGTGTTGAATATCACTGGTCGCGTCAGAACCAGAGATGATGCAGCGATCAATCCTAAGATGGCGACAGGCATGATAGAGGTCCTCGGTAAAGAACTGACGATACTCAATGCTTCAGAAACGCCTCCCTTTCAGCTAGATGAACACTCCGATGCCGGGGAAGATGTGCGCCTGAGGTATCGATATATCGATCTGCGCCGTGCCGAAATGCAGGACAAATTACGCCTCCGATCAAAAGTGAGCCACTTCATTCGCAACTACCTTGATCAACAGGACTTTATCGATATCGAGACACCCATTCTGACCAAGGCAACGCCTGAGGGTGCGCGAGACTATTTGGTGCCCAGTCGTACGCATCCCGGTGAGTTTTTTGCGCTACCGCAGTCGCCCCAGCTGTTCAAGCAGTTGTTAATGATTTCAGGTTTTGACAGGTACTATCAAATCGCAAGATGTTTTCGGGATGAAGATCTGCGCGCCGATCGTCAACCGGAATTCACGCAGGTGGATATTGAAACAACTTTTCTTGGCGAGCAAGAAATTATGGATATGGTTGAAACCATGTTCCGGCAGATGTTTAAGCAAACGATAGATGTCGAACTCCCTGAGTTTCCTGTGATGACCTACGCCGATGCCATGCAGAATTATGGCAGTGATAGGCCCGACTTGCGTTTTGGCTTAGAACTGGCTGATGTTGCTGACCTGCTGAAGGACGTAGAATTCAAAGTATTTAGCGGTCCTGCAAACGACCCTAAATCACGCGTTGCTGCCTTGAGACTGCCGAATGGTGACCAGCTGACGCGAAAGATGATTGATGGCTATACAAAATTTGTTGGCATTTACGGAGCCCGCGGGCTGGCTTACATTAAAGTTAACGACCTCTCCGCAGGCATGGAGGGTTTGCAGTCACCGATTTTGAAATTCCTGCCGGATGACGTTGTGCTCAATATTCTTGAAAGAGTAGGCGCGGAAGATAAGGACATCATCTTTTTTGGTGCCGATACGGCTAAGGTTGTTAACGATGCGTTGGGCGCGTTACGTTGCAAAATTGCAGAAGATCTGAACCTTTATACTAAAAAGTGGGCGCCGTTATGGGTGACAGAGTTCCCCATGTTTGAAGGAGAGGGCACGAACTGGACAGCCACGCACCATCCATTTACACAACCCACGGGCGATATGGATGCGATGCTCGCGGACCCCAGCAGCGTGCTTTCGAGAGCCTATGATGTTGTGCTGAACGGTATAGAAGTAGGGGGTGGCTCGATCCGTGTTCATGAGATGGAGATGCAAAAGAAAATTTTCGAAGTGCTGGATCTCTCGGAAAACGAAATAAATGTGAAGTTTGGGTTTCTGCTCGATGCACTTAAGTACGGTGCGCCTCCCCATGGCGGGCTGGCCTTCGGGTTGGACCGGCTGATTATGCTCATGTGCGATTCAAACGCTATACGTGACGTGATTGCATTTCCAAAGACTCAGACTGCTGCGTGTCTGATGACGTCCGCACCGAGTGAAGTCGATCTGCCTCAACTCGCTGAACTGAATATTGCGGTGAAAAAGAGCAAGAGTTGAATCCAATAGGTGCGGTGGCATTATAATTTGCACGACGATGTTGAACCCTAAAAGATGAGTGAGGAATAGTAAGTCATGGCTGGTCATAGTAAGTGGAGTAACATCAAACATCGCAAGGCTGGACAAGATGCCAAGCGTGGAAAGGTGTTTACAAAAATCATCCGCGAATTGACGATTGCCGCCCGGGATGGCGGCGGTCTTGTTGAAGACAACCCTTCGCTTCGCACGGTTGTCGATAAGGCTAAAGCAGCACAGATGCCCAAAGACACAATGGAACGTGCCATTGCACGGGGTGCGGGCGGTCTTGAGGGTGGCGACCTGAGTTCATTGACATACGAAGGATATGGTCCCGGCGGGATTGCCTTTCTGGTCGAAACAGTGACCGACAACAAAAACAGAACAGTTGCTGAGGTGCGTCATGCGTTTACTAAGGCAGGCGGCAATCTTGGCACTGACGGGTCTGTGGCCTATATGTTCGATAACATGGGGCAATTGCATTTCGCCCCGGGCACCGATGAAGACGCGCTGATGGAAATTGCGATCGAGGTAGGTGCTGAAGATGTTGAAACGGCTGAGGATGGATCAATCGAGGTTACGACTGATCCTGGTGATTTCTTGACGGTAAAAGAGGCGCTGCTGGAGGCGGGATTCGAATCTGAAATGTCAGAGCTGGGTATGGTTGCCCAGAACCTGACAGAACTAGACGCTGAAGCCTCCGAAAAAGTCATACGGCTTATCGATCATCTCGAGGATCTAGACGACGTTCAAAACGTTTACACCAACGCAGCCTTCAGTGACGAGTAATCTCCTCGTGAATTTAGATATCCTGAATTTGGACGTCCATCAAATACATAAATAGTGGATGTCCAGATCTCACCCCGAAGAAAGATCTTGCAGATAAGGCGCGCGGTTGTTGTGATAGACTCGCGTCAATTGACTTAGAATTTACCGATATGGCGCTCATTCTGGGAATAGACCCTGGTTCGCGAATCACTGGATATGGTGTTATCCGAAGCGTCGGCGCGTCCCATTCCTATGTGACCAGTGGCTGTATAAAGACAGTTAAGAACAGCGACCTGTCCGAGCGACTTGAGGAGATTTATGCTGGTGTCACTCAAATTATTGACGAGTTCGCGCCAGACGAAGCTGCCATCGAACGGATATTCATGGCGAAAAGTGCGGAATCTGCACTGAAACTCGGTCATGCCAGAGGTGTCGCGATGGTAGCTGTCGCAAATCAAGGGTTGCCTATCTCCGAGTATGAGGCGCGCAAAGTAAAGCAGGCGATTGTTGGTACCGGTGCCGCGACAAAAGGACAGATTCAGCACATGGTCCAAACGCTCTTGAAGCTCCCTGGGCAACCTCAGGAAGATGCCGCAGATGCGCTCGCGATCGCCCTTTGCCATATTCAAACCCGCCACAACATGGCGCGCATGGCCGGAGCTAAGACATTCCGCCGTGGCAGACTGGTGAAAAGCTAGATGATTGGCAGGATACGCGGTGAAATAATCGATATCTCTGAAGCGTTTGTGCTCATAGACGTCGGCGGGTTGGGGTATGAAGTTGAGATACCGCTTTCGACCTACACCGCGCTGGGTGCAGTGGCTGATGAAGCGACGCTTCACACACACTTGGTGGTAAGGGAGGATGCCCAGTTATTGTATGGTTTTTACACGCTTGCTGAGCGTGAGTTGTTCCGGTCGTTAATCAAGGTGAACAAAGTAGGACCAAAGCTCGCGATAACAATTTTGTCCGGAGGAGATCCAGCCAGCTTTGTTCGTTGGATCAGGACCAAAGACGTGAAAGCTCTGACAGCGTTGCCCGGTGTTGGTAAGAAGACTGCGGAGAAACTGGTGATCGATCTCGAAGACAGGTTGCCGGATATCTCAGGTGTCGAGGTGATGAAGACAACGCCGGTCGAAGTGACAAACTCTGATGTTTTGGCTGACGCTGAGGCAGCACTTATTGGTCTGGGTTTTAAACCTCAAGACGCGGCGCGTGCTTTGGCCCAGATAGATGATCCAGACGCGGACGTGGAATCAATGATTAAACTTGCATTGAAGTTGTTAGCCTAGTTCTTCATGTGCACAAACGAGACCAGATTCTTTGAGAGCAGCATATGATTGAGTCCGATCGCCTGGTAGCGCCAGAAAAGCATACGACCGAGTCGTCCCAAGATTGGGCGATAAGGCCCAAAACATTCGCCGAATATCGTGGCCAGCCTCAGGTCAGTGAGCAGATGACGATCTTCATTGAAGCAGCAAGAGGTCGTCAAGAATCGCTTGATCACACGTTGATATTTGGACCACCCGGGCTCGGCAAAACAACACTTGCAAATATTATTGCCAACGAAATGGGTGTTCAGATCAAGTCAACCTCGGGTCCGGTTATCGAGAAAAAAGGTGATCTTGTTGCCGCACTGACAAACTTGGAAGAAGGTGACGTACTTTTTATTGACGAAATTCATCGTTTGCCGCCGGCAATTGAAGAGGTGTTATATCCAGCGATGGAGGACTTTCAGGTCGACCTGACGATAGGCGAAGGGCCAGCGGCGAGGTCGATCAAGCTTGATTTGCCCCAGTTTACACTCGTCGGCGCAACGACTCGCACTGGCCTACTTACATCACCCTTGCGAGACAGGTTCGGTATTATTCAGCGGCTTGAGTTTTATAATGTGGCGGATTTAACACATATTGTCGCCAGATCTGCAAAGTTACTGGGCGTTGTTACAGATACCGATGGGGCAAGAGAAATTGCACTCCGGGCGCGCGGCACACCTCGAATAGCAAACAGACTGTTGCGTCGTGTGCGGGATTTCGCTGAGGTAAAAGCCAATGGTGTGATTGAAAAATCCGTCGCTGATCAGGCGCTGAACATGCTAAACGTCGATGTGAACGGTTTTGATCACATGGATCGTCGTCTGTTAATGGCGATGATTGAGAAATTTGATGGCGGACCGGTGGGTGTCGACAGTCTGGCGGCTGCTATCGGCGAGGAACGTGACACGATAGAGGACGTTTACGAGCCATACCTGATTCAACAGGGTTTTATTATGCGGACACCAAGAGGTAGGGTTGCTACCCGTAATGCTTATCTTCATTTTGGCATCCAGACACCGAACGAAGGGGATTTGTTCAAGGACGAAACGCCGTCAGGGTAGTGTTTAATAGACCGCTGATCAAAAGTTCGGAACTGAATCGGGGTTTTGTGAGTCGAAGATGTAGGGAATAATTTTGTAATGAGCGATCAACCGTAAAATAGTGGTACAAGCTAAAAGGGAAAATAAAAACTTTGAACGAACAACTATCAATTCTAGATCTTGTTCTGAATGCCAGTCTGGTTGTACAGCTGGTGATGGGACTTTTGCTACTCGCGTCGATGGTCTCTTGGGTCATGATATTTCAAAGAGGGTTTACGCTCGCTACTGTGCGGCGTGAAGCCATAGAGTTTGAGAACGAATTCTGGTCTGGGAAAGATCTTCGAAAGATATATCTTGAGATAGAAAGTGCCGATCGCGAGCCTATTGGGCTGGAGAACATCTTTGTTGCTGGGTTTAAAGAATTTACCCGCTTGCGCCAACAGAAGGCGGCAGACCACGATCAAATAATGCAGTATGTTGGGCGTGCGATGCGTGTTGCTATGTCAAGGGAAGAGGAGCGGCTTGAAGCCGGGCTTCCATTTTTGGCGACCGTTGGATCAACCAGCCCATATGTTGGTTTGTTTGGTACAGTGTGGGGAATTATGAATTCCTTTCGCGGGCTTGCCACGGTAAACCAAGCCAGCCTCTCGGTAGTTGCCCCGGGTATTTCTGAAGCGCTTGTAGCGACAGCTATTGGCTTGTTCGCAGCCATTCCGGCAGTGATTGCATACAATCGTTATGCCGCGCAGGTTGAAGTAAGTGTTAATCGCTTTGATGCTTTTACCGATGAATTCAGCGGATTGCTCTATCGAGCGCTCCACAATCAGAAGTAGGAGCAACCACACAAATGGCCAAGGCCAACCGCAGAAAACCCATGGCAGAAATCAATGTAGTTCCTTACATTGATGTGATGTTGGTCTTACTTGTTATCTTTATGGTGACAGCGCCTTTGATGACCCAAGGCATTAAAGTTGATCTGCCCGAAGCGTCTTCAGGTCCGCTTGATGTGACAGAGGATGAGGTAACGCTTGTTGTCTCTATCAAGTCCGATAATACTTACTATATGAATGTCGGTGAAGAAGAAAAGCCTGTACCTCTCTCGGTGATTGGCGAGCGCGCCGGTAAAATCATCAAAGCAAACCCCAAAATAAAAGTGTTGGTCGAAGGGGACCACACGTTGAGCTACGGTGTCGTTGTCGATCTGATGAATACCCTGCAGCTTGCCGGTGCGGAATCTGTGGGTTTGATCACGGAACCCCCGCGGCAATAGTCATGAATTTGACCGGTTATTCAGTGCTCTCGCTTGTTTTGGCCGTGGCCGTACACGCTGCGATTGTCGGATTGCTCATGACTAACTGGCAGAGCGAGGAACATATTGCGGTGACGCCGGTCGAAAAGTTCTATATCGATGCCTCAGTCGTTAAACGTAATCCACATACGGTTAAGAAAGAAAACGAAGCAAAAGCAAAGCAACAAGCGCGAGCACAAAGGCAGAAAGAAAAAAAAGCGGCGCAGAAGCGTGCTCGGTTAGCGCAGGAAGCTTTGGACAGGCAGGCGGTTCTAGACAAACAGCAAGCTGAAGAAGCCGAAAAGGAGCGGGCAGCAGTTGAGCAGTCCCGGCTAGAACAACTGCTTGAGCAGCAACGTCGCGAAATTGCCGAGAGTGAACAAAAAGAAGCCGACCAATTAGCAGAAGAGGACCGCGTGCGGCTTGAGCAGGAAATGGCGTTGGCGATTATAGAAGAACAGGAATATCGCCGGGCGGTTACTGACGATGAAAAAGCACAAGCATATGTTGCTCAAATTCAGCGTGAAATGATTCAAAATTGGAGTCGGCCGCCCAGTGCAAGAAATGGCATGCAAGCGATTGTCCGGGTGCGTTTAGTGCCAACCGGCGAAGTTGTGAATGTCGAAGTTGAAGAATCGAGTGGAAATAATGCCTTTGATCGATCAGTGATTCAGGCTGTACAAAAGTCCGGGCGTTTTCTTGTTCCAGCCGACTCCCGGCAATTCGAACGTAACTTTCGATCCTTTACTGTACTGTTTCGTCCCGAGGATTTGAGACTGTAATGAACGAACAACAAAAGGTCAGATAGAGATAATGAAGTTGATGAAGTGTGCCAGTATTTTAATAGCCTTTTTGCTCCAAATGTTGTTCGCACAACAGGCGTCTGCTGAACTGAGAATTGAGGTAACAGAAGGGCTCGACGATGCGGTAAAAGTTGCTGTTGTGCCCTTTGTCTGGGAAGGGCGTCGCCCATTACCAGAAAACCTTGCTGAAATTATTGATGCTGATCTGAGACTCAGCGGCAGATTTGAAACGACGCCAGTCGATCAAATGCTAAGTTTGCCAGCGAGTGCCAGCGAGGTGTTTCCTCGTGACTGGCAACTACTCCGAGTAGAGTACATTATTATCGGTCGAATCCAGGCGCAGAGTGACCGATTCCAATTACGCTTTGAGCTTTATAATGTTCCGAGGCAAACCGTCGATATCGTCCAGACGATTGAGGGCAGTATCGAGGAACTGCGTGACATGGCGCATTACGCCAGTGATGTCATTTTCGAAAACCTAACAGGAATCGAAGGCGCATTTTCAACACGTATTATGTACGTAACGGCAACAGGTCCGTTAGATGACAGGTCTTTTCAGCTCAATATTGCCGACGCAGATGGCCATCGTATTGAAACCGTGCTGCAGTCCAAGGAACCCGTTCTTTCTGCAACTTGGGCGCCTGATGGTAATCGGATCGCTTACCAGTCTTTTGAGAAAGACAGTCGGCCTGCAATTTACATTGCCGACCTGACAACAGGGGCACGACAGCAAATCACCGACTTCGAGGGTTTAAATGGCGCCCCAGCATTTTCTCCCGACGGCAAAAGCCTGGCGATGGTGCTTTCTAAGGATGGTAGTCCGGATATCTATGTGTTGGATATCGAGTCGCGCCGGCTGCGCAGGATTACCCGTCACTATGGCATTGACACAGAGCCCTCTTGGACGCCTGACGGTAAGGCCATCGTTTTTACCTCAAGCCGTGGCGGTAAACCCCAGATCTACAAGATGACGCTGCGGGACCTGTCAATCGAACGGCTGACGTTTGAGGGTGACTACAACGCGAAGGCGAGTATTTTACCCGACGGTTCCGGCATCATTATGGTGCATCGCAGAGAGGGTATTTATCATATCGCGCTATTTGACATGGTCAGAGGCAGAACCTCCGTCTTGACCGAGACTTCGCTGGATGAATCGCCGAGTATCGCACCCAATGGAAGTATGCTAATTTATGCAACGCAGGTGAATAACAACGGCATTTTGGCAGCAGTTTCTGTTGATAGTCGTGTGAAATTTAATTTGCCCTCGAGCGAGGGTGATGTAAGGGAACCGGCATGGTCTCCAAGAAAACGGATGACATTTACCCCGCTTTCGCAGTAGGCGGGGCCATACAGCGCCGGTTGATAACAAAATGTGGCGGAATGTGAGCTAGATTACGAGATTTCGACGCGTAATTTGTGGTTTAATTCGCTTTCAGTGATTGTGAGTAATTATTAGCGATAGATAGGAGCTAATCATGGTAATAAGAATAAATCGGGGATTTTTAGCCATCGGCTTTGCGGCAATGTTTTTAGTCGGTTGCGCGAGTGACAAGTCAGACATGGATACCATGGAAGATGGTCCGGGTGATGAAACACCAACAATGACTGATGGTATGGAAAACGAAGACTCGATGGCGCAGCCTGAGGTGGCCAAGCCAGCCGCGCCTGAAATCAGAAATGGTGATATGTGGGTGCCTGAAGCACCAAGCTCTCAAAACCTCATGGCACTTTCTGGTGTATTTTATTTCGATTTTGATCAAGCGATCGTGAAGAGAGCGGGTCACGCAGAGCTCAATAAGCACGCGAGTGCACTGGGTGGTAATCGTGCACTGCGTCTGAGATTGGAAGGACATGCAGACGAGCGCGGCACGCGAGAATACAATCTGGCGCTTGGTGAGCGACGTGCAAATGCAATTCGTGCCTATCTTGTAGCGCAGGGGGTATCACGCACGCAGGTTGAAGTGATCAGCTATGGCGAAGAAAAGCCAGCTGATGCAGGTCACAGTGAACGTGCATGGGCAATGAACAGACGCGTCGAGTTCTCTTACAGATAGCACCGGTTGGTAATATCTGTCGCATGCCTTTGGCAATGTGCACGAAAAAGTAAAGATATAAGGGTTGGCAGAGCGCCAACCCTTTTTGCATCCAGCATAGCCCCCTCCAGTAATTTGTCTAAGCCGACAATTCGGCCCCAATGAACCTTCGTGTCACTTTTATGTCTTATTATGATCACGATTACCGCTTGAATAGGTTTAAACGAAATCAATGAAAAATTTAAAAAAATCAAAGATTGGGACAATCCCGTTAGGGCCGATCTATTCCAGCATTTTTGGGATAGTATTCATGGCATCTACGCCGACACTCTCAGCGGCACCGAATGATCCGATCGCGGTTGAATCGAGAACAGACTCCCGGTTATCAGAGGTAGAGACGCCATTTCAGGCCCCTATTGAAAGCGATGAGCCGCAGGCACCATCCGGCATTGAATCGCAGTATCAACAGCAACTTCTGCAGCAAGAAGTGCAAGAGCTGAGAGGGCTGGTCGAACAGCTGGAAAACCAAATTAAACGCCTAAAGCAGACCGGAGACGATCGTTATTTGGAGCTAGATGGCAGATTTCAGGCGTTACTTGAAGAAGTATCAAACGGCAGTGCGCCAGCGGTAACCAGACCACAAGTTTTACCAAAAGAAAACGAAATTGCCACCGGTTCAAATGAGCCTGTCGACGCCGCACCCGTGGCGGTACAAAGCGAGAAGTCGCTCTACGACACTTCGCTAGAGCTAATTCGCAACCGCCAATACGATTTGGCGATCACACAATTGCAGGCAGTTATCACGCAATATCCTGATGGTAACTATGCGGCTAATGCTTACTACTGGCTTGGCGAAGTTTACGCGGCAAAACCTCAGCCCGACTACGAGAGCGCCAGGCAATCGCTGGTCCAAGTTATCACCTTCTTTCCGGAGAATAGAAAAGTCCCCGACGCAGCCTTTAAGCTAGGTAAGGTCTACCATTTAATGGGAGATTGCGTGCGTGCCGAAGAGTTGTTGAATCAGATCATTGAGCAGCATCAGGGTCGCTCTGTCGCAAAGCTGGCAGATACGTATCTGCGGAACAAGATGGCAAGTTGTGAAGCAGAGTAGCTGGCCGGTTTTTGCCCTCGGGCGCTTGGTGACAGCAACCTTGTGGTTCTGAGCCAATGCTAAGAATTACTGAGATTTTTAATTCACTTCAAGGTGAAAGTAAATCAGCAGGACGTCCCACTGTTTTCGTTAGGTTAACGGGATGTCCATTGCGCTGTGAATACTGCGATACCAGTTATGCATTTAGTGGTGGAGAGCAACGGACGCTGGATGCGATTCTAGCTGAAGTGAAGTCCTACAAACCGCGTTATGTCACAGTCACCGGCGGTGAGCCGCTAGCCCAACCTGAATGTACAACGCTACTCACCCGTTTATGTGATTTAGGCTTGAGTGTGTCTTTGGAAACTAGCGGTGCACTAGATATCAGTCAGGTTGATGAGCGGGTTTCCGTTGTGATGGATCTCAAAACGCCGGGTTCAAAGGAAGTCAGTCGTAACTTGTATACTAATATTCCGCTTCTCAAGGCAAAGGATCAGGTTAAATTTGTGATCTGCGATCGCGAAGACTATCTCTGGTCGGTGTTTAAACTACGAGAGTATGAGCTAGACCAACAGGTGGACGAAGTGCTGTTTTCACCAAGCGCTGAGGAGCTTGCGCCGACGCATCTTGCTGATTGGATAGTAAACGATAATTTGCCTGTAAGATTTCAGTATCAAATGCACAAAATGTTATGGGGAGACAAGCCAGGTGTCTGAGCAGCAAAGATCGTCCAAGGGTAACGCGATTGTACTCTTATCTGGCGGACTCGATTCTGCGACCGTGCTTGCGATGGCAACGGACCAGGGTTACCAATGTCACTGTCTTAGCTTTGACTATGGCCAACGTCATCGAACTGAAATTGAATTCGCTGCGGAATTGTCGGTAAGATTCGGCGCGGTAGAACATCGGGTAATCAACATTGATTTGCGCGCTTTTGGCGGGTCGGCTCTCACAGACGACGAACTTGACGTGCCTGTTGACGGCGTAGAAGCGGGCGTGCCGATCACCTACGTTCCAGCGCGTAACACAATATTTCTCTCCTATGCTTTGGGTTACGCTGAGGTGTTACCTGCACACCATATTTTTATTGGGGTCAATGCGGTGGACTATTCGGGCTACCCAGATTGTCGACCAGAATTCGTCTCTGCTTTTGAAGAGCTGGCCAATACAGCGACCAGAATAGGCACTGAAGGCGAGAGAATCAGCATAGAGACACCGCTAATAGATTTGAAAAAAGAAGAAATCATCCTCACGGGGACTGCACTTGGAGTTGATTACAGTAAAACGGTTTCCTGCTATCAGTTGACCGAAGCAGGTACCTCGTGTGGCGTTTGTGATAGCTGTAGGATTCGTAAAGTCGGTTTTGCTCAGGCAGGTTTGGAAGATCCTACCCGTTATTGACAGTGAAGCCGCCGTCTAGATTAGATCTTGTTACCTTTCGGTATGCTGCTTTTGTCACAGGCTTTAGCATACGTTCTGAAATATGTATCGGACTCGTCGCGTGGGTAAGCGTCTGATAAACCTTTCCATTTATCTTGTTTTCTGGGATAAATCCGCGAAATGCATGAGTTCTGGTTCAGCAATCGCTAGAATTAGAAGATGAGAATAATGATGAAGTGGACCCTGAGGGTCCTTGTGTTTGCAGGCCTCGCCTTTTTATCCTTAAGTGTTGCTTCCGTCGCTCTTACGCCAGAATCAATCCAACCTAGTCAGAACAATAAAGGCGCAGTCATTCGTGTTTACGGCGCGGATGTCTGGGGTATCAGGGGACGCTTTGCCATTCATACCTGGATCGCGAC
>ERZ1048872.1031-NODE-1031-length-25551-cov-7.162692_pt1 | contig 25551 bp, 25 predicted proteins | sample MGYA00383100_ERZ1048872 | MGnify/ENA primary metagenome ERZ1048872 (study PRJEB29581, sample SAMEA5548370) | metagenome | biome: marine; feature: coastal; material: water | depth 50 m | study: Short-term variability in the microbial, nano- and picoplankton...
TTTCAGCCTGCGACACCAAAACCGGTGCCGGAGGGCGACAGTTAAAGAGTGCCGCGCCTAGGCGGTACTTTTTAAAAGTTTAAAAATACACCAAAAAGCCCTGTCATACGCCGGTGATTTGGCACCACTGCGAAACAGCGGCGATACCGACGCGATACAGATGGCTATTTTTTGGGGAAATCACGCTTTGACCGCGACCCAGATCGCCGGGCAAAAGCGCAGGTTATGCCACCAGGCTTTCGGCCTTTTTCAGGTCAACAGACACCAGTTGGCTGACCCCCTGTTCCTGCATGGTGACACCAAAAAGCCGGTCCATCCGCGCCATGGTCACCGCATGGTGGGTGATGATCAAAAACCGCGTATTTGTGCGCCGGACCATTTCATCAAGCAGATCGCAGAACCGCGAGACATTGGCATCATCCAGCGGCGCGTCCACCTCATCAAGCACACAGATCGGCGCCGGATTGGCCAAAAATACCGCAAAGATCAGCGCCAGCGCGGTCAGCGTTTGCTCGCCCCCGGACAGCAGCGACAGGGTGCTAAGCTTTTTGCCGGGCGGCTGGCACATAATTTCAAGCCCGGCCTCAAGCGGATCGTCACTTTCAACCATCACCAGATTGGCTTCACCGCCGCCAAACAGGTGCTTGAACAAAAAGCCAAAGTTGCTGTTGACCTGTTCAAAAGCGGTCAGAAGCCGCTCGCGGCCTTCGCGGTTGAGACTGGCAATACCGCTGCGCAGGGTTTTAATCGCCTCTTCCAGATCGGCTTTTTCTTTGGCCAGTTCCTGATGCTCTTGCTCGACCTCTTTGGCATCTTCTTCGGCCCGAAGATTGACCGCGCCCAGCGCATCGCGCTGCCGTCTTAGCCGGTTTACCTCGGCCTCGATCGTTGCAGAGGGCGGCATTTTTTCACTATCAACATCAAGGCTTTGCAGCAGATTTTGTGGCGTCAGCTGCAAATCTTCTTCGATCCGTTCGGCCGCGGCGGTCATACTGTCGCGGGCGGCTTCGGTGCGGGCCTGTGATCCGGCGCGCGCCTCGCGGGCCTCAGAGGCCGCACGCTCGGCGTCACGCTCGCCCAGCACCGCCTCGCGCAGTGCGGTCTCGCCCAAAGCCAAGGCATCGGCGGCCGTTTTGCGGCGCTCTTCGGCTTCGGTAATGGCGGTTGATAGCTCTTCGCGTTTGGCGGCCAGTTCGGCCGGTGCGGCCGTGGCGGTTTCAAGCTCTTGCCCGGCCTCGTCTTTGCGCTGCGACAGCTCGGCACTGCGCTTTTCGGCGGTTTCAAGACGCAAATTCCAACCGGAAACTTCTTTGGTGATTTCCTGCCGGCGGCGGGTGCGCGCTTCGCCTTCGCGGCGCAGCTCATCTTGGGCCGAACGTTTGGCCATCATGGTCATGCGCGAGGCTTCAACGGTGGTTTTTATATCCTCGATCTGGCCGCGCGCTTCCTCAAGATTTCCAAGTTCCGCAACAGCCCGCTCGGCCTCGGCCATCTGGCTGCGCGCCAAGAGCGCTTCTTCTTCATGGCGTTTGACGGCCATTCCAAGGCTTTCCAGCCGGCCCTCGGAAAGATTGCACTCGGCTTCGGCGCGGCTCAGGGCGCGGTTGGTTTCAGCCACTTTTTGATCCGCTGCGCGGCGCGCCTCCCGGGCCGCTTTATCGGCTTCGGTGCGGGTGATAAGATCCGCGCTCAACGCATCATGCGCCCCGCGCGCCGCATCCCCCCGCGCCGTTGTCTGCGCCATCTGCTGCTTAAGCTCTTCGAGCCGGTTGAGTTGCTGCAACCGCAGAGCCGCCGCTGAAGGCGCGTCTTCTGCCCAAGCGCGGTATCCGTCCCAGCGCCACAGGTCCCCTTGCTGGCTCACAAGCCGCTGGCCGGGGCGCAGCATGGGTTGCAATCGGGGTCCGTCAGAGGCCTCGACCAAACCGATTTGCCCCATCCGGCGTTTAAGCACATCGGGCACGGATACATGATGGCTCAGCGGTGTGACCCCCACTGGCAAGCTTTGAGCGTCATCATACTGCGGCAGTGTAAACCATCCCGAAGGGCCATCTTCGGCCACCTCAGGGGTGCGCAGGTCATCGGCAAGGGCGGCGCCCAGTGCTTTTTCAAATCCATGCTCGACTTGCAAACGGTCCAACAGTTGCCCTGCATCGGCGGTTTCGCGTTCAACCAGCTTGGCTAAAGCCGCCATTTCGGCGCGCAGGGCATTGGCTTCGCCTTCGGCCTCAGAGCGTTTGGCCCGCGCTTCTGCTTCGCGCGATTGCGTATCGGCGCGGGCTGTTTCTGCAGCGATCAAGGCAGCTTCGCTTGCAGCGGCATCCTCGACCGCCTGCGCTTCATTTTGCCGGGCGGTTTCAAACTGATCTTTGGCCGCGCTCAAAGCAGCCTGAGAGGTGCTGACGGCTTGCTGGGCTTTGCCGGCCTCGTCTTCACTTTTGCTCAATGTGCTTTTTGTATCGTCCAGCAAGCGGTGCGCAGATTGATGTTTGGCCGCCAAACGGGCCACATCTTCTGTCAGTTGTGCCAGATCGCTTTCCCGTTCCTGAAGAATGCTGGCCGCGTCGCGGGCAGCGGCGGTTGCATCATCAAGCCGCACGTCGTGGCCCTCGGCGGCTTTGGCAAGTTCCTCAGCCTCCCATTTGAGGCGCGCGATGGTTTCGCCGGCGTCCCGGTTCAACCCGCTTTCGCGTTCAATGTCTTGCTCCATTTGCGCAATCCGGCTGCGCAGTGTGTCGATCCGCTGAACGGCTTGGGTTTCTTGATCGCTCAGCGTGTCGCGCTGAACCTGCAAGCGCTGCAAAACCGCGGCGGCAATGGCTTCTTCCTCGCGCAGCGGCGGCAATGCGTCATCTGCTGCCGACCTCAGCTTTTCTGCTTGCCGCGCAGCGGTTTCTGATTGCGCCGCTGTAGTAATGCGTGCTTGCAGCTCTTTTTCCGCAGCCAGCCGCGCTTCATCGGCCTCTTTCCATCGGCGAAACAGCAAAACGCCCTCGGCGCTGCGCAGCTCTTCTCCAATGGCGCGGTAGCGCGCCGCCTGCTTTGCCTGACGGGCCAGTTGCGCCAATTGGCTGGCCAATTGCTCAAGCACGTCATCAACGCGCGCCAAATTGCTTTCTGCGCCGTTCAGTTTTAGCTCGGCTTCATGGCGGCGCTGATAAAGACCGGATATGCCCGCAGCCTCTTCCAAAATCCGTCGCCGGTTTTTGGGTTTGGCATTGATCAACTCGGCTATTTGCCCTTGCCGCACCAAAGCTGGCGAATGGGCCCCTGTGGACGCATCGGCAAACAGCATTTGAACATCACGGGCGCGCACATCTTTGCCGCTGACTTTATAGGCACTGCCGACATCACGCGTAATCCGGCGAATGATATCAAGCACATCGGTGTCGTTGAAACCTGATGGCGCAAGCCGCTCGGAATTATCCAGTTGCAGGCTCACTTCGGCATAATTGCGCGCCGGGCGAGTTGCAGCACCGGCAAAAATCACATCTTCCATACCGCCGCCGCGCATGGCTTTCGGGCGGTTTTCCCCCATCACCCAGCGCAGCGCTTCCAGCAGGTTTGATTTTCCGCACCCATTTGGCCCAACCACACCGGTAAGCCCATCCGAAATTAGCAATTCGGTTGGGTCAACAAAGCTTTTAAAACCTGTCAAACGCAGTTTGGAAAAGCGCACGCGATATCTGCCTATGATTCTGCTCACCAATATCGTGCCCTGAGGGCTTGGGCAGAGTCAACCAAAGCCCCACTTGATGTCGTGTTTAAGTTTAGAAATGACACTAGATATCGGAAAAATCGCGGTTGCAGTGCGCGTAAACTCCGCTATCGTCCTTCTTATCAACAACTCTCACAATAGATCGCCTTTATGCCATTAACCATCGACTATGCTGATCCAAAACATCCCGAAATCATTGCACTTTTGCAGCAAAGTCATGCGCTGATGCTGTCGCTCTATAGCGATGAAGAGAACCACTTTCTGTCTGTTGATGCACTTTGCGCGGCGCATATTCGGTTTTTTGGCGCAAGTTTGGATGGGCGATTTGTCGGCTGCGGCGCGCTGGCCTTAATGGACGGTTACGGTGAACTTAAATCCATGTTCACCGATCCCTCTGCCCGCGGCCAAGGCGTGGCAAAATCTATTTTGGCGGCAATTGAAAGTGAAGCGCACCGCAATGGTCTTGATCGCATCGCGCTTGAAACCGGCTGGCTACTCAAAGAGGCCGTTGCCCTATACCGTAGGCTTGGGTTTCGCGAATGCGGTCCATTTGGGAATTATCCGGACAGCCCTGCATCACTATTTATGGTAAAGGATCTTGCGCCAAAGGACATTTTAGACGCGCGGTAATAACCGACGGATCGGCCGTGAGCGGCGTGATATCGGCGCAACCGGTGGCCGATCTGATCGCGGTGAGCGCCAAAGGGAGAACCGTTTCCGTCTTTGGGAACCAAAGATCAGTGATGCGAACCGCCTCGGCCCATTGACGCAAGGGTCGCACTTCGAACTGCATGCCTTGGATTTCAATTTTTTGCGCAGGCAACGCCCAAAACAGGGGTGTGCTCGTATCGCACCCAGCAACCAAAATCAGGGTAGCGCAGGAAAGCCAATTCTTGTTCCCCAGGGGTAATCTCATTGAGCATAAATCCTTTGAAAGAGCCTAAATCTTCTTTCAAAATACTTAATGAATTGTTTCACACCAAAATAACCGTATAATTGGTCATAAGTTTTCACCAAAAGGTGCGGGTCATGCCATTTCAAAAAATCCATGCTGAAAAGCTATCCCAAGCAGTTGTGCACCAAATCGAACAATTGATCCTGCGGGGCATACTAAACCCGGGCGAACGGTTGCCGGCCGAGCGCGATTTGGCCGAGCAATTGGCGGTATCGCGGCCCTCACTGCGCACTGCAATCAGCGATTTGCAAGATAGCGGTTTGCTAGTGTCGCGCGCCGGAGCCGGAATATTTGTCGCCGACGTTTTGGGCAATGCGTTTTCACCGGCGTTGGTGCGCCTGTTTGAAAGCCATGATGAAGCGGTTTTTGACTATATCCGCTTCCGCCGCGATCTTGAGGGGCTCGCCGCTGAACGCGCGGCCAAATATGCCTCGGATACCGATTTAAGGGTGATCCAGACGCTCTATGATAAAATGGGAAGCGCGCATAGTAAGTCCAATTCCCAGGATGAGGCCCGGCTTGACGCCGAATTTCACCTCTCGATCATTGAGGCCAGCCATAATGTGGTGATGTTGCACATGATGCGCTCAATGTATGATTTGCTAAAGAAAGGCGTGTTTTACAACCGTCAAATGATGTTCAAACATCGCGTCACCCGCTCGAACCTTCTAGAGCAACACAGCGCGATTAACTCAGCACTTCAAGCGCGCAAAGCCAGCGCGGCCCGCGCCGCCGTCGAAGCGCATCTAGACTATGTCGAGCAAATGCTAAACGAGCAAAAGGTCACCCAGCGACATGAGGCCATTGCCCAGCAGAGATACGCTAGTGAAAAACGCCGCGGATAGGCGGGGTTAGGGTGTTCGGCGCCACAACTTTGTGGCCAGCCAATCCCAGATATTTGTGAAACGATCCAGCCAAGGCTCTAGCGCCGGATCAATCCGGGCGCTGCGAAACCGCACCCAGCGCACCCATAAAGCCCAAAATGCTCCGGCCAGCAAGATCAGCAAAACACCGTTAAACCAGGGGATAATCCGCTCATCGGGGCCGGTGGCGGGTCGCACAGATGTTGCGTTGGGATAAATCGACAAAAACTCATTGCGCCAGCCATAATGCCGGATCACCGCCCATTGGGTTGCGCCATCGTCTTGTGTACCGATCAAATCCGAGGCGCGCGCTTGTAGGTTTGCCGTGTTGAATTTGAAATAGGGCGGCCAGCCCCATCCCGTGTCTTCGTTGCGATAGATCATCGGCTTTTCATTGGTTTGAAATGTTTCGATGAAAAACACATCCCTATTCACCGGTGCGGTTGCATTTCCGCTATCACCACTGGCCCAGAACCAGCTGTTCGAGCCGAAATCAATACGTTTTTCATAAGTATTGGTTATTCTGACAATATCATGCTGCGGTAGGGTGTAATGTAAAAATCCCAAAACCAGCAGCACTAAAACCAACCGTATGGCCCACTTAAAATAAGTCATCTAATGTCCCCAAAGATACATCCCTTTGGGCCGATATAGGTATTCAAAGGGCAAGTTGCATTAGGCCGCAAAATATTTTTGTGGCCGTGGCAGCAAAACGGTGCGGGCCAGAAAATACTGTGGCCCGCACCCGAAACATTAGCCGATCACGTTAAACTCGGGCCCGTAAGGATAGCCTGTGATATTTTCATTTCCAGTTTCGGTGATCACCAAAATATCATGTTCGCGGTATCCACCTGCTCCGGCATGGCCTTGGCCAATGGTCAACATCGGCTCCATCGAAATGACCATCCCCGGCCTCAGCACCGTGTCGATATCTTCGCGCAGCTCAAGCCCCGCCTCACGGCCATAGTAATGCGATAGCACCCCAAAAGAATGCCCATAGCCAAAGGTGCGGTACTGCAGCAGATCACGCTCGGCAAAAAACTGATTGATCTTTTCAGTCACCTCAGCGCAGCTGGCCCCGGGCTGTAAAAGCGCCATGCCGTATTCATGTGCTGCAACATTGGCCTGCCAGATGGCCAGGCTTGCGGCGTCCACCGCGCCGACAAACATCGTGCGCTCAAGCGCAGTGTAATAGCCTGAAATCATCGGGAAGGTGTTCAGCGATAAAATATCGCCGTGCTGCAAGCGCCGGCTGGTGACCGGATTATGCGCGCCGTCGGTATTAAGGCCCGATTGAAACCACACCCAGGTATCGCGGTATTCGGCATCGGGAAAGGCCTCGGCTATGGCCGTTTCCATAGCGTCGCGGCCCTGCATGGCAATGTCGATTTCGCGCGCGCCTTCGGCGACCGCATCGCGAATGGCATAGCCGCCGATATCAGCAACCCGCGCACCGGCGCGGATCAGGTCAATCTCGGCCTCGGATTTGACCATCCTTTGGCGCATCACCGCCTGCGCGATGTCGATTTTGGCCGATGGGCTTAGAAAAGCCTCGAGCTTGTCGCTTAACGCGAGGCTGAGGTGGTCGCCTTCATAGCCGATGGCTTTGCCCGGGCCTGTGACTGACAATATAGCGCGCCAGAAATTGTCGCGCTGCCAGTCGGTATAGGTGATATTGTCACCATGGCATCGGCGCCAGGGTTGGCCGGCATCAATGCCCGCCGAGATGGTGACATCTTCGCTGGCGGTAACCACCAGCGCATAGGGGCGCCCAAAGGCGCAGTATAAAAACCCCGAATAATACGCGATGCTTTGCATCGAGGTAAAAACCGCGGCCTCGACCCCGATCTGAGCCATAATCGCGCGCAGCCCGGCAAGACGGGATTTATATTCAGTCTGAGAAAACGGCAATTTGGCCTTTTTCCCATTGTGGAAACGATACATTTCTGGACGTGCAGTCATTTTTTTGACCCTCCATTGACACGTTGCAAAAGAAGGTCCCGGCGTTCAGGACTGAGAAGAATAGGCGCGCCGGTATTGCGAAAAACCAACGGGGCGACGCCATCGCCCTAGCCTGCGCTGTCTTAAGCCTGAAAGGCGCGCAAACGCAAGCCAAAATCCGCGGCGATTTGCCATTCTTGCGCGCGCGCCCCAACCGGTTTAGACAGAGGCGCAGACATTCATGGCCTGCCGCCATAAAATAGCAGCCACAGCTCTGGCACACAGGAGATGCGCCCTATGGTCCTTGATCGTTCAATAAAAATCGCCCCCTCGATCCTTTCGGCAGATTTTGCTAATTTCGGCCAAGAAATCGAGGCCATCGAAGCACAGGGATGTGACTGGGTCCACGTGGATGTAATGGATGGCCATTTCGTACCCAACCTGACCTTTGGACCGCCGCTTTGTGCAGCTATTCGAAAACATATCACCACCGTGATGGATGTGCATTTAATGATCGCGCCGGTCGATCCCTATATTCAGGCCTATGCCGATGCAGGCGCGGATATCATCACCGCCCATATCGAAGCCGGCCCGCATAGCCACCGCACCATGCAAGCCATTCGGGCCGCCGGATGCAAGGCGGGCATTGCGCTGAACCCATCCACACCGGCAGAAAGCATTGAATACCTGCTGGATATGGTTGATCTGGTTTGTGTGATGACCGTGAACCCGGGCTTTGGCGGGCAAAAGTTTATCCACTCACAAGTGGAAAAAACCCGTAAACTTCGGGCGATGATCGGGGACAGACCCATTCATATTGAAATTGATGGCGGCATCACCCCAGAAACAGCCCCTTTAATGGCGGCGGCGGGGGCCGATGTTCTGGTCGCTGGCTCAGCCGTGTTCAAAGGTGGATCAGTGCAAGATCCAGCGCCTTATGGCAATAACATCCGGGCCATTCGCACTGCGGCAAAGGGATAAAAGATGGCAGCCATTCCCCCAGTATGCGATTTCGGTTGGCCTGCACCTGACTTTGCCCTTCCGGCCACCAGCGGCGATACCCTTTCTTTGGCCGATATCAGCGGTGCAAACGGCACATTGGTGATGTTTATCTGCAACCATTGCCCCTATGTGCTGTCAGTTCTTGACCGGATCATACGGGATGCGCGTGATCTAAAAGCATTGGGCATCGGCGTTGCAGCCATCAGCGCCAATGACGCGGCAGCCTATCCGCAGGACAGCTTTGACAATATGGCAAAACTGGCCAGCAAGCAGGATTTTCCTTTTCCCTATCTTTATGATGAAACCCAGGAGGTTGCGCGCAGCTACGGCGCCGCCTGCACACCGGATTTTTTTGGCTTTAACAGCAGGCATGCGTTGCAATACCGCGGCCGGCTTGATGCATCAACCAGCACAGCCGGCCCTGCGGACCTGCGCCGTGATTTGTTTGAAGCGATGAAGCAAGTGGCCGAAGCAGGTCATGGTCCCAAGGATCAAATTGCTTCAATGGGATGCTCAATCAAATGGAAAGACGCATGAAGGCCGTTGTTTTTGATCTTGACGGCACGTTGATCGACAGCGCGCCGGACATCCACGCCGCTGTGAACAAAATGCTTACAGCCGAAGGCTACGAAACGCTTGATTTGCCAACTGTGACATCCTTTATCGGCAATGGTCTGCCAAAACTTGTAGAGCGGGTGATGAAAACTCTCGGCCTTCCCGCTAAAATGCACGCAGAGCTTTGCACAAAAGTCATGGTGCATTACACCGACCCCAGCGATTTTTTGAAACAGCCATATCCGGGGGTTTTGGACGCGCTTGAAAGCCTAAAGGCGCAGGGGGCCGCGCTTGCGATCTGCACCAATAAACCCTTTGATGCCGCGCAAGCCGACCTTGATTTTCTCGGGATGGCGGATTTTTTCGATGCCATGGTGGGGGGCGACACCCTGCCCGTGAAAAAACCCGACCCCGCCCCGCTGCACCGCTGCGTTGAGCTTTTGGGCGCCAAAACCGCGCTTTATGTGGGCGATAGCGAAACCGATTACGACACGGCGCAAAACGCCGGTTTTGATTTCGCGCTTTTCACGCTTGGATACCGCAAGAAAGAGCTTACCTATTTCAAGGCGGCAACCCGCTTTGACGATTTTGCCAAACTGCCGGGTATTGTCGAGGCATGGGCGGAGAAGACGCTTAACAATGGCTCGTGATCATTATTGCTAGCTAAGGCCAGTGACTTTTTCAGTGCAATTTCGCTTGGTAAAATGCTTTGATGGCATCATAATCTTTCAAATAAAGCGCGTGATGCCCTTGATCCAAACTGCGCTGACACTGTTCATTGCCTTGCGCCGCTTCTTGATACATCCAATCAACCATTGACTTGAGGCGCTCAGGAATGAGCCTAAAGGCGTTCCGCGCGGTTTGCGATGGCTCACCGTAGGCCTCAACAAATAAATACATCCTGCGCAGCCTGTTTTTCACATCGCCAAATTCATCGCCAAAATCGCCAAAATTCAAGAAGGGTGAGAACCGGTAAATCGCATAGGATATATCCCAAAGCCGAGGCGCAGGAAATGCGCAGTCGAAATCAAAAACGCCCACCACCTTTGCATCCTTGAACGTGCAGTTGTAGCCTGCAAAATCACTATGGCAGATCACTTCTGCCGGATGCTTGGCCGCAAACTGCCATGTTAAAGTTTCATCGTTAACAAGGTCTCGCGCAGCATCGTGGAATTGCCTAAGGGTTTTACCCGCACTGCAAACCGTCGCATCACTGGTAAAAAAATGCGGCAGCGGATCGTGGCCCACCTCGCCATCCATGTATTCAAAGAATTCGTTTCCATCTTGATCGCGCCCAAGCCATTTAGGCACAAAATCAAGCTGTTTTTCTGCGCATACTGCAAGCAGTTTACGTGTGGCCAAGCTCCAAGGATGATGCGATCGGGTGACTCTATCCCCGGAAATACGCACTGTGTTCTGTCCACCAGAAACTATTTCATTCGGCATTTACCACTCACACATCCAGAAGACAGCTTGTCATCTTACTCTGTGCATCGCTAAGACCTTCAATCACATCGAAATGATGTTTATCTGCATCCACCACCAACGGTGCATCCCATGCCTGCGACAGCCAGCGCGCCTGATCTAGAAACACTGGCCGCTCATCCGCACCCACCCAGACCGTGACTTTGCAGCTTGGTTTGGGCATCAACGCTGGGCTTTCCGCTTCTGCTGCGGCCATATCCATTTTAAAAGAGCGGTTCATCGCGGTCTTCAAAAGCGGGCGCAAATCCGACACCGGCGATATGGCCATCACATGGGCGATACGCGCATGCAAAGCGTCCGGCAATAAATCCCCGACCCCCATGCGCGAGACCAAATGGCCGCCTGCGGAATGGCCAGCAAGGACAATCGCCCCCGCGCAGCGATCCGCAATTACCTGCACCGCGCGGGCAATTTGACGAGAAATATCATGGATGCCCACCTCGGGGCACAAATCATAAGAGGGCAGCGCCACATGCCAGCCACGCTCAACCGCGCCTTTTGCCAGATGCGACCAATAGGATTTATCGAACTTTAGCCAATACCCCCCATGAACAAAGATCAAAACGCCTTGTGAGCCCTGTTTCGGGGCAAAAAGATCAAATTTCTGCCGCGCGCTTGACCCATAGGGGATATCTAATTCAGCGCGGCCCTGCGCCAAAGCCCGCGCGCGGAAAGCCTCGGCTCCTTGGGCCCATGTTTCGACAAATCCCTCTGCATTGGGAATATATGCAGCGTTGGCGTAGGCGTCATCATAGTTTATCATGTTTTTCCCATTGCATTATTCCAAATAGTTTGCAGTGTTGCTTTTGCTAAGTCGAGAGTTATTTATTGGGTTCTAAATTAGGAGATGGATATGGCGGATGAGATGACAAACTTGGCGGGTTTATTAAATGACCCGGACCTTTTGGTCGCCAAGGGCTATTTGGCCGGCAACTGGGTAGACGGTGCATCGGGTGAGACCTTTGACGTCACCAATCCAGCCCGCGGCGATGTCATTGCACAGGTGGCTGATTTCACCCGCGCGCAAGCCGCCGAGGCCATTGCCGCCGCCCAAGCCGCGCAAAAGGAATGGGCCGCGCGGACCGGCAAAGAGCGCAGCGTGATTTTGCGCAAATGGTATGATCTGATGATGGAAAACGCTGAAGATCTGGCGCTGATCCTGACCGCTGAGCAGGGAAAACCGCTTGCCGAAGCCCGCGGCGAGGTCACCTATGGCGCATCCTTCATCGAGTTTTTTGCAGAAGAAGCCAAACGCATTTACGGTGAAACCATCCCGGGCCATCAGCCCGACAAGCGCATCACGGTGCTTAAGCAACCCATTGGTGTGGCCGCTTCTATTACACCTTGGAACTTTCCCAACGCGATGATCACCCGCAAAGCCGGCCCCGCATTGGCGGCGGGCTGCACTTTTGTTGCGCGCCCTGCAAAGGAAACACCGCTTTCAGCCTTGGTTATGGGGGTGCTGGCAGACAGGGCGGGGCTGCCCAAAGGGGTGCTGTCCATTATTCCTTCATCTCGGTCCTCAGAGATTGGCAAGGAGTTTTGTGAAAACCAGGCGGTGCGCAAGCTGACCTTTACCGGCTCAACCGAAGTGGGCCGAATATTGCTGCGTCAAGCGGCCGATAATGTGGTAAAATGCTCCATGGAACTGGGCGGCAACGCACCGTTTATTGTGTTTGATGATGCTGATCTGGATGCCGCTGTGGAAGGCGCGATTATGTGCAAATTCCGCAACAACGGCCAGACCTGCGTCTGCGCCAACCGGATTTATGTTCAAGCCGGCGTTTATGACGCCTTTGCCGAAAAACTTGCTGCTGCAGTGGGCAAAATGCAGGTCGGCGATGGGATGGCGGCAGACACCGCCCTAGGGCCGCTGATCAACCCAGAAGCTATTACCAAAGTCCAAGAGCATATTGCAGATGCAACGGCCAAAGGCGCCAAGGTGATTTTGGGCGGCGAAACACCCCAAGGGCCGGGCAACTTTCTTGCCCCCACAATTGTCACCGGCGCAACCAAAGATATGGCAGTTTCGACCGAGGAAACCTTTGGTCCCTTTGCCCCGCTTTTCAAGTTTGAAGACGAAGACGAGGTGATCGCCTTGGCCAATGATACCATCTTTGGTCTGGCCTCATATTTTTATGCAAAAGACCTCAGCCGTGTCTACAAGGTCGCCGAAGCGCTGGAATATGGCATCGTCGGGGTGAATACCGGAATTATTTCAACCGAGGTTGCGCCTTTTGGCGGGGTCAAACAATCCGGTCTTGGCCGCGAAGGCAGCCACCATGGGATCGACGACTATCTGGAAATGAAATACATCTGTATGTCGGTTTAACAAAGCCAAAACGGACCCGTTTAATTGACCTGCAAGCAATTGACGCGCGCTGCGTGCTAATTTAGGCAGCGCCTTTGTAATGGCATCAGGAGCAAGAATGGCACGGCGACGCAAAGGACGCGATATTTCCGGATGGATTGTGGTCGACAAACCGGCTGGCATCAGCTCGGCGGCGGTTGTGAACAAAGTCCGCTGGGCACTGGATGCTAAGAAAGCCGGCCATGCCGGAACACTTGATCCCGAGGCAACCGGCGTTCTGGCGGTGGCCTTGGGTGAGGCAACCAAAACCGTCCCCTATGTGACTGATGCGCTAAAGGCTTACGAATTTACCGTTCGGCTTGGTCAGGCCACCAACACTGACGACAGTGAAGGCGAAGTGATCCTTCAAAGCGACATGCGCCCCGATGATGAAACTATCAAAGAGGCATTAAATGGGTTTGTTGGGGATATTGAACAGATCCCGCCGAAATTTTCAGCTGTTAAAGTTGATGGCCAACGCGCCTATGCGCTGGCCCGCGCCGGCAAAGAGATGGAGCTGACCGCGCGGCCGCTTTTTGTCGAAAGCCTGATCATGCTTGACCGGCCGGATCAAGATCATGTTGTGCTTGAGATGATCTGCGGCAAAGGCGGATATGTCCGCTCGATCGCACGGGATTTGGGGAATAGCTTGGGTTGCTATGGCCATGTAATAGAATTGCGCCGCACTTGGGCAGGCCCGTTTGAGGTCGCCGATGGCCTTTCATTCGAACAGATTGAAAAACTGGCCAGAACGCCCAAGCTGGATAGCCACCTTATCCCGCTGGAAGTAGCGCTTGAAGATTTGCCAAAAGTGCCCTGCTCTGCCGAAGCGGCTGCGCGGCTGCGCAACGGTAATCCGGGCATGGTTATTTCAAATGATCTTAGCTACGGCGATGCCTGTTGGACTGCGGTTGACGGGCAGGCCGTGGCGGTCGGGATATACAAATCGGGCGAATTGCACCCAAACCGCGTGTTTTTACATTCTAGCACCACCGCGATACAGACGTGATACTGACGCAAAACAGACAGCGGATTTAGCCATTTTAGGCTGGTTTCTGGGGGCAGGTTTTGCAATAGTTTTGAAGCGTGCGACCCCATATAAAAAGGCGTAGGACTGAAACCTATGATTACCAAAACCCATCAAAAAGGTGATGCCTTTTCGACCGCGATCTATTCAGATTGCCTAGCCTACCGCTATAGCTTAACCCGAATTTGGGAGGCGGAAGGGCGCAAAGTTAATTTTGTCATGCTCAACCCATCGACTGCGACCGAAGTGCAAAATGATCCCACGGTTGAGCGCTGTGAACAGCGCGCACGCACGTTGGGTTTTGGGGCATTTTGCGTCACTAACATCTTTGCTTGGCGCGATACAGATCCAAAAAAAATGCGCGCCGCTGCCGATCCTGTGGGCCGGGATAATGATGCCGCGATTCGCGACGCTTGCGCATGGGCGGATCAGGTGATTGCCGCCTGGGGTACCCATGGTGCCCACCTTGAGCGCGGGGCCGAGGTGGCCAAATTGCTCGCATTGGTTAATGCACCGATCTTTCATTTGGGATTGACCAAAGCCAGGCATCCCAAGCACCCGTTATATTTGAGTTACGCGCAGCAACCCCAGCTTTGGGATATAAAATCAAACAACAGCCAAGTATAAAAAATCTGTCTAATCCGATGACTGACAGCAGCATTTTACCCAATTTATGAATGTTTTCAGCTCAGTGTCATGCGCTACTTCAGCAATAAGCACCACCAAACCCTGCCTTTGCTAATATAAAACCCAAGCCTGCACCGTCCGAGTTTCTTTTCAATAGCAAATATCTGCGCAAAACAAACCCTAAGGGCCATGCAAGTTCTTGGTATGAAAGTTTACCTCTTTTAAAGCCTATCGTTAACCAGATTTCGACTTTGCAATTGTCCGAAACCTCTTGCTCCCGCACTATCACGACGGGGCGCTATAAAAGCAGTGGTGGAATGATACTTTTTACTGGGATTGTGGGTCTGCTTATGCTCGGTGGGTTAATGATGGGTCCGATAGACCCTGATGTTGATCTAACCGCTTTAGAAGATGCCGACACAGCGGCGGAAGATGCGGCAGAAGAAGAACTATCGGCATCGCAAAATATTGCGACACCGGCATCAGATGTGTTGTCCGGAACAGATATTGATGACGTCATTGACGCCATGGACGGCGATGATCAGGTCAATGGCTATGCAGGCGATGACCTGCTGTCGGGGGGCCGCGGCGATGATCAGATGCTTGGCGGTGACGGCAATGACACACTGATCGGCGAAGGCGGCCAAGATGACCTGCATGGCGGCTTTGGCGACGACCATATCGACGGCGGCGATGACGCAGACGAATTATGGGGCCACATGGGCAATGACACCCTCTTCGGCAACGCAGGCAACGACAACCTTACGGGCGGCGGCGGTGAAGATGTCCTTTTTGGGAACGATGGCAACGATGGCCTTCATGGGAATGATGGAAATGATAGTTTAGCTGGAGGCGCCGGTGAAGACGTATTGTTTGGCGGAAATGGTGATGATTATATTGAGGGCGGTTCAGACACTGTCAGAGACTTTTTAAATGGCGGTCGAGGTGATGATTTACTTGTCGCCCAACAAGGGGATGTTTTAACGGGAGGCGAAGGTTTAGATACATTCGCAATAGACACGTCGGCCGGCGTCTTCGCCCAAAGCGCACAAATCATTGATTTTAATGCAAACGATGATCACATTGAAATCATGCTTGACGAAAACAGCTTTGATCAGGGTATGAAAAATATACATATAGAAACCAATAATGACGGATTATCCGTGGTTTTTCTGAACAACGAAGAGATAGCTTTGGTCAACACCGAAACGCCGCTTTTACTAGGCGATATCGTGCTGTCCAAAGCCAACACTTAGTGTACGATATTTATGCTTTTCATTTACATCCAAACAGACTATATCCCAGCGGTCCGTGCATTTGTGCGGGCTTTTCTCCATGGGCTTTGCTGGACGACATCCCGGCTTGTGCCATTAACCCTTAGCTAGAAGGAGACCCCGATGTCGATAACTGCGGAAGAAAAAGCACGTGTTATGAAAGAATTCGCCACAAAAGACGGCGATACAGGTTCACCAGAAGTTCAAGTGGCCATTCTGACATCACGGATCACTACCCTGACCGAGCACTTCAAAACCCACAAAAAAGACAACCATTCGCGTCGTGGACTTTTGAAATTGGTTGCTCAGCGCCGCAAGCTTTTAGATTACCTAAAAGGTGTAGAAGATGCGCGCTATCAGGATCTTATCAAACGGCTAGGCATCCGCCGCTAAGCCCTGAAAACAAAAATAGTCTTTTGAACCCGCATCCCATTGGGGCGCGGGTTTTGCTTTTTAAAAAGGTATCTTTGGTGAAAAATTGTTTTGGCATCTTACTCACAAAACTAGTCCAGAACTGCTTTGATTTTTGCTTGTGCGATAAACAAGAATCGATTTGGCATTTTCATTCTTGGTTTTCTACTATACACGCCAAATATCTAAATTCCGGCGCCCGGACCCCAGCGCCCGACAAAGAAGATACCGGGGTCAGAGGGAATTCGCCCTCTATGAAAATGGTCAACGGACCAACTTAGGAAACGCAGATGTTTAATGTAACTAAAAAATCAATGCAGTGGGGGGAAGACACCCTCACTTTAGAGACAGGCAAAGCTGCCCGTCAGGCAGATGGAACAGTCATAGCCACTTTGGGGGAAACCTCAGTCATGGCCAATGTCACCTTCGCCAAAGAACAAAAACCCGGTCAGGATTTCTTTCCTCTGACCGTGCACTATCAAGAAAAATACTATGCCGCAGGAAAAATTCCCGGTGGCTTTTTCAAACGTGAAGCACGGCCTTCGGAAAAAGAAACGCTGACAGCGCGGTTGATAGACCGCCCAATTCGTCCCCTGTTTGTGGACGGCTTTAAAAACGAAGTCTTGGTAATGTGTACCGTACTCAGCCATGATCTGGTGAATGACCCAGATATTGTGGCAATGATTGCAGCTTCCGCGGCTTTGACGATTTCTGGCGCTCCCTTTATGGGCCCAATTGCTGGATGCCGCGTCGGTTACACCGATGGCGAATTTGTGTTGAACCCCACCGTCGACGATATGGATGATCTTCGGATTGACCCAGATCAACGTCTTGATCTGATTGTTGCGGGAACAAAAGACGCTGTAATGATGGTTGAATCAGAGGCCTATGAGCTTTCGGAAGAAGAAATGCTCAATGCAGTGGTCTTTGCACATGAACAAATTCAACCCGTCATAGACTTGATCATTGACCTAGCAGAAGACGCTGCCAAAGAGCCCTTTGAATTTATTGCGCCTGATTATAGTGAACTCTATGAAGCCGTTAAATCAGCTGGTGAAAAAGACATGCGGGCTGCTTTTGCAATCACTGACAAGCAAGAACGCACCAGTGCAGTTTCAGCGGCACGCACAAGCATTAAAGGCGCCTTAAGCGAAGAACAGCTTGAAGACCCGCAATTGGGCTCAGCCATGAAAAAGCTTGAGGCCGGAATTTTGCGCGGTGATGTGGTTAAAGGCGGTACACGCATCGATGGTCGTTCGACCACCGATGTACGCCAGATTGTATCTGAAACAGGGCTCTTACCTAGAACTCATGGATCATCGCTTTTCACCCGAGGTGAAACCCAAGCATTGGTTGTAACAACGCTTGGTACCGGTGATGATGAGCAGATCATTGATGCGCTGCATGCAAATTCCCGCAGCAATTTTTTGCTTCACTATAACTTCCCTCCCTACTCAGTGGGTGAGGTTGGACGTGTTGGCCCTCCAGGCCGGCGCGAAGTCGGGCACGGAAAGTTGGCCTGGCGGGCGCTGCAAGCGGTGCTACCTGCTGCAACTGACTTTCCTTACACAATTCGTGTCGTTTCTGAGATTACCGAGTCAAATGGATCATCCTCTATGGCATCTGTTTGTGGTGGATCGCTTTCTATGATGGATGCGGGTGTGCCCCTAAAAGCGCCGGTCGCTGGCGTTGCTATGGGCCTGATACTTGAGGATGATGGTGACTTTGCAATTCTTACGGACATTCTAGGTGATGAAGATCACTTGGGTGATATGGATTTCAAAGTAGCCGGAACTGAAAATGGTATCACGTCTTTGCAAATGGACATCAAGGTTGCTGGCATCACGCCAGAAATCATGAAACAAGCCTTGTCCCAAGCAAAAGATGGGCGGATGCATATTCTTGGCGAAATGGCGAAAGCCCTGACAGAGGCAGCGGAATTTAGCATTCATGCGCCGCGCATCGAAACCATGAATATTCCAACTGATAAAATCCGCGAAGTAATCGGATCAGGTGGTAAAGTCATACGTGAAATTGTTGAAACATCCGGAGCCAAAGTAGATATCAACGATGATGGTGTGATCAAGATTGCATCACCTGACGGAGAGTCGATCAAAAAGGCTTATGAAATGATCCACTCAATCGTTGCAGAGCCAGAAGCCGGGAAAATTTACGATGGCAAAGTTGTAAAGATCGTCGATTTCGGTGCGTTCGTGAATTTCTTTGGAAAACGCGATGGTTTGGTACATGTCAGCCAGATTGAAAACCGTCGTTTAAACCACCCATCAGACGTTCTTAAAGAAGGTCAGGATGTCAAAGTCAAACTGCTTGGCTTTGATGATCGCGGCAAAGTGCGCCTCGCGATGAAAATGGTTGACCAAGAAACCGGGCAAGAGATTGCCGAAGAGACAAAAGAAAAAACAGACACTTAAGTGCGAACCAAAATGGTTACAATATAAAGTTCTGTTTTTAAACGATTAAAGATAATTGCGCTCCTGAAGTTTTGGGGCGCAATTATTTTTGCAAACAATTAAGACCGACTTTAAGAGTGGTTTTTTTTAAGTTATTTCAGAGTTTAAGTCAGTCCGATGCCCCTGCCAAGACAACAGGCTTGTCATTCTAATAGAAGCTTGAAAAGATGCGCGTGAGTCGAATTTGAGATATATTTTCAGGGTAATCGAAGGGACATCTAAAATGATTGAAAAACGCCAGTTCTATATCAATGGCCAATGGGTGGACCCCATCGAAGGCAACGAGCATCAAGTCATCAATCCTTCTAACGAAGAAGCCGCAGCACTGATTTCACTGGGCGGTCAAGCCGACACCGATGCTGCTGTTGCAGCTGCGAAGTCGGCCTTTCCATCTTGGATGGCAACCCCTGCCCAAGAGCGCATTGCCTTGGTTGAAAAACTGCTCGATATTTACAAATCTAGGACTGAGGATTTGGCTCAGGCCATGAGCCTTGAGATGGGCGCACCCATTGATATGGCCCGGACCCAGCAAGTAGGCGCTGGTTTTGGACATCTGAAAAACTTTATTCGTGCCGCAAAATCTTTTCAATTTGAACGACCTTTGGGGGATCATGCCCCCAATGACCGGATAATTTACGAAGCCTTTGGCGTTTGTGCTTTAATCACCCCTTGGAACTGGCCAATGAACCAGATTACTCTTAAGGTTGGCGCAGCAGCGGTAGCCGGATGTACTATGGTGCTAAAACCATCCGAAGAAAGCCCCCTGAATGCTATAATTTTTGCTGAAATGATGGATGAAGCAGGCTTTCCACCCGGTGTTTTCAATTTAGTCAATGGCGATGGTGTGGGCGTAGGCACACAACTTTCCGGGCATCCAGATGTGGATATGGTCAGCTTTACTGGATCAACCCGCGCAGGAACTGCTATTTCAAAAAATGCGGCTGAAACACTTAAAAAGGTCCACCTAGAACTAGGAGGCAAAGGCGCAAACATCGTATTTGCTGATGCGGATGAAAAAGCCGTCAAGCGCGGTGTTTTGCACTGTATGAACAACACAGGCCAGTCTTGTAATGCGCCAACCCGCATGCTGGTAGAGCGCTCTATTTATGATCAGGCAGTCGAAACGGCGATACAGGCCGCAGGCGTTGTGTCCGTGGCATCTGCTTCAGAAGAGGGCCGGCATATTGGTCCGGTTGTAAATGAAGTGCAGTTCAATAAAATTCAAACCTTGATCCAAAAAGGCGTCGATGAAGGTGCGCGGCTTGTTGCTGGTGGTCCTGGGCGCCCTGATGGAATGAACAAAGGCTTCTATGTACGGCCAACTGTATTCGCTGATGTAGACCCAGACATGACGATCGCAGTAGAAGAGATTTTTGGCCCAGTTTTATCTATAATTCCCTTTGACACCGAAGAGGAAGCTACCGAGATTGCAAATGATACCGAATATGGGCTGACCAACTATGTTCAAACCCAAGACAGCGCCAAAGCCAATCGTTTAGCGCGCGCGCTTCGTTCTGGTATGGTGGAAATGAACGGCCAATCTCGCGGTGCTGGCTCTCCTTTTGGCGGCATGAAAAAATCTGGAAATGGACGCGAAGGAGGCGTTTGGGGAATTGAAGATTTTCTTGAGGTTAAATCCGTTTCGGGGTGGTCATCAGAGTAATTACGAACCTTAAGTTCATAAATTTTGTAGAGCATTTCGGCGGCACAGAATAGTCCGGGGCGAACTTGTTCGGCACAATCCCGGTTCAACTTAAAAGCCACTTCTGAAGTCATCAAAAGGCTCAAATGATCCTGTTTAATGGGTTGACAACCAAACCCTCCTTTGCGTCTAAGCAAGGCAGCTTTACGCCTTGGAGAAGGTTAATGACGGTTTGCAAAATTCAGCTGGACAGGGTCAGTTTGGACTTTGATAGCTGTGCTGTCCTATCTGATCTTTCGCTCATCACGCACGAAAAACGCATTGCCGTTATTGGGCGCAATGGCTCGGGAAAATCGACGTTCGCCCGTTTGATATGCGGCTTAATTGCACCAAGCAAAGGTCATGTCACAGTGGATGGGATTAACGTTCTAAATGACCGCAAAATGGCTGTTCAAACCGTTGGGCTTTTGTTCCAGAATCCTGATCATCAGATTATTTTTCCAACGGTATTAGAAGAAATTTCTTTTGGTTTGCGCCAGATTGGGCAACCCACTGAAACCGCTAATGATAAAGCCAAGTCTATCCTAAGCCAGTTTGGGTGTTTAGACTGGTCAGATCGTGCAATTGTCAGACTGTCACAAGGGCAACGACACCTAGTATGTCTATTGTCAATCTTGGTAATGTCACCACGTTTGCTCATATTGGACGAACCATTTGCTGGATTAGACCTACCGACAAAAAGATATTTAGCTGGTTTGCTCGAAGGCTTAGACCAAACCATTTTGCAGATCACGCATGATACCAATAGCATTGCATCATATGACAGAGCGATTTGGTTAGAACAAGGCCTTGTCCAACAAGATGCTTCACCAGCAGAAGTTCTGCCAAATTTCAAAGCGGCAATGCAAGAGGTTTATGCGCTGTAATGTTGGCCTTACATTCTCCTCACAAGACAATATTTCACCGCTGGCCAGCAGAACTAAAGCTGACATTTCTTTTGGGCATCACAACCCTTTTATTTGTGATCAACGACCTGCTTATTTTAGGTATTTTTTCCCTTTTGCCATTTGCAGCTGCAGTATCTCAAGGGCGGTTTTTTTTTAAATTTCTGTTGAAGTTACTTTGGCCCCTATGGCCGTTTATTACCATTATTTGCCTTTGGCATGGCTTTACTGGGCAAGTGGAAGCAGGCTTAAGGGTATTACTCCGTATGGTGGCGGCAGTTGGGTTTGCAAACTTAGTCACAGTTACAACAGCAATGGATAAATTAATTAAAGTAATTTTCACCTGCTTGCATCCTCTGCGTCGATTTGGCCTGCGTCCTGAACCAATAGCTTTTGCGATAGGCCTGTTCATACGCTTTACACCTGTTTTGATTGAGAAAAGCGCTATATTGGCGCAGGCCTATAGGGCGCGCACTTCCAAATATGGTAACTGGCGAATTGTTTTACCGCTTGCACTTATCGCAGTGGATGATGCAGATCACATAGCCGAAGCAATCCGAGCCCGCGGTGGGTTGGAACAACTTTAGAAAAGAAAACCAAATGGAAAAAAACATTGTGCTGATCGCTCTTTTTGCTGCAATTATTGCAGCATTGGGATTACTGCCGAAAATCACATTGACCAGCGGTATACCGATCACAGCTCAAAGCATGGGCATCATGCTTTGCGGAACAATTTTGGGTTCAAAGCGGGGTGGTCTGGCAGTTCTTTTGTTTATTTTTCTAGTTGCCATTGGATTGCCCCTCCTTTCCGGAGGGCGTGGTGGATTGGGCGTATTTACAACTCCTTGGGCCGGGTTTTTATTTGGCTTTCCAGTTGCAGCATATGTTACGGGGTTTGTAATGGAGCAGTGGCGGACAGAAAACATCGGCTTGGTAGCAGGTTGCAGCGCCTTAATTGGTGGAATTGGCGCTTTGTACCTAATTGCAGTTCCATTTTATATGCTTACAAAATCTGCAGGTCTGAATGAAGCCTTGGTGGTTGCAATGCTCCCTTTCATGCCCGGAGATATACTAAAGGCAGTTTTGGCCGGTTATATCACCGCAAAATTAGCCAAAGCACGCCCAGCAAGTTTGCTCTCGCGAGCTTAGGCTTGCAAAATTAAAGCACTACCGAGCCCGCCCGCAGCTGCAATTGAGGCCAGGCCAAACTTGCCTTTTTGATCTATTAGGTCGTGGAAAAGCCGTACTGCAAGAATCGAACCCGATGCACCGATTGGATGTCCTCTGGCCAGCCCGCCACCTTTTATATTGGTTCGGGTTGGATCAAGTCCACAACTGGAAATGCAAGCCAGAGCTTGAACTGCGTAGGCTTCCATCAATTCGACCTGATCAATCTGATCAACTCTTATCTCTGCCTGCTTGAGCGCTGTTTTTATGGCAACAATCGGTGCAAGTGCCGGAAAGGCAGGATCTGCACCCAGCGTCACTGATTTGACGATACGGAGGTTAGACTTGTTCAGATCACGCGCAAGCTTGTCAGAAACCACAAGACAAAAAGCAGCAGCATCGGCTGCAACCGCACTATTAGCATGGGTTATTGAGCCATAGATTACGGGTGCCCGGCGACAGACCTTAGGCGCTAAATAGCGCGCATAGGTGTCATACTCTTCTACCTCCGCTGAAACAGAGACAATTTCCCGTTTGAGCACTTGTCGGGCATCCATTGCCAAGCGGTGGCTGCGAACAGCCCATTGATCCTGATCATAGCGTGAAATATTTAATCTTTTTGATGTCCGTTCCGCAGCTTCCGCCATATTTGGGTCCTGTTCCGCTTTGGGGGCAAAGGGAGGTTGATCATAAGCTATTGTTGGAGCCGCGCCATGCTCATGTTTCAATCGCACAGGTCTTTGTGAATAGCTTTCAACACCGCCTGCAATAACGGCCTCTGCGTGGCCTGATTGTATCATAGACTGCGCCAATCCCAATGCATCCAGTCCGCCGCAACATTGCCGATCTATGCTTAATCCTGCCACGCGCTCTGGCATCCCGGAAGCCAAAGCAACAAGCCGCGCTGGGTTACCGCCTGCACCAAGAGCATTTGATACGATAAGTTCATCAATTTGATTTGGCTCTAATCCTGCATATTTGAGCAATCTTCTAACGATAGGGGCGGATATCTCATGGGGTTTATACCTTGCCAGGTTACCACCACGCGGGGAAACGATGCTGCGAAATCCTGCAATTATATGGGCAGAACGTTCGCTCATATCATCTTTTCGACCATTGTTCTAATTGCCTTCATATCCGGTTTTCCTGAGGTCAAAAGTGGCCATTCCTCGGCTGAAAGGTAAAAGAACTTGGCCGGTCTTGAACGTGGGCTTAAGTACTGGCGGCACCAATTCCACATATCTTGTGGTATTTCGCTTGAATTCGTCGCGATGACCCCAACAGCAATAGCACCCCGCATTTTATCTGGTAAATCCACCACCGAAGCCATGCCTATATCTGGGTGCCGACAAAGTACTGCCTCTATCTCATCAGGGTATATATTTTGGTCTGCAATCTTGAATGTCCTGGATTTGCGACCCACAAGATACAAGTTGCCCTTTGTGTCAAGTTTCCCTATTTCACCGATACTCAGCCAACCGTTATGCCAACGGGTTTGTTGTTTTTCACCCTCTGCATAATGGGAAAAAAGATAGGGAGACTTGATCCAAATCTCACCAATATTACCAGCCTTAACTTCGTTTTCTTGAGTATCTAGAATTTGTATCTGAACATCCTTATAAGATCGCCCAACAGATCCTAATGGCGTAAAGGGATCGCTGATGGTCACAAAACTGGTTTCTGATGCTCCATAAAACTCTTTGAGTTCTGCACTTGGGCATAGTTTTTGTACACGTTTTTTTGTTTCGTCATCAAGCCAACCACCCCCAATCATAACCCAGCGCACTGCCGTAAGGCGGCTTTCTAAATCGGCCGATTTTGTTAATATCCTAAGCTGGGTTGGCGTTGCGTAAAGGATTTGGATCCTGTTCTGCGTAATATGTTTTAATTGTTGCGATGCTCTAAGGCCGCCCAGCGGGTAATAGTCAGCGCCCGTAGTCAAGGCCTCGAGGGCTGCATAAAGCGTCAAGGAATGGGACAAATCCCCGAGCGTTGCATAGGATTTTTTCTCCGTTAGCGCAAAAAAACTTACGTTTTCCGTAAAGCTAAGGAGCCAACTTTTACAACTTCGGCAAATGAGTTTTGGTTTGCCGGTTGATCCACCTGACGAGCTGTAAAACATATTTCTAAAAGCTATTTTGGGACCAACTACGCTGGTTCCATCACTTTTGACCAATGGTGCATGACCATCTTGCAATAACTTAAAAAAAGCAGCCAATGGATGAATTTTGTCAGGTTCTTGGACTAAACAATCTTTTGCAAATATAGAACACCCTTGAGGTGTATATAAAACTGCCTCAGCATGCCAAGAAAATGTCTCAGTGTTCATTTAATGCATGTCGCTCTTATTTAGAAAATAGGCAAGCATCATAGAACGCAATCACTACTTTTTGACATTTTGCTGGTGGATTAATAACTTTAAAAAAGGCCCTCATCTTTTGCAATCAAGGCCGCTTGGGTGCGATTTCCAGCGCCAATTTTTCGATAAAGCGTTTTTACATGCAATTTGATTGTTGGTTCTTGTAAATCCAAATCACGCGCGATTTCCTTGTTTGATTTACCTTGGGAAAGCCCTTCCAGAACTTGAAGTTCACGACGCGATAGCTTTTCAGCCAATGGATTTGGGGCTGCAGCCTCATCTTCGGCAGTCATAAAATCAATGGGCGCATATTTTTCACCCATAGCCATGAACTTTACAGCATTAATGAGGGATTTTGCGGATATGGTTTTAGGAACAAAACCTGCGGCTCCTAAAGCAAGGGCTTCTTCCGCAACTGAGCGTTTCGCAATCCCGGACATCAGAGCAACCTTTTGATCACCATTGTAGGTTAAGGCGCGTTTCAGACCATCTAACCCGGACATTCCAGGCATGTTGTAGTCTAACATAATAAGGTCAAAAGGTCCTTGGGCATCTACAATTGCCAAAGCTTCATCTAAATCAGAAGCGGTGACGATCTCAATGCTTCCTTCTCCTTCAACGAATAAAACAAGCGTATCTCTTAGCAAGTCATGGTCGTCTGCAATTAGTATTTTCATCTATTAACTTTCACTTTTAACAACAGCATCTCCCCTAAGGTAGATAATGTGACAAAAAGGTCTTAAAAACAACCGCAAATGCT
>ERZ1048872.1032-NODE-1032-length-25418-cov-9.594567_pt1 | contig 25418 bp, 19 predicted proteins | sample MGYA00383100_ERZ1048872 | MGnify/ENA primary metagenome ERZ1048872 (study PRJEB29581, sample SAMEA5548370) | metagenome | biome: marine; feature: coastal; material: water | depth 50 m | study: Short-term variability in the microbial, nano- and picoplankton...
AAGATTTAGAGGATCTCCTGGCCTGTTCTCAAGAGGGTAATGAGGCTATTGAAGATTTTGAGTGCTCGGTCTTTGACGGCTGCTATAAGGCGGGTCAGATTGACGAGCAGTACCTTAATTCGATTGAGGCCGCCCGTTCTGAGGGCTCTGAGATACGGCTCGCGGCCGCGCAAGATGGCGCCGTTGTGGGATTACATAATGATGTGTAGAGCAGTCGCTTTGCCTACCACTGCGAACACCCCGGGAGCCTCGTGAGATCCGTCGATAAAGGGTCGTTGCCCGACTGGTTGCATAATGCCCATGAAGAAACGTTGGGTATTCGAGCGGGCATAGCCCGCAGCGGTGAGGGTGAACATGGCGAGCCCATATTCACGACATCTAGCTATGTTTTTGATAGCGCGGCAGACGCCGCTTCTCGCTTCAGTGGTGAGACTGGCGGCAACGTTTACTCGCGTTATACAAACCCTACCGTGCGGGTTTTCGAAGAGCGCTTGGCGGCTTTGGAAAATGCTGAGTCTGCAGTGGGAACGGCATCAGGTATGTCTGCTATTTTGGCAACGTGCATGGCCTTCCTCAGCAGTGGCGACCATGTTGTCTGCTCCCGCGATGTTTTTGGCAGCACGGTTGGTTTGTTCGATAAATACCTGCCCCGTATGGGGGTTTCCGTATCCTTTGTACCTCTGGGAGATGTTGCTGCGTGGCGCGCAGCAGCAAATGAAAAGACTCGATTGTTTTACTGTGAGACGCCCTCTAACCCTGTCTGTGAAGTTGCTGACATCGCAGCTTTAGCCGCGGTCGCCAAAGATTTTGAAGCGCGCCTCGTTGTTGATAATTGTTTTTGTACACCAGCGCTGCAGAAGCCCCTTGAGCACGGTGCAGATATCGTCATCCATTCTGCGACCAAGTATCTAGATGGCCAGGGGCGCATGTTAGGTGGTGCAGCTGTCGGATCGGCTGCAGATATGGCAGAGGTCACCAACTTCATCCGCACCTGTGGCCCCTCAATGAGTCCCTTTAACGCTTGGGTCTTTTTGAAAGGTCTAGAGACTCTCAGTCTTCGTATGCGTGCGCATTGCGAGAACGCTAATGGGCTTGCTCATTGGTTGCAGCAGCGCCCGGACGTAGCTCGTGTTCACTATGCTGGCCTTTCAGATCATCCGGGGCACCAGTTGGCAAGTCGTCAGCAAAGCGGCTTTGGCGGCGTGCTGTCTTTTGAGGTGCCTGGCGGGCAAGACGCGGCATGGCGTTTTATAGATGCAACATCGCTGATGTCTCTTACCGCAAACTTAGGAGACGTCAAGACGACAATTGTGCACCCCGCCACGACGACGCACGGGCGGCTATCACCAGCGCAACGTAGTGCGGCAGGCATCACGCCAGGGTTGATTCGGATTGCTGTCGGACTCGAGCACATCGACGACTTGAAGGCCGATTGCCAGCGCGGCTTTGACGCTCTCAGCGTTTAGGTCCATAACTGTGTCAGCATCCGATGTTCCAGCGCTTATCAATCATGCAGTCGCTAATATTGGTGAGGTCTTGTTGGGCAAAGAGCAAACAGTGCGGCAAGCGTTGTGCTGTTTGCTGACTTCAGGACATTTACTGCTCGAAGACCTGCCCGGCATGGGCAAGACCACTCTGGCTCACGCATTAGCGGATGTATTGGGGCTTAGTTACGCGAGAGTTCAATTCACCTCTGACCTTTTACCTTCAGATATTTTGGGGGTGTCAATTTTTAGTCGTGATACAGAGGCGTTTCAATTTCGCCCGGGCCCAATATTCAATCAACTGCTTTTGGCTGATGAGATAAACCGGGCAACACCGCGTACCCAGAGCGCGCTGCTCGAGGCGATGGCAGAACGACAGGTCAGCATCGACGGCGAGTCTAGGCCTTTGCCTGAACCATTTTTTGTTATCGCTACGCAAAATCCGGTTAATCAGTCGGGCACTTATTCGCTCCCTGAGTCTCAGCTTGATCGATTCCTTATGCGACTCTCGTTGGGCTACCCCAATTCAGAGGCGGAGCGGGAGTTGTTACAGCGGGGTAGTCTGCCGATTAAATCTATCGTTAAGCAATGCATTACATCCCAGCAACTTCTTCAAATGCGGGCCTTGATAGATAAGACCGCGCTCTCCGAGAGCTTGTTGGGATATATTCAACGTTTAATAGCGTTTACCCGAGAGGCGTCAGAATTCGCGGTAGGCTTGTCCCCCCGTGGTGCGCTTGCTCTTGTTGGCGCGGCCAAAACTTGGGCGCAAATGGAGGGTAGAGATTATGTGGCTCCTGATGATGTTCAGGCGGTGTTAGGCCCTGTTATCGGCCATCGATTGATTCCCAGTGCCGACTACGCGGGTGACGGGGAGGCGTTGGTAGCGCTGTTGCGTAGCCAAGTTGATGTTATTCCCGGCTAGCCATCAAGACCGAGTAAAGAGCTTCCTGCTTCAGCGTTATCGCCGTTGGCTGGATCGGCGCCTGCCAGCGGCTAGGACGATAATGCTGACTCAGCGCAGGCTTTTCATTTTTCCATCGCGGCAGGGCTTTTTATTTGGGTTCACCCTGCTGCTCATGCTTCTGACAGCAATTAATTACCAGAATAACCTCGCCTACGGTCTAACATTTTGGTTGGCCATGCTGTTTATTGTGGCGGTTCATTTTACCCACGCTAATTTACTCAACATGGTGATTACGGGTATTCGTGCAGAGTCTGTTTTTCCTGGGCAGCAAGCAGAGTTTGTATTCCGAATCAGTTGTAAGAGCTCGCGGCGGGGGCATCATTCAGTGAAACTGATATGGCCGGGTAGCGAGGTTTTGGTTGATGTTCCTGCAGGTGGTGAAGTAGAGGTAGCACTTCATCATCCGGTCAATGCGCGGGGGTGGTTTGCTTCGCCAAAACTAAAAATTGAGTCGAGGTACCCGCTAGGGCTTCTTCGCTGTTGGAGCTTTGCCAGCTTTGATGTCCGTGCGCTGGTTTGGCCGCAACCGATTGCAGTGGACAGCTGGGAGTCTCCCTACAGTGAGACCGCTAATCAGGGTTTTAGCGATCAGGAGGGCCTTGACGATTTAATGGGCTTTAGGGATTACCGTATAGGCGACGCGCCCCGATTGATTGATTGGCGTAGCCATGCTCGAGGGCTGCCGCTGCAAAGCAAACTCCACTCAATGCCCCAACATAAAAATCATTGGTTAGATTGGCGTGATTTTAGTCGTGGATCTGTAGAGCAAAAACTCTCCTGGCTGTGCTGGTTGGTCTTGCAACATCACGCGCGTGGAGAAAATTTTGGTCTTCGCTTGCCCAATCTAGAGCTACCCATCGCGGCAGGCGATCGACAGCGTGACTTAGCACTGCGCGCCTTGGCATTGCACGAGCTAGCTCAAGGAGGGGCGATGTGATTTCAGGTGAACAGTTGCCTCGACGATCACTGCTCTGGCTCATTAGTTGCCAGATTGCCGTCATGTTACCCCTTCTGGAACGAATCCCCCCTTGGGTTGTTGCTATTTATTTGGCGACAGCCCTGTGGCGTTTGCAGATGTTTCGTCAGCGTGCAGAAATGCCACAGACTTGGCTGCGTTTACTCCTTGGAGTCGCAGGTGCGATGCTGGTGTTTATAAGCTATGGCACATTCATAGGTCTGGAGCCCATGGTGGCTTTATTGCTCGTTGCAGCGGCGTTAAAAATCCTTGAGGCAATTCGCGACAGAGACGGTTATCTACTCGTTTGCTTGGGATTTTTTATTTGCGTGACGCAATTCATCTTCACCCAAACATTGCCCGCTACCCTGTACTCGGTGTTTTGTACGGGACTTTTGGTGACGGCACTGATTAGCTTGAATCAAAGTCCCGCATTAGTAGCGTCAAAGAATGAGCCGTTACTAGCGCTTAAAATGTTGACACTTGCAGTACCCATGATGGTTGTACTGTTTCTCCTATTCCCTCGAATTGGTCCTATCTGGAGCGTGCCCTCCAAATCTGGGCAGGGCCAGACGGGAATGAGCGATTTTCTGCGACCCGGCGCTGTGACCAAGTTAGGGCGCTCAGCGGATGTAGCTTTTCGGGTTCAATTCGATGACGTGATTCCTGAAAACCCGTCTTTGTATTGGCGGGGCTTGGTGCTCAGTGAATTCAAGGAAGGGGCTTGGCAAACGCTAGGGTGGCGAAAATTGCCGAGTTCAGAGCGAAAGCCAACACGGCCTGAAGTTCTTGGTGAGCCACTGCGGTACCGAGTTGTCTTGGAGCCAACACAGCAGCGCTGGCTTTACGGAATAGCGTATGCAGATTCATCAACGTCAGGGGTGTATGAGGCGAACGATTTTCGGCTAGCTGTCACTAGCCCGATTGAATTCCAGTTTGGTTACGACGTCACCTCATGGCCAGGTGTGGCACTGCAACCAAATCTAAGTACCTGGCGAAGGCGCCTGGAAACGGCTTTCCCAAAGGGGTTGAATCCGCTTACCGAAGTTTGGATAAAGAATTTGCGCGATCAGCACAGTGATGACCGAAATTTCGTGGTGGCATTGCTCAATTACTTTAGAGAACAGCCGTTTTACTACACGCTGGAACCTCCGGAAATTCAGTCACAAGATTTCGTTGATAAATTTATCTTTGATTCTCGACGAGGCTTTTGTGAACACTATGCCTACAGTTTTGTGGCAATGCTCAGGATGGCCGGAATACCGGCAAGAATTGTAGCGGGATACCAAGGGGGCGAAGTTAACCCTCTAAACAATACTTTAGTGGTCAGGCAGTTTGATGCTCATGCTTGGGCAGAGGTGTGGTTTGCGGGTGAGGGCTGGGTTCGCGTTGATCCCACCGCAGCGGTTGCGCCAAGTCGAATTGAACTTGGTATCGAGGCTGCTTTGGACGGGCAGCCCGGGTTTTTGTCTGATTCCCTGATATCGGCTTACCGTTTCCGGAGTATCAATGTATTGAATTGGGTTCGGCTCCGTTATGACGCCTTAACGTTTAGTTGGCAGAGCTTTGTGGTGGGCTTTGATAGCACACGTCAAATCGGCCTCTTGAAAGACTGGTTTGGTGAAATCAGGGTCTCGTGGTTTATCGTGCTGATGCTTGGTAGCTGGGGTTTGGTTCTTCTGCCCCTAATGCTCTGGTTGCACCGAGTGCGTCGAATTCAACTGTTGCTGCCTGCTGAGCGCCGCTTCAGCGCTATCTGCGTGCGTCTTGAGAAACGCGGGTTAGAGCGCCCCTTTGGCGAGCCGCCGTTGCGCACCCTCAGGCGCGCCCGTGAGCAGCTTCCAGTTGGAGACCCCCTGTGTCTTGCGCTAGAGGCAGCAATTGGGGAGCTTTACCGAGTAGCCTCTGAAGCTTCAGAGGCACCGTAAGCGCCTTTTCGAGTCAATCTACGGATTAAAACGCGGGAATATCAGTTTGACTGCGCCCCAGAATCAGAGCGTGGATATCATGAGTGCCTTCGTAGGTGTTCACAACCTCTAAATTCATCATGTGGCGCATCACGGGGTACTCGTCTGATATGCCATTGCCACCCAGCATATCTCTAGCTTTGCGCGCGATCTCAAGTGCCTTGCCGCAGGAGTTGCGCTTGATAAGGCTGATGAGATCTGGGGATATCGTGCCATCACTCAGCATTTGACCGGCGCGCAAACAGCCCTGCATCGCCAGTGAGATGTCGGTCTGCATGTCGGCTAATTTGAGTTGTATCAGCTGATTGGCTGCGAGCGGCCGGCCAAACTGCTGTCGATCAAGAGTGTACTGCCTTGCGGTATGCCAGCACGTCTCCGCCGCGCCCAAAGTTCCCCACGCAATCCCATAGCGAGCGTTGTTGAGGCATCCAAAGGGCCCTTTAAGTCCCCGTACATTGGGCAACAGGTTTTCTTCGGGAACAAACACCTCGTCCATTACAATTTCGCCGGTAACAGAGGCGCGCAACGCTAGTTTCCCTTCTATCTTAGGCGCGCTTAACCCGTCCATGTCCTTTTCAAGAATAAAGCCCCGGATGACGTCGTCATCGGTTTTTGCCCAGACCACAAAAACATCAGCAATAGGGGAGTTGGATATCCACATTTTTGCGCCAGAAACACGATACCCCCCATCGACACTGCGTGCGCGGGTCGTCATACCGCCTGGATCGGAGCCGTGATCAGGTTCGGTGAGGCCAAAGCAGCCAATCCACTCACCGGTGGCCAGTTTGGGTAAATATTTTTCCCGCTGAGCGTCATCGCCGTAAGCATAAATAGGGTACATCACGAGGGATGATTGAACGCTAAGCATTGAACGGTAACCAGAATCGACGCGCTCTACCTCACGCGCAACGAGGCCGTAGCAAACATAATCGACACCGGGACAGCCGTAGCCATCGATAGTGGAGCCCAGGAGCCCCATCTCGCCCATCTCTCTGAAAATGTTGGGGTCAGTGCTTTCATTCCTGAAGGCGTCTTTTACCCGAGGTAACAACTTGTCTTGGGCATATTGCCTAGCGCTGTCACGAACCATGCGTTGCTCGTCATTTAACTGGCTGTCCAACTCAAATGGATCTTCCCAGTTGAGTTGGGTCCAATTCGTTTTAGCTGTCATCGTTAACTCCGAAACTAGTGCAATATATTTTAAGTTTAAAATATCTATACCGGCTTACCAAGCTCTTGTTGTTCTGACTGGGCTTTTTTACAAATAAATAATCAGCGATCTTTGGGCGGCATCAGGATTGATCAAATTGACGCGCTTGCTCTTTATCTTAAAGCTACCATTTTCGGGCCTGAGCTCATGCTGTGCGGTAAAAGCATAAACCCGTTGCTCATTCTGGTACCACACCACGACATGCTGGGTAGATTCGACGATCAGTCCGCCTTCAGAGGACGGCCCTTTAATCTGGACGTTTCCGATGAGGTGTGAGCATCGCGTCTGGCTATCTTTAGAAGCAGCACGAGGATGAACAAAATTACGCCGTCGAATCTCCATCATGACGCGATCATCATAGATGTGGGACACGTGATTAATCGGATCGACCTGATTCTCAGTGGCAGGAATCCAATAATAGGCATCCTCAGTGTAAAGCTCGATCCAGCTATCAAGGTCAGGACGGTCTAAGTAGCTGGCCTCTCGATAGAGGAAACTCTCGATTGCAGCGAGCTCAGGCATAGTCGACTCCTCGCTGATAGCTTTGTTCCATGTACGCTTTCCAAGCTCGATACTGGGTGCGCATATCTAAATCAGAAGTTCCGCCGCCCTCGATTCGATCGGGCAGTATTCGATCTTTGCCATACTGACGATGAAATTCGACCCAATCGTTGACCGGGGAATGGAGTCCCTTCTGCGTTCGACGATAGACTTCCAGATCGTCGGGGCCCACCATGCCCATCGCTGAATTAATGAGGCGGCTATAGAGCACCGTTCGCTGCAGCATGCTATCGGGGGCGCCTTTCAGCCGAAATGACCAGCTTTCGACGACGAAACGATCTACGCTAATGGGGCGGATAACGCGGATATTTTGCACCGCGCACTTTATGGTAAGTGATGGGTAGTACAGTACGTTGTGGGTATTAAAGGCGTAAATTTCACGCGTCCTAGTTTCACCGTAAGCAGCGACCATAGCTTCGTGGTAGTCCGGGTCGACCGAGTAGTCAGCATGAATACTGGTTTTACCGCCATCGTAGTGGTGTCCATAGTCGAAACCCGTAATGCCGGTGTTCTCAAAATTTTCATAGCTTGCCCCAAAGGGCGGAATGATTTCAGCTTCTCGTCGTTGCTTGGCAGCCTCTGGGGGAAGGGTGGCAATGTACGACTCTGCGGCTTTCACTACAGATTCGTGAACTACCATAGGGTGCATCGTGTCATTGAGGTTTTCGAGGATGAACTTCCAGTTACAGTCATGCTCGTAGCGTAATACGCCACCGGCGACTTCTACTTCGCCTTCTGGAGCACGATCACAGAGATTGTCAAAGCATGTAATAGCGCCTCCCATCCAAGTGACCAGATCGGGGATCGTGTCTGAGAGCGTGGCGAATACAAAGCCCCGATAACTTGATACTTGTGCCAGTGGTTGCATGCTGTAGCAGGGCTCAGAGGCATCGAACCCTGTGTCCTGATAACCGTGTTCATTGGGTATCTTTAGAAGTGACCCATCAAATCGATAACTCCAACCGTGATAGGCACAACGCAGAGCTCCTCTAACGTTGCCGGACTGTTTATCAACCACTTTGGCCCCTTTGTGGCCGCAACGATTGTGGAGGACACGGACCGAATCGTCCTTATCCCGAATCATGACCACGGGTACTGCATGATTGATGTTGGTGGTGAAGTAGTCACCAGCATTGGGAACCTGTGACTCATGACCGATGTAAATCCACGCCTGGCCCCAGATGCGACTCATTTCAAGTTCAAAGATATCGGGGTCCGTGTAGAGGCTGCGATGCAGCTTGGTGGGTTTGACCAGCGCATCAAAGTTACGATCGGGAATCTTCTGCATATTGACCTCCGTTACAGCGCCAACGAGCCAAGGCTTGCCCCGCCGCACACCATAAGTGTTTGTCCTGTGATAAAGCTGGATGCCTCGTCGGCGAGAAAATCGACAGCATGTGCGACATCAACCGATCGACCTAATCGTTTCACTGGAACGCTGGCAGCCATGTCTCCAAGCTTATTACTGTCCGGAGGCACGACAGCTTCGAACATTTCCGTATCCTGAATGGGGCCCGGTGCGACGGTGTTCACCGTAATACCGTATTGGCCTAATTCCAAAGCCCATGTTCTTGCCATACCCATCATGCCTGACTTGGTCGCGCTGTAACTGGTGCGTGTTGCGAGACCGAGAGCCGCTCTGGATGTGATCAAAACGATGCGCCCAAAGGCCTGTGATTTCATGCCGGGTATGACTGCTTGTGCCAAAGTGATCGCAGCACCGATATGCACCTCACTGAGATAGTCATAGTCTTCCAAATTGACGTCCTCGATTAAGTTCGGACGTATTAGACCCGCATTGTGAATGAGACCGGTTACGTTGTAACGCTGGGCAATCGCCTGTGCCACCTCTTTCACGGCAGCCCTATCGCTTAGATCGAGAGTGATGTTTTCGAGTTGGCTGCTGGGGTGTTCAAGGGGGCGTCGAGACAGATTGATGACGCGATGATTACGCTCCAGTAAGCGCGAGCAGATGGCAGCGCCAATCCCGGTGCTTCCTCCCGTTACGATAAAACTATCATGGGCCATGGTCGTATAGTCTCCCTGGTGCCTGAGAGTTCCCTCAGATACCTTGTTGGCGTTTTGCAGGTTGATCGAGCTGAATGGTGGTGATGATGGCTTGTCGCAATGCAGGCGTAGTGATATCAGCTGAGGCAGGTACAGCTATAAGCACGACCGAGCGTGACGCGTCTGAATGCGAAAACACCTGCACTCGATTTCCAGTTTTGAGATCCCCCGCAGCTAGGTGCACGATGGCGACTGGGCCAACATCGAGCTGCACCGAGGCTATTGTCCAAGGAGCCTCTTTAATACGTCGCTTAAAGTATTCCCAGAGACTGTGGTGTAGTTGTGATTGGGCGAGTAGGGTGCCCGTGCAGGGTGTGTCACGATAAATGAGCGTGCTGCCTAAACAAGCTCCGCATAACTCTGTAGGGGGGTACTGAACGTGGCCGCAGTCAGTGCAATTTTGGAGTTGCAAAATGCCGGGGAGATTCGCAGCAGAAAATTGACTGCCGCAAACCGAGCGGTGCTTTGGCGGTCGTGCGCGTGCTCTCAGCGAAGGTCGACCAAGTTTGAGCCGTTTGCGCATCTTATCTTTGATGTTCACCGGGCTACTCCTTGCAACATGGCGGCTGCGGTGCAAATGCCCCGATCATAATTAACCATGCCATAGCCACTCACCAGACCTACGCGGGCATTGCTTACCTGATTTTTTTGCGCCTTCCCTGTGAGTTGTCGTAATGATTCAGTGACACCTAGAAATCCCGCAGCAGCACCTGCCTGACCGCATGATAGCTGGCCGCCCGAGGTATTATGGGGCAGCTTGTTGACCCCGGGACCCGATTGGTCAAAGCGCATATCGGTTTGCCCTACGAAGGCGGGTGCATTGCCTTTGCTGCAAAACCCCAGATCTTCCATTTGCAACATGCTGATTACCGGATAGTCATCGTAGGTTTGCAGGAAATCCACGTCTTGGGGGCCAGTTGCAGCTCGGTTGTACAAATCTTGAATGTATTCAGTCCAGCCACCTCGGTCTTGTATGGGGTCGTCGGCATGGGCGTTGTGGCATTCATCGGCGGCGAGAATGCGCACGGCGGGTAGGTTAAGTTGATTAGCGCGATCTTCTGACATCACCAGGAATCCTTCGCCACCCGCACAGGGCATGACACAATCAAAAAGATGCAGTGGCCCAGCAATCGGTCGAGCGTTCAGGTAGTCCGATAACGAAAGCTTTTTGTGCCCCAGAAGCGCTCCTGAAAAGTGATTAGCGTTATAGCGTTGATCAAGACAGATTCGAGCAAAATCTTCGCGCTGGGCTTGATAGCGTTCCATGTAATGGGCGGTGATAAGGCTGAAGGGGCCATTGGGGCCAGCGGCACCGTAAGGGAATGCGGCGTCGGTGCTCCAGTTGGAAAAGTGAGCGGCAGTAGTTTCAAAAGATCGATGTGCTGCGCCATCGCCCCCGATGCAGGCCACAATCTCAGCCTCGCCACACTGCACGGCGCGGGCAGCGCGTCGTAGAGCCAATATGCCCGATACTCCCCCCACATTGGCCTGCTCCAGCCAACGGACACAGAGTCCGAAGTGCTGGGTGAGGGCGACTGCAGAATCGACGCCCAAAGAAAAGCTGGAGACTGAAAAGCCATCGATGTCTTTTTTTGTAAGCCCGGCAGTGCTGATCATTTCCCGTAAAACTGAGCCCACGAACCAAGCAGCTCCGTGGGGGCTCTGGCGCGCATACCCAAGGCTGATGGGAGTTGTTAAGACAACACCGCTATAGTCTTTCATGCTAACTTCTTCCGCGTTTTATAAGCACGAAGGTCAAAGGCATCCCCTTTGGTGACGCAAGTTTTGGCGTATTGCTTTATGTCGGCACGCTTAGGTTTATTGGCCGCCGTCACCGGTAGGGCCTCAGCAAACAGTATCCAACCCGGGGCTTTAAAGTACACCAGCTTTTCCAATGCGATGTCCTGTATGGCGCGTGCCGTATCGAGGCTGCCCTCAAATGTGGGCTTGAGGATAACGCACAGCGCAACTTCATCTCCGCGCATCTCGTCTGGCACGGCAGTCGCCACAGCGGATTTAATCGCCGGGTGGTCGCCTAGGGCAGCCTCAATTTCCAACGCGGAGATGTTTTCCCCCGAGCGTCGGATGATGTTTTTCCTGCGATCCACGAAGGCGAGATTGCCGTCTTCTAGCTCTACCACGACATCACCTGTATTTAGCCAGCCGTCTTCCCAAGCCTCTGCAGTGGCCTCAGGATTTTTTAAGTAGCCTGAGAAATAGCCTTTTTTGGGGTCAGAACCTCGGGCTCTGACGCGCAACTCGCCCGGCGCTCCTTTGTTAACAGGTTTCTTCTGTTCGTCGACAAGCTGCCATTCAACGGCGTCTATTGGCTGACCGAAGCAGCAGTGGCCAACATGGCGGGGCTCATTGCTAGCAATGATAGCGCCGCCAGCCCCGCACTCTGTCATAGCCCAGGCCTCTATCAAGGGAAACCCAAAGCGCTTTTCAAAGCGTTCATGGTGTGCTGGATTGACCCCTGCACCGAAACCAAAACGAATTTGCGTAGAAAAATCGTCCAAGGGCTCCTCTGGTAAGGCGAGCAAGATTGCTGGTAACACGCCTAAATAGTGGATGGCGGTAGCCCTCGACTCACGAAGGCTTTGCCACCATGTCCCGGGGTGGAATCGGTCGAGTTGAATGAGGCATCCGCCTGTCATAAACATGGCCATCGTTGAAACAGACATGGCGTTCATGTGGCTCAGGGGCAGGGGCGTGAGCAGCCGCTCGTCACCCTCGCGTAAAGCAATGTGGCCACCGAGATTCTGGTACCAAATTCCCTGCTGTAGGAAATAATCATTGTTGAGCAAGCAGCCCTTGGGTTTGCCGGTGCTTCCTGAGGTGTAGAGGAGGGCGCATTCGCAATTTAACCCACCTGTAGCGACAGGAGTCGCTGGCACACTACCGAAATCCAGCGTGCTAACTTGGTCTGGGCTAATGACAGGGATTGATAGTTTCAGTGCGTCGATAACGCCGATCAGGCGGGCACAGTGTGAATCGAGTGTCAGTACAGCTACCGCTTCACCGTGCTCTAAATAATAGGGTATCTCCGCATCAGGCATCTCGTGATTGATAGGAATGACCGAAATTCCAAGGGCGTTTAGCGCAAGCCATTGAATAAAAAATTCGGGACGATTTTCCAACATCAGTGCCACACGCCCGGTGACCCCTGTCTGCCGCCAAATCTCGGTAGCTTGAGCGATAGCACTTTCGAGTTCTCTGTAGGACAGGGTGATTTCTTGCGACGAGTAATGCTGGCAAGCGCTCAGTGGAATATGCAGGGCATCATGGTCGGGGAAGCGCATGGCGCTTAGGGCAAGCACCTCCCTTGGGCTTTCTGGCAAGGCGTTACTCACGGTGATAATCAGCGAGTTGTCCCCCATTGTCTACCAGTTCTGCCAGTAGTGGAGCGACCTGCCAATGCTCGGGGTTGAGCTGACCATGGAATTCATTAATCTGCGCCACGGCTATATCGAGACCCATCGATTCAATGGTGTGCATGGGGCCACCTTTGAATCGCGGAAAGCCGTAGCCGTAGCAATAAACAACATCAATATCACTGGCGCGCTGGGCAATGCCCTCCTGCAATAGCTTCGCGCCTTCATTGGCCAGGGCGAGCGTTAGTCGATTAACAATTTCGGCATCTTTAAGTTCTCGAGGTGTGATCCCCAGTTCCTGGCGTGCTGCTGTGACAATGGACATCACTGCTGAATCTTCCTGCCGTTCACGGGTTTCGGGATCGTATTGGTAATAACCTGCACCCGACTTTTGTCCAAGGCGGCCAGCTTCTACCAAGCGATCTGCAACCATGTAACTAGCGGGGTCTCCCTTTTGTTCTGCAGTAAGCTGTTCTCTGGCTTTGTAGCCGATATCGAGTCCGGCAAGATCACTTACTGCGAGTGGGCCCATAGCCATTCCCCAAGACTCCATGGCACTGTCAATTTGAGCGGGCGTACTGCCCTCGATGAGGCAAAGGGCAGCTTCTCTACCGTAGTGCTTCAGCATGCGATTACCGATAAACCCGTAGCACATCCCAGACAGCACGGACACTTTGCCAATTTTTTTACCAACGGCCATCGCGGTTGCAATGACAGCATCGCTGCTAGCAGCACCCTTTACGACTTCGAGTAACTTCATGACATTGGCTGGGCTGAAAAAATGCATACCCAAAACTGACTCGGGGCGCGTAGTAGCGGCCGCAATTTCATCGATACTTTGGTATGAAGTGTTGCTTGCGAGAACAGCGCCGGGTTTGCAAATTCCGTCCAACTTAGCGAAGACCTCCTTCTTGACCTCGAGGTTCTCAAAGACAGCTTCAATCACCATGTCGACATTAGCGAGGTCGTCAAAGTTTGATGAAGTTGTAATGTTTGCCATGGTTAAGTCTATTTGAGCGCGTGTGAGTCGCCCCTTTTTTTCGCTGATGGCGTAGTTCTTGGCGATTTTTTCTAGGCCCAGTTTAACGGCCTCGTCAGTCATATCGACGAGAGTGACTGCGATGCCTGCCTGCGCGAAACACATGGCAATGCCACCTCCCATAGTTCCTGCGCCAATGATACCCACGCTGGTAATGGCTAAGGGTTGGGTGTCTTTCGGCATATTTTCGATCTTCGCAGCAGCACGTTCTGCAAAGAACATGTGCCTCAAGGCTGCAGATTGTGGGTCTGCGAGGCATTTCATAAACTCCTCTCGTTCCCGTTTTAGGCCCGACTCAAAGGGGCTCTCTGCTGCGGCGATTAGGCAGTCGAGAATGCGCTGTGGGGCGTGTTCGCCTCGGGTTTTTTTCAGAAGCTTAGCCTTCATGCTTTCGATAAGGTCTTTGTCCTCTGCACTCAGGGAGAGCGCTAAAGCGCTTGCCTGTCTCTGAGGAGCACTTTGCTCCACGAGCTCGACGCCGTAAGCGATGGCTGAGTCTTCGAGACTATCCTCAACGACTTTATCCACTAATTGCAGTGTCATAGCACGCTGGGCGCTTATGGGATTACCTGATGTAATAAGGTCGACAGCGGCAGGGAGGCCGGCAAGCCGGGGAGTGCGCTGGGTGCCGCCTGCGCCGGGCAGCAGACCTAACTTAACTTCAGGCAACCCCACTTTTCCCGTGGCTAAAGCGATCCGGTAGTTGCAGGTTAGTGCAACCTCAAAGCCCCCTCCCAAAGCGGTGCCATGGATGGCGGCGATCGTAAGCTTGGGGTGATTGTCGAGTGTAACTAACAGATCTGGTAAAGACGGTGCCTGCGGTGGTTTGCCGAACTCAGTGATATCTGCGCCAGCAATAAAGGTCCGGCCATCACAGGAAAGTACCACGGCCAAAGAATCGTCGGTAGAGGCCGTTGCCAGTGCCTCCATGATTCCGTATCTGACTGCGTGGGACAGCGCATTAACGGGCGGATTGTTGATCCTAATAACACCAACCGATCCGTGCCGCTCATAAGTTACTACTGTTCCCATCATCAAACCTCTCGTCAGTGTGTTTGTTTGTGGAGTTGCGCAATTGCTGAGTGTATAAGCAGACGCCACCTCGTCTCTAGGAGTCTATCAAAAACCCCCAAATACTTTAAGCTTAAAATATTATTGTCGTATCAGGGGGCGGGAGAGGTTGTTACAGGTAAGCCCAGTAGGTGGTCAGCTTGGCGTTCAGCTAAGGCGCTCAGAGTAAATGTCGGGTTAACGGCGCCACTGCTGGGGAATAAACTGGGGCCTGAGACATATAAATTGTCAGTATCGTGGACGCGACCAAAGTTGTCGGTGACCGATTTAGCCTCATCACTGCCCATAACGGTGCCGCCCATAATGTGCATCGCAACTCGAGGTCCATGCCAAACTTCAGTGGCACCTGCCGCACGAAAGATTTCCTCGCCCTCGTCAATTCTTTGTTGCCAACGGCTGGCCACCTCGGGAGCAATATCATGATGGGTGTTGGCTATTGGCATCCCGGTATCATCGCGCGCATCACTCAGCGTTACGCGATTATCCGGACTGGAAATGTCCTCGACGACCAGAGTCATATTGGCGAGGTGTTTTGCTGCGCGTTGTAGCCAGGGGCGCAGTGCAGCACCGGTGACATCAGGCCTTGACGTGCCATAGCCCAACAAATCATGGGGTTTGATGGCATTGGCAATAAGCCATTGCGACGACCCAAAGCCTCCGCTTTGATCCTTGTTGCCGTAATCATCATGGCAAAGTAGTTGCCCGCCAGAGACGCCCAGATGGGGTGTCGTCTCATCATCGAATAACCCAAAGATTGTGCCGGCGGGGTGTGTCGTTAGGTATCGGCCCAGTTGGTCGTAACGATTGCCTGGAGCAGCTGTTGAGCTATCACCAGAATTCAAAAGTATACGACTGGTTTGCACGGTGAATGCCGCAATAATGAAACGTTTGGCATTGAGCTGGTGTCGTTCGCCGTGCTGGGCGTATTCAACGGCACGGATATTTTTCGCATTTCCCGAACCCCGAAGCACTCTCAGTACCTGAGCGCCGTAGCGTATGTCCACTCCTGCGTCGAGAGCTTTTGGTAACGATGTGACGAGGGGGTTAGCAAGAGCGCCAATTGGACATCCTGCGTCGCACCAGCCATCGAATTGGCAGGGGGCTCTGCCATTTCTGGGAATACTGTTGATGGCTAGTGGTAGGGGAGCGGTGCGTCGGCCGGTTGCCTGAAAACCCCGTTCAAGAACGCGTCCTTGAGCGAAGACGGGTAGGGGTGGCATCGGGTAGGGAGTGCCCGGTGGGCGCCAAACTTCCGCCGTGTGGTCACCGCTGAGGCCCACGGAATCCTGAATGCGATCGTAGTAGGGTTGCAGGTCTTCATATGTCAGCGGCCAGTTAAGACTGCGCTTATGATTGTTGCGTACCTTAAAATCTTCAGGGTGCAAACGCAGCCAAACGCCGTAATGATGCGCAGCCGAGCCGCCAGTGCCAGAACCTGCATTAAACGCATGTCCCACAGGTTGCGTACCCGTTTCTTCGACCGCAGCTCCTGACCATTTAAGTTTGCGGGCCCAAATTTGCGAACTCACCATGTCTCGGACGTCGCGTTGAGGTCCGGCTTCCAATACCACTACTGACTCGCCGGCCTCAGCCAGTCTCGCCGCCAATAGCAACCCTGCAGCACCTGCGCCGACAATCACGGTATCGGGTGAGCTTTGTTTCACCAAGTAGTCTCCGGTCGAATGTGAGCACTGTATGGGATACCAAGGTCAGCAAATCCAGCTTCTGATCCGTAAGTCACATCGAGAGCATCAGCGCGCAGTAAAAAAAACACATAGCTTGCGGGCGGACCCTGCCAATCGGAAACGGTATCTGTTGCCATCGCAGCGGCTACAGACTTCACCGGCTCTTTATCCAAAGCATTCATCACCGCATCAAGCGCGGATGAGTAAAAAGCCGTTTGTTGTTCAACAGGTACCCCGACATATTTAGCCATGAGGAGTGACTCGGGACCCGCGGCAAGCTGTGCATCGATGTAGGCGCCTATGCCGCTTTTTGCACTGCCAGGAACAAGGTGATCGGCAAGGGAGGTTAAGGCTTGGACTTGGGCGCTAGTTAAGATTTGAGGTGTGAAATCTTGAGCGACAGCCTCGCTCGGTGTCGCCCAAACCTGCCGCCCACTTATTAAAAATAAACCGAGGGCGGCAGCGCCCCCGGTAATTACATCACGCCGGTTGGGGCCGGCCGCCATTAAAACTCCTTGCGCAGGCTAAGAGCGTAATAACGTGGAGCTTTATAGGCTACCTCGTTACAGCCACACAGTGTTGCCAAATCAAAGCCCTGAATTCCGGGGCGCTCATCGGTCAGGTTTCTAGCCGCCAGTGTTGCTAACCAACCGTTGTTTGCGTAACTGATCTGAGCATTAAAGACGGTGTAGCTATCGAAGATGTCAGCATCGAAATTACGCAGGTTGTAGTAATACTCATCCGAATAGCTAACGTCCCCTTGGATGGCCATCTGACCTCCCATGGCGTCGAAGCTATAACGTGCTAAGCCGGTCACTTGGAACTCAGGAGCATAGGTTGGATCTACGTCGCTGGCGGGCAACGGTGAACCGTTGCGCAGAGAAACGTCTTTGACCGTTGCGTCAAAGTAAGAGCCGCTGAGTATTAGGTCTAGGCCTTCAACCGGGTTGGTTTGAATTTCCAGTTCAACGCCGTAGTTATCAGCATCTTTATTAATAACGACACCACCTACGCCCACAAAAAGGAAGGCTTGGTAATCAGCGTAGTCATAATAAAACGCCGTACCGTTGATGCGAGTCTTCCCGCCACCTAACGTGGCCTTAAAGCCACCTTCATAGGATGTAAGTTCTTCGGAATCGTAGGGGAGGCCAGCGTCGCCCCCAGAGCCAAAGTAGGCACCCAGCAATGGCGCGTTGTAGCTGCCAGCTTTCACACCTCGGTTGACGCCACCGTAGAGCATGAGATCGTCATTGACCTGATAAGTCAGCTGTAGCTTTCCAGCCCAAAGGCTTTCAGAGCGGTCGTCGGTATAGCTGACGCCCGTACCCGGAAAGCACTGGTCTAGCTGCCCTGAAAAGCAAGGTGAGCTGTTGACGACAAAAGACGACTCGGAAGGCGCAACACCAAGGACCAAGCCAAAGTCTTTCTCTTCGCGCATCGCACGCAAGCCGGCGATGACTGTTAGGCGATCAGAGAGGTCGTACTCATACTGGCCAAAAATACTGTATGAGTCTGTTTCTAATTGCGCCGTGGTGCCGACATCAATGGGAACCCCGCCAAATACATCGGCAAACGATGCTTGCGGTCCCTTAAGACCGTTCTCCGACTGGGAATCAATATTTAAGTAGTAAAAACCCGCTACCCAGCGACTTCGATCATTTTCTCCATTGAGGCGAAGTTCTTGTGTGAAGCTGTCGGCATCAACCGCGGCGTAGTTAGCCAGTTGGTTTACAGGTGCTGAGTCGACGTCAATGAATAAGAGCTTTTCGTAGTTTTTATAGTCGGTAATCGACGTAAACGTAATGCTGTCTGATAAGTCCCAGGACAATTTGAAATTGACGCCCGAATTCTCTGTGCTGCCTTGGTCAGCAAAGGCAAAATCTCCGGAAAACGTGAAATCATCACCATCGGGATCAAGATAGCCAAAAAAATCAGCGCCGGGAGCGAGTCGTCCTGGTAGGCCGCCACCGCCGCCCGGTAAGAACGAGTCGCCATCTTCGATATCGGCACCGGCATCTAGGCCCGTATCGTTGCCGCTAGCGTCGAACAGTGCAGTTAGGCGAGTTTCATTGCTAGGGGTGTTGATGACATTGATAAGCTCGGGTGGTGTGTCTGGATTATTGTCGTGGTCCTGAGCAATACCAAGGGTTGATTTGCTCTGATAGGGACCGGTGGAGACTTCGCTGTCGGAGTAATTGAAACTTAGGTCCATGCGAAGGCTGTCACTGGGCTGAAAAGCAAACCGTAAACGCGCGGCCATGGTGTCATCGTCACCAAGGTCGGCACCGGAACCGGGTCCAGGATCGCCTAAAAATGGCAGTTGGTCGGCGTTGCTGTAGAGGTTCTTTAAATAAGGGTCTTGCTTGCTGTATCGAAAGGCAGCGCGAGCGGCAACGGTGTCACTAAGGGGACCGCCAACAGCACCTTCAACGACGTATCGGTTGGCGTTGTTTGCAGTATCGAACTGACCCACTTCGACGTCTAGGTAGCCAGAGGTTTCATCAAAGCTGGGCGAGTTGGAAATGAAGTGGACTAAGCCGCCCGTGGCGTTACGCCCGAACAACGTTCCTTGAGGCCCCTTCAGAATTTCAACGCGGTCAATATCAAAAACAGCAAAAGTCTGCGCTTGAGCGACAGCGATATAGCCTTCATCGAGATAAACGGCGTTGGGTGCCTCGATAATGTCGTTGAAATCGTTTTGGGTTACGCCGCGAATCGAGAACTGGGTGTTCTGGCCGGCGAGGTTGCCTGAAATGTGAACGCCGGGCGCGAAGGTGGCGATGTCAAAGCTCTCAGAGACGCCGAGGGCATCCATTTGTGCGCCGGTAAAAGCGGATATGGCGATTGGGACATCCTGAAGGTTTTGCTCGCGTTTTTGAGCAACGACTACGATCTCCTCTAAGACGCTCTGACTAATGGCAGGTACCGCGATTGTCACCGCGCTGATGGCAACGGCTAATTTGGATATCGAAATTTGTTGTTTCATCATGAGCTCCAGAGGGTGATTTATTGGTTTTATATTTGTTTAGTTTGTTATTAAAATTTTGCGACGTCCCATAAATACACTTTAAGAGTCTTGTTTGGGTAGCCGCAACCCTTTGCTTTCCAATCGAGGTAAAACTTCCTGTCGAAAATAGGGAAACTCTTTGGCGTAATCGACGAAGGATAGCGTAGTGCCGGCTACCCCAGTGTTGCTTAGCTGCTCCAACAAGTCGGCGATTTTGTCTGGGGTTCCCACAAGAGGGAAACCGCCATGACCCGCCGCGAAGCGATCCCTGAACATTGCCAGCGCTTCGGGAGGGAATGACTGGGCATGTAGCCCCTGAAGCGTCATTAGATTGTCGACGGCTTCCCAGTCAGCGTTCTCGTTCGCGTACCAGTTGAGATAATCGTCAGCTTCTTTTTGGGTAGGGCGGCACACAACTGAGCAAAAAGTTAGTAGGTCGACCTCGCGCTGGACACTCGCGGCTCTTGCGGTGATGTCCTTGACCGTCTCAGCGGCCTGCTCAAAATCGAAAACGGGCGTAAACAGGAAGTCAGCGTTGCGCATGGCAAAATTACGGCCTTCATCAGAGGCCGCTGCGTTGATGACGGGCATTCTGTCCTGAATGGGATGAGGTAGGCTATACACGCCTTTGCCCTGGTAGAAGGTGCCGTCCCAATCGAAGGGTTTGTCTTCAGTCCAAAGTTTTTGCACGTAATCAAACCACTCTTGTGCCATGGCATAACGATCAGCGTGATCGCCGGGTAGATCCTTGCCGAAAGCGTCGTACTCGGGTTTGTTCCAGCCAGCGACGACATTGAGCCCTAGGCGTCCTCCTGACATTTGGTCAAGTGTCGCCAGTTGTTTTGCCGTGACTATGGGGTGATTGAAAGCTGTGTGGACCGTCGCGAACACCTGAATGTTTTTCGAGTGTGCTGCTAACCCGGCAGCCCAGGTCACAGTTTCGAGTACATTGCCGTGAAAATCCTTCTCACCGCCGTAGCCAATCCAGCGTGCTATGGGCAGCATGAACTCAATCCCAGCCGCGTCGCACTGCTTGACCAGGTCGATGTTATTTTCCCAGTTATTATTCCAGCGCTCATCGACCTTGGTCACTGCCATACCGCCGGAGCAATTGGCTGAAAAGGTACCGAGTTTGAGTTTATTTTTTGACTCTCGCATCAGTGACTTCATGGTCTTAAACTCCAGTGCGCGGCTGATTCATGAGTAGTCGGCGGCGCTGTAATATCGACCACTCTTGTCTGAGTGAAACACTTTAAGCTTAAAACATCAATGCGCTGCAGTTTCTGCCAAAAGTTTGCCGGCTCGCGCTGGCATTGAGGTTGCTGCTGTAGCAGCTGTGGTTGTAATTAATGTTGCTAAATCCACACTCAATGAGGAGACATTGACGTTCATGGCATCTTGCGTCAGCAAGAAGTTTTTATGCTGTAGTGGCGTTCGCAGGTCACGCGCCGGCGATATGGCTCGCAGCGGTGACAAAAACGCTGACTAGGGGCGCAATGCGCACCCGCTACCACTGAACCGAGGCGGGCTGCACTCTATCGAACTGCAGTGACTTCCACCTCAACCAGGGCTTGATCCTCAATTAGGGCGGTAACTTCAACAACACTCATCGCAGGGTAATGCTTGCCCATGACTTCTCGATAAATTGCCCCCACCTCTCGCAGATTGCCTAAGTAGGCTTTTTTGTCGGTGATATACCAAGTCATTCGGGTCATATGTTCTGGGCCTGCCTCGGCTGCCCGTAACACGGCGAGAACATTTTGAAGCGCCTGACGCAGCTGCCCAGAAAATTCCTGGCTTTCAAAAACCTCATCTGAATTCCAGCCAATTTGCCCGCCGCAAAAAATGTGATGGTTGCCTTGGGCCATAATGCCATTGGCATAGCCTTTGGGTCGCGGCCAGCCATCGGGAAGTAGGGTGGTATGCATGAGCTAATCCATTTGCAATGAGTTGTGAAGAGTAATACTTTATATCTAAAGTATCACTGGGAGTGGCCAGGAGGCCAGCCCAAACTATGGCAGCACTACCGTTATTAAATTCAGTGTTCGCGCAGCGACGCGAGGGGGAGCAAAATGAATAATGCACTTATGGACGTTGCAGCAGGCTTGGTGTCGGGCACCATCAAAGTTGTTGATCTTAGTGTGACGCTCACGTCCGAGACGCCTATTTTACAGTTGCCTGAAGAGTTTGGATGGAAGAACGCTTGGCCATTTAGTAAGGAAGAAATATCACGCTACGACGAACGTGGACCGGCTTGGTACTGGAATAACATAAAGTGCGGGGAGCATACCGGCACGCATTTTGACGCGCCGATTCACTGGGTTACGGGCAAGGATCATGAAAACCATGCGACTGATACCCTGCCGCCAAGTACTTTTGTAGGCCCTGCTGTCGTTATTGATGCCACCGCTGAGAGTCAGGCCGATGAAGACTTTCTGCTCACCGTAGAGTTTCTCAAGAACTGGGAGGCAGAGCATGGTCAGATCCCCAAAGGGGCCTGGGTGCTCTACAGAACTGACTGGTCCAAGCGCACTGACCCAGAGGACTTTCTCAATAAGCGCGATGATGGTAATCACAGTCCCGGGTGGGATCCTGCTACTATTACGTTTCTTGCCGAGGAGCGAGATATTCTTGGCGTAGGTACTGAAACTGTAGGGACTGACGCTGGACAGGCCGCTGCACAAGACCCCATGTTTCCTTGTCACAATCTTATGCACGGCGCCAATAAATGTGGTTTGGCCAGCTTGTGCAATCTCGACGAGTTGCCAACTACGGGGGCTATATTGGTGGCGGCACCGCTTAAAATTCAAAACGGCTCTGGCAGCCCCTGCCGAGTCATTGCGTTAGTGCCTGCCTGAGCGCGGACGCTGTCTTTAGCGCTTGATGAGCAGGAAACGAAAGTATGGCTGAACGCTCTTTCTCGGAGGAGGTGAAGAAACTGCGAGCTGGTGCAGGGGATATCTTCGAAGGCGAAGGTATCTTGGCTATCACCAAGGCGCTGCTGCAATCTGGGGTGTCCTATGTTGGCGGGTATCAGGGCTCGCCCATCTCACACCTCATGGATGTCCTCAACGACGCTCAGGAGATTTTGAGTGAATTGGGCGTACATTTTGAGGCGAACGGTTCTGAAGCAACCGCGGCTGCAATGCTGTCGGCATCGATTAATTACCCCTTGAGAGGGGCGGTCACTTGGAAGTCTACCGTTGGCACCAATGTGGCCTCAGATGCACTGTCTAACCTTGCCTCGGCGGGTGTCACGGGTGGCGCGCTGGTGATCGTTGGCGAGGACTACGGCGAGGGCTCCAGCATTATGCAGGAGCGTAGCTATGCCTTCGCGATGAAGGCTCAAATGTGGCTAATGGACCCAAGACCCAATCTGACGAGCATTACCGACATGGTGGAGCGGGGCTTTGAGCTGTCAGAAGCCTCTAATACTCCGGTCTTTTACATGATGCGCATTCGCGGCTGTCATGTAACGGGTGAATTTATTGCCAAAGACAACGTGGCGCCAGTTTTTAATAATAAGGTGCCTGTTACACCTCAGCGCGAACCTGAAAAAATCATATTACCGCCCTATGTGTACGAGCAAGAACGGGAAAAAATTGCTCAGCGTTTGCCGGCGGCGATTAAATTTATTCGTGAGCAGGGGCTCAATGAGCACTTCCCGGGGCGTTATGAGTCTCTGGGAATTATTACCTGTGGTGGCTCCTACAATACGGTCATCCGAGCGTTGCAACGGCAGGGTTTGGCCGACGTGTACGGCAAGGCCGAGGTGCCTATTTACTGTATGAACGTCGCGTACCCTTTGGTACCCGATGAGTTGGTCGAATTTTGCATCGGCAAAGAGCAAGTGCTGGTGCTTGAAGAGGGGCAGCCTGAGTACATAGAGCAGGGCATACAAACGATTTTGAGACGCCGTGACATTCAAACGCGAGTGTATGGCAAAGACATTATGCCCATGGCCGGAGAGTACACCGGCCAAGTCATGCTGGAGGGTGTAACTCGATTTTTGTTGGCTGCTAAAGACACGCAGATTCCTCTGGAATTGGACATGGCGTCGGTGCTGGCCTTGCAAACCCCTGTGAGTGACGATGATATTGCCGCACTCATGGAGAATTTGCCCCCTAGGCCTGCGGGGCTCTGTACCGGTTGTCCGGAACGGCCTCTGTTTTCTGCTATTAAGCAGCTGCAGGAGGAAATAGGTCCTTTCCACATATCATCAGACATTGGTTGTCACTCCTTTGCCACCGCAGCTCCATTTAACCTCGGCAACACGATTATGGGTTACGGGTTGTCGCTGGCGAGCTCTTCCGGAATGCGTCATGCATTACCTCACAAGGCCATCAGCATTATGGGCGATGGCGGTTTTTGGCATAACGGATTGACCAGTGGCGTGACCAGCGCAGTGTTCAATGGCCACGATGGGCTGCTCATTATTATTGATAACGGCTATTCGGCGGCAACGGGTGGGCAGGATATTCCCTCGTTAGTAGAGCCGAATTTGATTGCATCGACGATCGACGCCCAGCGTCCCCAACGTGAACAGTGGCAAAACATTGAGGATGCGTGTCGAGGGGCAGGTGTCGAGTGGCTGCAAACCGTGAGCACCTACAATATAGAGGCGATGAAGCACACCTTGCATGATGCGTTAACAACAGACGCGCCGGGCCTCAAAGTCGTGATCGCAGAGGGTGAATGTATGCTCAACCGTCAGCGGCGGATAAAACCCCTGCTGAAAAAAGCGATCGATACGGGGCAGCGTGTTGATAGAGCACGTTTTTACATCGATGCTGAGACTTGCACCGGTGACCACGGGTGTATCCGTCTATCAGGTTGTCCCTCGCTAACCATTAAAGATAACCCAGACCCTTTACGCGTCGATCCTGTTTCTTATGTAGACAATAGTTGCGTGGGGTGTGGGGTTTGTGGGACTAACGCACACAGCGCTGTATTGTGCCCGTCCTTTTCTCAGATTGATCTTGTTTACAACCCCACGCGCTTTGAACGACTTCGTCATGGGTTGCGTTTGCGTGTTCGCAACTGGTGGCGAGACCGCGATCTTCGCCGAAGGGAGCGGGCAAGGCTGTGAGTGCGCCGTTGAAGACGATAAATATGCTTGTCGCCGCCCTAGGAGGTGAGGGCGGTGGCGTTCTGACCAACTGGCTGATTGAGGTCGCAAAGCGTTCGGGTTGGTATTGTCAGAGTACATCGTTAGCTGGAGTGGCGCAGCGTACTGGCGCGACAATTTATTATTTGGAGTTTATACCCCGCTCAGCAGATCAACCTGAACCGGTCATGAGTTTGTTTCCCGCCCAAGGAGACATTGATATCGCAGTGACCTCTGAGATAGCCGAGGCGGGCAGAATGATTAGTCGCGGCTTTGTATCACCGGAGCGAACCACGCTAATTTCTTCAGACCATCGGGTATACGGCATCACTGAAAAAAGCGATACCACAGACGGTACTGCTGATACGGGTTTTATTCTTGACCTTTCGACACGCTACGCCAATCGCTTCGTGCATTTCGATTTGCTCGAGCTAGTGCAGCGTCATGGCACGGTCATTTCTGCAGGCTTGTTTGGAGCTATCGCCGGAACAGGGGTGTTGCCTTTCCAGCGAGATGTCTTTACTGAAGTCCTTGCAACCGGAAAGGGCGCGGCGGCAAACCGCGCTGCTTTTGACGAAAGTTTTGATCGAGCGCAATCGGGGGGTGTGGCACTTTATGACCCTGTTCCCCCATCGGCGTTTGGTTTGCCTGACGCCACAACACCTTTGGGGGCTAGGCTGTTACCACTGATTGCTGCCTTGCCGCAGGAAGTCCATGAGGTTGTTTATCAAGGGGTAGTCCGTCTGCTGGATTATCAAGATGAAGCTTATGCCCTAGACTTTCTTCAGCGAGTTACGCAAGTGGTGGGTATTGATGGTGGGCAAGACAGCTATGGCCTGACCGAGGAGACAGCTCGGTGGCTGGCGCTGTGGATGGCCTTTGAGGATATTCCAAGAGTAGCGCAGCTTAAGTGCCGGCCTGCTC
>ERZ1048872.1034-NODE-1034-length-25387-cov-6.556569_pt1 | contig 25387 bp, 19 predicted proteins | sample MGYA00383100_ERZ1048872 | MGnify/ENA primary metagenome ERZ1048872 (study PRJEB29581, sample SAMEA5548370) | metagenome | biome: marine; feature: coastal; material: water | depth 50 m | study: Short-term variability in the microbial, nano- and picoplankton...
GATTAGTCCTGCACCTACGATTTCTGGAATTTCCATGATATATAAACTTAAATAAATTACAAATTAATGATCACCGTGCTCCTCAGACGCTGCACCAAAGTACAAGGCCGTTAACATGGTGAATATATAAGCCTGCAATGCTGCCACTAATAATTCTAGCAACGACAACACAAGCGTCAAACCTAAAAAGGCTCCCTTAGCTCCCCAATTTTGGAAAGTATACATTACTGCAATTAAGCTCATTAACACAACGTGACCCGCTTTCATGTTTGCATACAAACGAATCATTAGCGCGAAAGGCTTAATAAATACACCAATTACTTCAATTGGCATTAACAATATTTTCATTGGAACAGGTACACCTGGCATCCAAAAAATGTGTGCCCAATACGATGACTTACCTGTAAACTGAGTGATAATAAATGTGAGGATGGCCAAAGCAAACGTAATTGCAATGTTTCCTGTGACATTAATCCCTAACGGGAACATGCCAAACAAGTTGATGAACCAAATGAAGAAGAATACCGTCAACAAATAGCTCATGTATTTTTTATAGTGCTTTTCTCCAATGTTTGGAATAGCAATCTCGTCTCTTACAAAAATGATGATAGGCTCTAAGAACTTACCAGAACCTGAAGGCAACGCACTGTTCTTATAACTCTTTGCAATTCTTCCGAAGATGAATAACATAAAACCAGCCATAAACATGATTACAAAAACATTCTTTGTAATAGACATATCTAAAGGCATTGTGTTAGATGCGTGGTGATGCTCGTCCATTTCAACATACTGACCGTGTGCATTGGGCACATCGCTAGCATGGTAAATTTTTGTATGAAGTTTAGTGTAACGCTTTCCACCTTTTTCTACAACAACCATTGCGTTGTCATCGTGGTGAAACTCAGAAGACATGAAAAACTTAACGCCTTCATCTATCAAGATTACTGGTAGAGGAAAACCAATACCTTCTGTGATATGAAAATCATGCGCATCTAAAAGGTGATGGTTGATGAATTCTTTGTTGGCCTCAGCATCATTTCCTGATTCATCTTCATGTGTATCATGAGAAGCTTCTCCTTCGTGAGAATGATCTGCGTGCTCGCCATGTGCGTCATGCCCGTGATCTTGAGCCGAAACTGTAAATGAAAAAACACTAAACAGTGCTATCAATACCGTAGAAAAAATGTGTCGCTGCATACCTTAACAAACGTCCTTAAAAATCGCGGCAAAACTATGTATAAATCTTTCAACCAAGAAATAAAAACAACTGTTTATTCACAACCCTACATTTGCACCCTCTAAAATTGACCCTAAGCCTTTGCTGGTGTTGCTATTGAAGACTTTTTAAAGTTGTTAAAAAAATGTCTTTTTGAGATAGAATTAGTGGGTTTCTTTCATCCCGTTTAAAACCCTAACAAGAAAGGTGGTTTCTACAATTAAATTAACGGTATAGGGAATAAAAAATGTGGCGAATTCTATACGCTCAACATCTGCATCGGTATTGTAAACGGGATTGAAGACTAGAAAGAAAACGAGAAACTTTAAAGCAGTGCCACCAAGAAATATAAACCCCAAACTTTGCGTGAATTTATGACGCAGGGCGTAAAGCACTAATCCGATAACAAGAGCCAATAAAAAATTTATCACATACGCAGGCATCAACATATGGTCCCATAAGTTTAGTCCAAGTGAATACAAAACACCCAAGTGACAGCCCAGAACAATTAGATTGGCCAAAACTAAGATTGCCACAAAAGCTACATTGGGTTTGCTCCTCATTTTAATCTTTATTGATTTTGTTTACTTGAACCACCACTGAATACATGGCGACTACAAGTGCAAAAAGTGTACACCCAATTTTAAACCATCCTTTTTCATTCGGGTATTTTTGGTCTAACCATTCACCTAGCTGAACGCCAAGCCAAATGGTTACACCCATTTGAATGCCTACGCCAGAGAATTTGGCAATGGTATTAAGCTGACTGCTCTTTTGCTTTTCGGGCTTCATCCTCGTTTAATTCTCGAACAATCGCACCCATGCTGCATTTTCCGGTAAACTCGGCTCCTGGTTCTACAGACAATTTACCCGTTTGGACATCGCCTTTGATTTTTGCTGTAGAATGCAACATCAACAGCTCATCTACATAGATGCTTCCTTTGATGGTACCAGATACGGTTGAGTTCTGGCATTTCACCTCTCCTTCAACAGTTCCTTTTTCTCCTACAACTAATTTTCCTGTTGTTTGAATCGTTCCTTTAACTGAACCGTCAATGCGCAAATCGCCATTGGTTTTAATGTCACCAACTATTTCGGTGCCAATTAATATTCTGTTACTGGCTTGTGCCTGATCTGGATGTTTTTTCGCTGATGTAATCATGGGATCTAAAGTTTATATACAGCCTTGTAAAATTCTAAATAGTCTTGAAGATTCTTTTCGGCATAGAAAATTTTAAAGTTCTCTTCCGATAAAATAATCAAGGTGGATTGTGCTGGCAAAGATGACATTAATTTTTCATCTTGCTTAAAACTCTTAATATACTTTACTGCGGCAACATCGTCTTTCAAGTTTATAACCATTAATATTTGATGCTGTCCATCAAGGAAACTGTTTTTCACTTGAAGTTTTTCAAACTTGTGGAATTTCTTGTTAAAGTCAGCCACTTGGTTTCTCAAACTGTTCATGTTACTGCCAACTGCCGGGCTAACAACCATAAAGCGATGCTTGCCCTTCACATTAGACTTGTACTTGCTTTTAGCCATCAATTCTTTTGTCGCATCTGCACCACCAATTTGATTCAATAACGTTTGTGCCAAGACCGCTTCTTGTGAACCTGGAAAATCATCAATCACTCCTTGCAGCTCTTTTTCCATTTGTGACTTTTTTTGCTGTTTGCCGTGGCAAAGTGCAGTCAACAAATTGAACTTAGGCTGAAGTGGATTAACCTTTAATTTTTTGTTTGCAGAAGAAATCGCAGACAAGGCACTTCTATAATTTCCTTTTTCGTACTGCGCATAACAATTGCGATACAACTCCTCGGTCAACAAGTAAATTCCGTCTTTTTCCTCTTCTTCAATTTTACCACCAACGAGAATGGCATACACAGATTTTGGATATGTAAAAAGTAGTTTTGCTTTTACAACCTCAGCCTGCTCCTCTTGATATTCGTTTATATAAATACGGTACAAAGAATAAAGTGTTCTTGGTTCAAATTCATTCCCTGGGAAACGTGACATACTCTTGTCAAAGGCTTTCGTGGCTTCGTTCGGGTCTTGTAATTTCTCATAATAAATCTTTCCAAGAGCCACATATGCTTCCAAAATCATTTGATTAGAGACCGCAATGTCAGCCGAATCTTTTGGGATTTGGTTCAAATAAAAATTCACATCGTACTTCTCTTGGCCGACAGGAGAAAATGTTCCGGGACCTGCAGAAACACTTGCCGAATCGTTGCTGTCACCAGGTCCGGCAGCGACCATCTCTGCAGTTTTGTTCGACTGTCTCCAATTGTCTTCTAATTCTCTACTTCCCCAACGTCTTTTAAAGGTGCTCATTCCGCTTGCGCGAACCCCGCTGTTGTAAAAATACCAGCCTTTAGAGCCCCCTACATTTGGACCTGCGCCCATGGCCTCAGACTCAGCAGCCATCTGATTGTTTAGTTCTGCAATTTCTTTTTCGCGCGCAATACGCTCCTCCTCTTTTTTCAAGAACTCAATGTAGTCCTCTATGATTTGCGTTTGTCGTGCCAAGCTCATGTTGCTCAAACGCTGTAAGCTGTCTTGCGTTTCTATTGTGTTGATGTTCTTAACTAACTCCGTTAAACTCTCTTTTCTAATCTCAACTTCTGGATATTTCTCGTGCTCTGGTTTAAGAAACACATATGCGCTATCATAGTATGTCTGGGCTTCAACATAGGCCTTAAACTTAAACGCTATTTCTGCGTGTTTGGTAAAAGATAATCCTTTCTGATCATCATTGCTCACACTAGTTTCCACGGAAAGTGTTAAATACTCTTCGGCCAACTCATAGTTTTCTTCCTCTAGCGCAATAAGCGCCATTACATAATAGATCTGATCTTTTAAATCTATGTTCTTGTCATCTTTCAACATTTTATCCAACTCTCGGTAAACAATCTCAGAGTCTTCCATGTAAATGTCAAAATTCAAAGCTCTTTTTAATTGGGCAGTAAATAACAAGTTGTAGTTGGCTGGATTCATCATCACCACCTTTTTAAAGTGTGTACTCGCCTCGTACTTGTTTTCCAGTATTTCTTGAATCTGCCCCAGCATAAAAATCCAGCGCATTTTCTCTTCTTTCACGTCACTTTTTAAAATGGCTTCGCGTAGCTTTGTGTAGGCCTCATCATAATTTTCTTCCTGAATGTACATTTGAGCTAGGCCTGCAGCTACGTCATCGTCCAATTTAGAATTCAGTTCTTTATTTCGGTAAACTTCATTGAAATAATTCTCTGCAGAAAAATTGTTACCAATTTGCAGCTGACACCACCCTGCCCATACTTGCGATTCTAGAGCGAGTGGTTTACCAATTTTAGTCTTGCCAAAATTGTTAATCACATAATTAAAGGTCTCAAGAGCCGGAAAATAATCTCCTTTAATAAAACGTGCCTTCCCAATTTGCATGTAACTCATAATTACATACTTGTTTTTCTGACGCCCCTTTATCTCCATGCTGTGCGTCTTAATCACCTTGGTACTTTTTTCAATTGCGCGGTCCATGTCTGGAACCGCACTTTGCCTCAAAGACTCGTCTCCCCATTGAAAGGCATGCAGCAACTTAGAATAATCGTCAACATTTCCAGATTTAACCGCAGCCCAACCCTTTAATAAAGCCTGCTCACCATTAAAATAAGCATTGTAACGAGAAACATTTTGATGGTATGTTCTACTCGTCCAACTGTCTTTTTTCCGGCTGCAACCGACAAAGACAACAAGCCCTAAAGTGAAGATGATTATTTTATTGAGTTTGAACACTAAATTGAATTAAGACAGCTATAACTGACATGCGGCAAAAATATTTTATTTCAGCACATATTTGTTTTAATCTGGTGAAAGTTCAAAGTTAATGAGAATTGGTTTGAGACTTAGGATTAGGGATTAGGGATTAGGGCAAAATTCCGAAATTGTTTTTTTTCAAAATCACACTTCACACTTCATACTTCCCTATTCGTTCTTTCAACATAAAGATTTACGTTTGCGGAAATGAACCCAATCGTAATAAAAGCGCAACGTATCCTGGCTTACAGCAATGTTTGGGTAGCGGCTAGTGTTGCGGCCCTCACTTGGCTTTCTCAATTGCTGTTGGGAACTCAAAATTTGCGCTATACAGCATTAACTTTTTTTGCAACGTTAGGTTTTTATAGCTATTCGCGTTTTTACCAAGGCGCAACGCTCGGCACAAATGAATCTAAAGTTACACGCTGGCAATCTGGAAAATCTAAATTACTTGTTGCTGTTATTTTCGTTTGCACTGCTATCAGCAGTTACATCGCTTTTTCTTTTCATATAAAAAGTCTAGTCATTTTAGGTTTTGCGGCTATCATTTCTCTGGTCTATCCACTGCCCTATATTTTAGGAAGGTGGCAGGGTATAAGACATATTGCTGGTCTTAAACTATTCATCATTGCGCTAATTTGGACTCTCGTTACATTTGTTGTACCTGCCATTCAGTCGGACCTAAGTTGGGACAGACAAACTTTGATTTTAGGGGCACAGCGCTTCTTTATCATTACTGCTATTACCATTCCTTTTGATGTACGTGATAAAGAAATTGACCATCCGGATATTAAAACTTTACCCATGGTTATTGGTTCGCGCAATGCATTAATGGTTGGTGTGTTTTGCATTTTTGGTGTAGAACTTTCAATTCTATTGCAATATTTTCAACATGGCTTATTTTCTGGGTGGCAAACTTTCGGTCTGTTTCTTGGCTTAGAAATAATGATGCTTTTTATCCATCGCGCTTTGCCAGTAAAAAATGACTTGTACTATTCTTTTGCTTTAGAGGGTACCCCTATTTATTTGGCTGTTATCGTCTATGTTTTCAGTTTATTTTAGCGCAAATTTTTAGCGCACATGCAATTTGAATTTAATGTAAAATACGCAAGGGCTCAAGATCAAGTCGACCCGTTAAAGCGTTTTAGAGACGAATTTCACATTCCAATTGTGAACGACAAACCAGCTGTTTACTTTACAGGAAATTCTTTGGGCTTGCAGCCGAAGAAAACTGAGCAATATTTAAATGAAGAATTAGAAGATTGGAAAAACCATGGTGTGGAAGGTCATTTTCATGCCAAACGCCCTTGGATGCCTTACCATGAATTCTTTACTGAAAGTCTGTCGAAAATAGCAGGCGCTCAAAAAGAAGAAGTTGTGGCAATGGGAACATTGACAAATAACCTGCACTTACTGCTGGTTTCCTTTTACCGCCCGACCGAAAAACGCTATAAAATTCTTTGCGAATCCAAAGCCTTTCCATCTGATAGGTATGCCTTAGCAAGTCAAGTTCGTTTTCACGGATATACGGAAGATGACGCTGTTATTGCACTAGAACCTAGAGAAGGTGAACACACTCTGCGTCACGAAGATGTTTTAAAAACCATTGAAGATAATAAAAGTGAATTGGCTTTAGTGATGATTGGCGGTGTAAACTTCTACACGGGTCAGGTTATGAAAATGAAAGAAATAACAGAAGCTGGGCATGCAGTTGGTGCTATTGTGGGTTGGGATTTAGCACATGCTTTTGGGAATGTTCCTTTAGAGTTACACAACTGGAATGTTGATTTTGCCGCATGGTGTACGTATAAATATTTGAATTCTGGACCTGGTGCAATTGCTGGAATTTTTGTGCATGAAAAGCATTTGGGAAATGCAGACATTCCTCGATTTGAGGGGTGGTGGGGCCATGAAAAAGAGACCCGCTTTGAAATGCCAAACACATTCGTTCCTATGAAATCTGCAGAAGCGTGGCAACTGAGTAATGCCCCGGTGTTCAGCATGGCGCCTCAACGCGCGTCTTTAGATTTATTCGATCAAACCAGTATTGCTGAACTTAGAGAAAAGTCAATTAAACTTTCAAGTTATTTAGAATTTGTGCTCAACCATGTGGCCGAGAAAAATCAGTGTGACTTTGAAATTATCACTCCACTTTCGTGGGATGAAAGGGGAGCGCAAGTTTCCGTTCTATTACATGGTCAAGGTCGCCCACTTTTCGATAAGCTGATGGAAGAAGGCGTGATTGCAGACTGGCGTGAGCCAAATGTAATTCGCATGGCCCCAGTGCCTATGTATTGCAACTTTGAAGATATATTCCGCTTTGGACAAATTTTGTTAGAAGCAACGAATTAAAATTAATAGACATGAAAGACATTACAATCGTTGGTGGTGGTTTAGTTGGCTCACTCGCTGCATATTACATGGCACAACGTGGCTACAATATTAAAGTGTACGAGCGCAGACCAGATTTACGTAAAGCAAACATTTCAGCCGGAAGGTCTATTAACTTGGTTATTTCTCATAGAGGGTTCACAGCTTTAGACAAAGTTGGACTCAAAGAAGAGATGGAAAAAATTACCGTCCCGGCGCAAGGAAGAATGACGCACGACACGAAGGGAAATGAAAATTTCTACCCCTATTCTATTCATGGAAAAGCAATTCATTCTGTAAGCAGAGGAGGCTTAAATACGGCCCTTACATCCAAAGCTGAGGAGTTCGACAATGTTACGTTTTTCTTTAACGAAAAATGTGAGTCCGTGGATCTAGACAATGCCACATGCGTTTTTAAAAATAGCGAAACTGGCGAATCATCTACTGTTACTTCTGATTTGATAATTGGCTCTGATGGTGCTTTTTCAGCAGTGAGAACAGAAATGACCAAACAACCAAGATTTAATTATTCGCAACAGTATATTTCGGCAGGGTACAAAGAAATCCACTTTCCCGCTGCAGCGGATGGAAGCCCACAATTAAATACCAACGCATTGCACATTTGGCCGCGAAAAGAATTCATGTTAATGGGTTTAGCTAATACAGACAATGGGTTTACCGGAACGATTTTTGGCCCTTGGGAAGGTGAAAATTCATTTGAATCTGTGCAAACAGAGGAAGAGGTTGAAGCCTATTTTCAAAAATTCTATCCCGATGCCATACCGCTGATTCCAAATTACAAAGAGCAATATTTAAACAATCCAACTAGTGCCTTGGTCATTGTTCGGTGCGAGCCTTGGAACCATAAAAGCAAAGTAATGCTGGTAGGTGATGCTGCGCATGCCATTGTCCCATTTTATGGAGAAGGGATGAATTGTGGCTTTGAAGACATTTTTGTTTTTGACAACCTTTTAGACGAAATGGGAGATGAAGACATGGGAGCCCTATTGAATAAATATTCGGAGCAGCGCGTGCCAAATGGCAATGCTATTGCTGATTTAAGTTTGCGCAATTTTATTGAAATGCGCGATTTAGTGGCAGATCCTCAGTTTATATTGCGAAAGAAAATTGAAGGAAAAGTCTATAAAAAACATCCAGATAAATGGGTGCCGCTTTACAGTCAAGTTAAGTTTACGAATATTCAATATGCCGATGCACTTGCCACTGCAGCAAAGCAAGACGCTATTATGAATGAGGTGTTAGCCATGCCCGATATTGAAAATAAATGGGATGACCCCCAAATCATGGAGTTCATTCTTTCGAAAGTATAATTGAAAAAAGAGAGGTGTTTGCTTCTCTTTTTTTACCACAAATAATGGGGAGGACTACAGCATTTAGCCTAAGGTCTCATGCCTACAAATTGTAAAGAAATCAGAACCCGTTCGTTTCACTGAAGTAACGCTAACTAATTGCTAAAAAACCAAGGGCAATAATTAAACCATTTTGTTCGCTTAGCCGTTATATATAATGACAATTAGTACATTTACTGATAAATAAAACATTCGTTCTGACGTTTAAGTTCGCTTCATATAAAATTGTATTGGTTTTTCTTTTGGCTCTTTTGGCCAATGAGGTGTCTGCACAATTCTACTATGGCCTGCATCAAGTTTATGGTAAAAACCGTGTACAGTACAACGAGTTTATTTGGAGCTTCTATCGCTTTGAGCGTTATGATGTTTACCACTATAAGACAAGCCGACCCATTGCAAAAAAGGCTGCTGAAATTGTAGACCGTAACCTCAAACAACTTGAAGGATTTATGGATGAACGCTTGGGAGATAGATTCCAAGTGTTGGTCTTTACTTCTCTTACCGATTTAAAGCAGAGCAATGTCAATGCATCCGATGACGAAGCCTATAACACTGGTGGAGTTACACGTTCGGCTGGTACTAGAATGTTTGTTTATTTCAATGGAGACTACAACCACTTAGAGAATCAAATAAGGGCTGGACTTTTGCAGTTGTTATTGAGTCACATGGTTTATGGTGGGTTTACGAATAGCCTTAAAAACTCTACGCTTTTAAATCTACCAGATTGGTATGTGGAAGGGCTGATTAGCTATGTGGCTGAGCCTTGGTCACCTCAAGTAGATCAGCGTGTACGCGATGGGTTTACATCTGGCTTGTACAAACGGTTCAATTCCCTTACGGGAGATGACGCCAAATATGCCGGCCATTCTTGGTGGAACTTTATTGCCGAAACCTATGGGCCAGGGGTCGTCAAAAACCTCATCTATATGACCATCGTAAACAGAAGCATTGAGCAAGCCTTTCAATACGTTTTGGGCGTAAACCTCGAAAGCGGAGCAGTGCTCTGGCGAGATTTTTATGAAAAAAAATATGCGAGCTCTCTCAACTCAGAATTTGTCTACGGCACAGAGGTCATCAAAGGAAAGAAAGAGCACAAGATTTATAACATACAACTAAGTTCTAACGGCAGGCATATCGCTTACGTTGATAATATTTTAGGCGAATACAGAGTATTCAGCTATAATATCAGCAAGAAGAAGAAAAAGAAAATCCTCAAGCGCGGTTATAAAATTGCTCAGAATTCAGATTTCAGTTATCCACTCTTGGCGTGGCATCCGAATAACAGAACTTTAGCTATGATTTTAGAAGACAAAGGCTTTGTTTGGATCTACTTTGTAGACACTGAGAAAAACAAAATAGAAAAGAAAAAGCTATTTGGGTTTGACAAGGTTTTGGAATTTTCGTATTCCCCAGATGGAAAAGAACTAGTCATGGCGGCTATCAAACAGGGACAGTCAGATATCTTTATCTACGACCTCTTTTCATCTGTTCCAGAACGTATTACCCATGACGATTATCGAGATGAATTTCCTGCTTTTATTAACGGTGGTAGACAACTCGTTTTTGCCTCAAATAGATCGCACGACACCATCATTAAAAAAGAAAAAGTTTCGAAGTTTAGAGAAAACAACGACTTGTTTATTTACGACAGAAATGGAAAAAACAAGGAGTTTTTATGGCGTGTTACAAATACACCAGAATTGAATGAAACAAGCCCCCAAGAATACCAGCCGTATAACATTTCATACTTAAGTAACAAAAACGGAATCCAAAATCAATACATTTTAGCCATTGACAGCTTTGTGGCTTATGTAGACACATCAATCCACTATGAGTATACTTTAGACAAGTATCGAATTACAGAATCAACGCGTAACATTCAAGAGCAAGATTTTAGTTCAGAACAAGAGACAATTGCCCGTCTCGTTTTTCTAGATAAAAAATATAGAATCTATTTCGATGAACTTGTTGACGCCTCTTACCTAAAAGAAGCACTCAGCGAAAGCTCTACCGAGGATAAAATAAAAGCTAAGAATGATCTGAAGAAACTAGCGTCTGAGGCAGGCGGCAATTATGCCGAGGTATTAAAAACCCAAGATGTTGATATTGAAGATTACACCTTTGATGAAAGAATTTTGCAAAGATATGACCGAAGCGCCTTGCCGAAAAAGCCGAAGCCCAAAGTACTGACTCCCGGCAACAAAAAATCAGAAATAGCAAAAGAAGAGGTTGCTAAATTTGCTGTACCAGGAAGCAGACTTTACAACACTTCTTTCTACCGAGACAACTTCACAGTACAAATTGACTTTCTTTTTGATAACCCTCAATATCAGCCGTATTCAGGGGTTTTAGACAATAGTTTACTTAATCCTGGTTTTAATGTTAATTTCAAGATTGGAACCTTCGACCTCTTAAATGACTACAGAATTGTACTTGGTTTAAGAACTGACTTTCAGCCTGTTCCTGGCCTGTCTCTTAGCCCAAACTCTGAGATTATGGTAGGTGCTGTAAACAACAAACATCGCATTGATCAGCAATTGGCTTTTTTCAGAAGAAGTCAATTAAATACAGTCCAAGAGTTCTTTTTATTACGGTTTTTAACTTACGAAGGCCACTACACTTTGAGCTACCCTTTTACGGAGGTTAGCCGGGTTTCGTTGACTGGAGGTTATAGACACATGCGACAGATTGTATTGTCAGACAGCCCTCTATCTTTGCCATTGCCGGACCGCTTCGAGCAACATATTATTCTCCGTGCCAGCTATGTATTTGACAATACCCGTAAGAAAGGATTGAACCTTTACAATGGCGTTCGCTTCAAACTGTTTACTGAGTTTTATGAAAACGTATCAAAGAGCAATACCGGTTTACACACTTTAGGTTTTGATTTTAGACATTACGCCCCAGTAACAAAAGACATCATTTGGGCGAACAGATTAGCTGTTGGGACTTCCTTTGGAAAGGAAAAACTCTTGCACTATTTAGGTGGAGTTGACAACCAAATCAATCCAAAGACAAACCAAGAAATCGATGTGGATGAATCTCAGAATTACATCTTTCAAACCGTTGCAACAAACATGCGCGGGTTTCGACAGAATATTCGCAATGGAAATACATTCGCAGTAATAAACTCTGAGCTGCGTATTCCTGTTTTCAAAATGTTGATTAATCGTCCAATTAAAAGTGACTTCATTGCAAACTTCCAAGTCATCGGTTTTGCGGATATAGGTTCTGCATGGAACGGCACGAACCCTTTTAGCGATGAAAATGCCTTTAACAACGAAATTATTGGTGGAGACAACCCTTCATTAACAATTGTTCTAGACCGCCAAAGCAACCCCTTCGTTGGTGGTACAGGCTTTGGGCTCAGAACAAGAATACTTGGATATTTTGTAAGACTAGATTGGGCCTGGGGGATTCAAGATGGAGTTGTGCTTCCCCAAATATTTTACTTTTCTCTCAGCACCGACTTTTAATCAAAAGGTTGGCGTAAAAAGTTTTTTATATCGTTACTCGCTTCCACATACTCCAACATTGTTGGCATCAACGCATCGCTATACACCAATTCTGGGGCCAAACTAGAATGGTAAAAAAATTGCTTTTGATAAAGCACGGGGTACTTTTCTGCCTGACCCTTCAACTCCTTTGGCACACGTTTTTGTGTTTCGCCTTCTACGCCTTTTAGAAAATGACCAATAAAAGCTTTATCCGAAGTAAGCTTTTCAAACGTCTTTATGTTTTTCGAAATGTGCGTGCGCATCGCCAAAACTTCATCTGTTTTTCCACCATACATGCCTCCATAAATGCCGATACTTTCTGGGCTTAATTCAAAATAGTGTGCTGCGTAACTGTGGTTTTTTCTTCCCTTTGGGGAAAGCAAAGCCGAAACATTTGTTTTGTATGGCGTCTTGTCTTTCGCGAAGCGTATGTCTCGATTTATTCTAAAAATGGCATCCTTCGGTGCGATAAGTAAGTCTGGCTCATACTTCGTTTTTACTTCTTCAATTAAATCGCCAACAAATTTCTTAAACGGTTCCTTCACTTCCTTTTCATAGCGCTTTCGATTTTCATCAAACCAGCTCTTATTGTTGTTTCCAGCCAATTCTTTAAAAAACTCTAGGAAGTCTGGTGTGAAATAGTGCATGTTTGTTTTTAAATGAAAGAATTGAATCTCTGTTTTACTTCCTTCGCAAAGTAGCTAATTTGAAAAATAAACTCTAAAATTTCTGTTTACCGACTACAAAAATAGAACGCTATTTTAGCAGCCTAAAAATTTTGAATCTACAGTTCTACTCATAAAATAAGACACTATGTACTCGAATTTATTGACCGATATTTCTGAAGGAATAGCCACAATTACACTCAACCGCCCAAAGCAACTAAACGCTTTAAACAAAGACACTATTAACGAGCTTAGTTCATGTCTAGACACGCTAGAAACGGATAGAAGTGTTCGTGTATTAATCCTTACCGGAAGTGGCGAAAAGGCTTTCGTAGCTGGCGCTGATATAAAAGAATTTGCAGATTTTAGTGTGGAACAAGGCAAAGCTTTAGCAGCTGATGGGCAAGCCCTTTTGTTCGATAAAGTTGAAAATTACGGCAAGCCAGTTATTGCAGCAGTGAACGGTTTCGCTTTAGGCGGAGGCTTGGAGCTGGCTATGAGTTGTCATGTAAGAGTGGCTTCAGACAACGCGCGTGTAGGCTTGCCAGAAACGTCTTTAGGTGTAATTCCTGGGTATGGCGGAACGCAGCGTCTTGCGCAACTTGCAGGAAAAGGAAAAGCCCTGGAATTGGTTTTAACAGCTGGCATGATCAAGGCCGAAGAAGCTTTGACCTGGGGTATTGTAAATCATGTGGTTCCTCAAAAAGAGCTTTTGGCGACATGTCAAAAAATGGCCGGAAAAATGATGGCCAATTCCCCTAATGCTCAAGCTGAGGCTATTGCTGCTATAAACTCAGGGTTTAAAACTGGGGTAGATGGTTACGAAGTAGAAATTGATGGGTTTGGAAAGTGCTTTGGCACACCCGAATTCGTTGAAGGAACTTCTGCATTTATGGAAAAACGTAAGGCTAATTTTTAGTAAATAACCAGCATCTAAAAACAGCACTCATGTTTTCATTGTTCGTTATTATCTCTCTTATACTTGGTGTTTTTATTCTGATTGCTTACTGGAAGGTATACGAAAAAGCAGGCAGACAAGGCTGGGAAGGCATTGTCCCTATCTATCGCGAATATGTACTTTCTCAAATAACAGGCAAACCTATATGGTGGTTTTTATTCATTTATCTCTTTCCTCCTGTTGGCATTATACTCTTAATAGTAATGAATATCGAGCCGGCAAATAGGTTTGGTAAAAGCACTGCTTTTGGTTTAGGCATATCTTTTATTAATATCGTTTTTATTCCAATACTGGCTTTTGGCGATGCTACTTGTCGAGGACCAAGAGGGTTTAATAATCCAGATGTTCTAGACTCTGATTTAATTTAGATTCCTCTTCTATTGAAAGAACATTTTATAAAAATTAGTAAAACTGCGCGCTACTATTCTCTTGGAGATAGCAACGCTTCTGTTAAACACCTCTGGTTCTGCCTGCATGGCTATGGGCAATTGGGTAGGTATTTCATTCATCATTTTAACACTCTCGAAAATTCAGAACGCCTTATTGTCATTCCTGAAGCCCCTAACCGGTTTTATTTAAATGGCACAGGCGGAAGAGTTGGCGCAACGTGGATGACCAAAGAAGAGCGGCATAGAGACATAGATGATTACTGTGTTTACTTGAATGACCTTGCAGAAAGCATCCTTAAAGAACTTCCAGAAAATGTTCATGTTCATGTATTTGGATTTTCTCAAGGTGTTGCCACAGCTTTTCGTTGGGTTAGTAACTACCGTGGCAGTCAACTCCATTCTCTTCACGCCTGGGCTGGTACATTTCCCCCAGATATTGATTATAAATTGAATCGGGGAAAATTCAACAGCCTCAATATCACTTTAAACTTTGCGTCTCAAGATCGGTTTATCTCTGCGGATAAAGCTGATGAAATTGTGTCTCAATTGAATGAAATGGATATCCGAACTCAGCGGTTTGATTTTGAAGGCGAACATAAAATTTACTCAGCACCTCTTTTAGAATTATTTCGAAAAGCAGAGCTAGAGGTCTAATTCATCCCACTCTCTGCGTTCCTTTTTTGTCGGGCGACCTTCCCCTTTTTTACGGGTATAGTTTTTGGCCATTTCTAAAAATTCCTTTTTCTGAATATTTTCCGCAGAGGTGATTTCCTTTAAATGAAGCTCAACCAATTTTGCGCCAACCCTAGATTTTGGCCAGCCCAATATTTCGTACTCTTGTTCGTAACCGTGCTTTTTCAAAGTCACTTTTTGTCCCTCTTTTATTTCGCGTGAAGCTTTTACAAGTTCTCCATCTAGCAAGACTTTGCTCGCCTTTACCTGCTCTGAAGCAAGAGAACGTGTTTTAAAAAGCCGGACACACCACAAGTATTTGTCTATACGCACATCTGATATTTCTTTATTGAATTTGCAGTTCTCAAAATTCTCGAAAAAAGCAAAATTCAAATATAGAAAGCCGTTTACGTATTCACGAAATTGGGATTCTTATTTTTCAAGTCTAAAATCTAACAACTAAGAAAACGGCAAACGTATAAGCAAAGGCAATCAATAAAACAAAATGATTGGTTGCAGCAATGGATCGATTTTACCGTGTATGTTCAAGCACATCTTTTTATGTGCGCCTGATGTTACAGACAATGTATTTGAACCAGGCGAATGACTGGCAAGGCTTCACGAACTGGCCCAGAACATAACGGTGTACTTCAACAAGGGAGATTTAGCAATGAATATTTCTAAATACACTAAAAATGCAGCAGCTCGCTTAGGGTAAGTTGGAAATTCTAGGCCTGCACTAATACACAACAAGGTACATCAAGTTGATTGCAGCCCAATTGTAAAAGGAAAGGTAGAACACCGTTACTATTTATGGGCAACCGTGAATAAAAACATCCGCCAAAGCATTCTAGATGTTAGCTTTAATGACCAATCTCGAAACAGAAAGCAAATTGGTCAAAGTAAGAAATGGGTAATTACTTGATATTAAAAACTCCACAATAAAAAAGGGCGCCCTAATCGAGCGCCCTTTTTTAGTTTAATCTATTTTCTATTTCGCCTTAAAAACTCGATTTGCAATGTTGTTCATTAAGAAAAACATTACAGGAACGATAACCAAGGTCAAAAACGTTGCGAATGTTAGTCCATAAATAATCGCCCAACTCATCGGACCCCAAAACACAACGTTGTCTCCACCAATAAAGAACTGAGGATCGTTATTTGTTATCAACGAAATGAAATCAATGTTGATTCCCATAGCCAACGGAATTAAACCTAAAACCGTTGTAATTGCTGTTAACAATACTGGACGCAACCTTTTCTTTCCTGCTTCGATAATAATATCTGAATAGTACTCAAACGGCAGTTTCTCTTTTCTGAGTAAGCCTAGCTCTTCTTTCTTTCGAGCGATGAGTAGATTAATAAAGTCAATCAAAACAATCGCGTTGTTTACCACAATTCCAGCGAGTGAAATGATTCCAATCATTGTCATCATAATAACAAAGTCATCTCTAAAGATTACCAAACCAAGCAATACACCAATTAAGCTTAATACTACAGTAGTTAGAATAATAAAAGGCGTAGAAGCTGAATTAAACTGAGCTACTAGAATTAAGAAGATTAAAAATACAGCTGTTAAAAGCGCTCCAGAAAGGAAGCCCATTTCTTCTGCTTGCTTTTCTTGTTCTCCTGTAAAGCTGATTTCAACACCGCGTGGCAATTCGTAATCAGACATCAGCTCTTTTAGCTCATCATTAATTTGAGTCGCATTGTAGTCTGTTAAGACATTCGATTGAATTGTGATTACTCGGTCTAAATCAATACGGCTCACCACACTAAAAGTGGATGCCTTTTTGGGAGTTGCTACAGATGAAATTGGAATCTGCTTAATCCTACCTGAGCCTTGGTCTCTAAAAGTGATTTTCTGATTCAATAAATCATCTAAATTATAGCGGTATTGATCTTGGTATCTCAAGTTAATTGGATAATCATCTTCACCTTCTTTAAACCTAGAAATCTCTTTCCCGTACAAGGCTGTTCTCAAAGCATCTCCAATTTGAGCCGTAGAAATACCGTATGTTCTAGCCTTAGAATAATCAATATCAACCAACAGTTCTGGTTTCCCTTGTTGCACATCAAGCTTAAGTTCCTCAATCCCTTGAATACCAGTCTCGTTGATAAACACACGGATTTGATCGGCTATCTCGATAATTTCTTGATAGTTGTCACCGCTTACTTCAATATTAATCGGAGCGCCAGTTGGTGGCCCTTGGGCATCTTTATCGACCGTTATCTGAGCACCGGGAGCGTTTCCAATGTACTCCTGGATTCGCGCCATTACTGACTGACTCTTTATCAATTCTCCATCACCGCTAATACGCTCACCAAAGGGTCTAAACGCTACTGTAATTTTTGATTTATTAGGCGTTTGTGCCATACTCGGGCCTGCATTTGGATCGCTTGTTCCTTGGCCAACTTGAGCAATAACAGACTCAACCATGTAGTTGTATTCGAAAGCGCCTGTGCCGGTATCTTGAGAATAGGTATACTCGTTAATAACATCTAACACTTTTTCCTCAAGCGCCATTGTAAGCTTGTTGGTTTCTTCGATATCCGTACCAATTGGTAATTCTATGTATACAATTGCCTGATTTGGTTGATTCTCTGGAAAGAACAACGTATTCGGTGGAAACACACCTAATAATCCTATTGCAAAAACAAGTAAGCCAACTGTTCCAAAGAAGAATAAATAAGGGAATGCCCCTTTCAAAGCCAGTCTTAAAATTTTCTCATACTGCATTTCAAACCACGGCAAAATCTTGTTTTGGAACCACTCTGTGGTACGCAGTCCCAACCAAATCTGTCCAAGAATTAAAATACCCGCGATAATCAGCAAGTTTCCAAACCATAAAATATCGGCTGGTATTAAAGCATTTACGCCATAGCCCATGAGGAGACCAAAAAGAATCAAGCCCATAGAAATGATTGAAAGCTTGCGCTTGTTCGGCACACCTTCTTCCGTTTTCATGTAGCGCGCTGTCAACCCAGGATTGATAATTAAGGCTACAAAAAGAGAAGAGGACAATACAATAATCAGCGTCAATGGCAAGTATTTCATAAACTCGCCCATCAGGCCTGGCCACATTGCCAAAGGCACAAAGGCCGCTAATGTTGTAGCTGTAGACGCAATAATCGCATACGATACTTCACCTGCGCCACGTTTGGCTGCTTCCCATCTTGAATAGCCCTCGTCCATGAGACGGTAGACGTTTTCGACTACCACAATTCCGTTGTCGACAAGCATCCCCAAAGCAAGAACCAAAGAGAAAAGCACGATTGTATTCAGTGTAATTCCCATCATGTTCAAGATCATAAATGACATTAACATGGACAATGGAATCGCAATACCTACGAAAAGAGCATTTCTCAATCCAAGGAAAAATGTTAGTACCAAAACCACAAGGATTACACCGAAAATAATACTGTTTACCAATTCATTTAACTGTGTTTTCGTCTGGTTACTCTGGTCGTTCGTTACAGAAATTTCAAGGTTGTCCGGGAAATAATCCTCCTTCGCATCTGCAATAATTTTGTCAATCTTTTCAGAAACGATAATCAAGTTTTCACCTCCACGTTTCATAACATCAATCATCACTACAGGCGCACGGTATTCACGTGCATAACTTTCCTTTTCTACTTCTTTAAATGTGGTTTCCCCGATGTTTCTTAGGTAAACAATATTTCCTTTTTCGTGTTTTACAATGACGTTACCAATTTCTTCGATGTCTTTAAAATCTCCGACTACGCGGATGTTTCTTCTGTAGCCATCTACCAGTAGGTTACCCCCAGAAATAGATCTGTTTCTATTAGAAATCGCAGAAGCTACATCGTTGAAGCTGATATTTAAAGATTCCATTTTTTGAAGGTCGATGCTGATACGTACTTCTTTATCGTCAACGCCTCGAATCTCTGCCTTCGAAATTTCTGGTAAATCCTCGATTCTGTCCTCTAAGTATTCAGCATAATCTTTAAGCTGATCTACAGTAAAATCACCAGAAAGGTTAATATTCTGAATGGGCATGATTTCCGAAAAATTCATTTCAAAAATATTTGGATCTGCCGGTAAATCTGTTGGGAAATCTGGCTTTGTTTTCGCCACATCAACCTTGTCTTTCACTTTCCTGAGCGCTTCCTCTGGTGTGACATCAAAATCAAATTTGATATCTATTGTAGAATACCCTTCCACAGATTTAGAGATGATTTCGTCGACCCCCGTAATCGCATTGATTTCTTTCTCTAAAGGGCGTGTAATTAACTTCTCAATGTCAGAAGGGCTATTCCCTGGGTAAGGCGTACCTACATAAATCTCCGGAGTAATAATTTCTGGAAAGGCTTCTGAAGGCATCTGTATATAGGCCATCAATCCTGAAAAGAAAATGATTGCCGTTAATACAAGAACCGTTATTTGATTTTCGACCGAGTAGCTAGAAGGGGCGAAATATTTTCCCTTGCCATCAAGGTCTAAAGCGTTTTTGTTTTCGTTTTCCATGTTTTAGTTTCTTAGTCTTTAACAAGTCTAACTTTCTGACCGATTTTTACACTTCGAGAACCTCTGTCTATAACCAGTTCTGAACCATCTAAACCTTCTACAATTTCAATCCTCCCTTCAAAAGAAGGTCCTGTTTTAACCAATGCGCGTTTTACAAAGCCAATAGCGCCAGCAAGGTTATCTAACACATACACAAAGCTTTCGCCTGAGGTTGTCTCCTGCACCATTCTGCTGTTTAACACAATTGTGCTGTCTTTGCTGTAATCGTTTATTTCAACAGACGCCATCATATTCGGCTTAAACTGATTTGCACCAGAAAGTGCCACATTTATTTTAAAGGTTCTGTTGTCTGGATTTATAAAATTTCCTACTTGAATAATCTCCGATTCAATTTCATCTTCTAAATTGGTAAATGCCACAATCGCTTTAGTGCCATTCTTCACTTTTCCAACATAGTATTCAGAAACATCTGCTGTTAAGTATACAGAGCTCAGATTTACTAGTCTAAACATCTGCACTTGAGGTGAGGCCATCTCTCCAACTTTTGGGAAAATCTCATCTACAATTCCTGAGAAGGGCGCTCTAATTCTCGTCATTGCGATCTGAGCATTGATGGTTTCCAGTTTGCGCTCTAAGGACTCTTTGTTGTTCTTCGCTTCTAAGTATTGTACTTCAGAACCAATCTTTTCTTCTACCCACAAGCGTTCTTGCTTTTTGTAAATTTTCTGGGCTAAATCTAGAGCTGTTACAAGCTCTGCTTTGTTTTGTATTAAAACAGACGCGTCTAAAACTGCAAGTAACTGCCCTTTTTTCACACGCTGACCGCGCTCCACTTTGATAGCCTCAATTTTACCTGAAGTTTCACTCATAAGCGTAATCGCCTGATTAGATTCTACAACACCATATACTTTAAAATAGTGATCAAAAGCAGAGGGTTGTATCGTTTTAGCTGTAACCAAACTGTACTTAATGGTCGTATCTAATTCTGCTAATTGATTATCAAGCTCCTTTATTTGTGCTTTCACTTCTGTTTGAAGCGTGACCAAAGAATCTCTTTCAGTTTGAAGTTTTTCAACTTCTGGATTTCCTTCTGGCTGACAAGCGGCAAAAACTGCTGCGGCTAGAACTGTATATATGATTTTTTTCATTTTGTTGAATTTCTGGATTTAATCTTATTTGACTGTGTTGTATTTCCCTAATATTTTCTCAAGCTGCACTTTTTTATCCAGTACATTATTTGCCGAATTAATGGCGTTACTCAAGGCGTCTTGGTATTGGTTTTCTGTTTGCGTGTAATCTAAACTTGACCCCAAACCTTCGGCTAGTTTTCTAGCGGCCACATCTCTAATCTTTTTAGATATTTCTACATTTCTCAGTTGAGTGAAATACGAGTTCAGAGCATAGTCGTATTCTGCTTTTGCCGTTTCGAATTGGACTTTCAAATTATCCGTCAATTGCATTTTACTAATTGCCAGTTGATCTACTTCAATTTTTGCTTGTTGAATTCTGGCCATTCTCTTTCCTCCTGTAAAAATTGGTAGTGAAAGATTAACAGCGATGTATTGACTCCCAACATCTTGACCAGTGGTAAATACTCCCTGTTCTTCACTAAAGAAGCTATGTTGATACAAATAGTTGAATTTCAACTTTGGCAACAAGCTCACTTTTTCATTTTTAAGATTAAGGTCCTGTCCCTTTTCTTGAGTCAAGATCGTTCTGTAATCAATATGGTTTTCCAATTCGAAAGACTCTGTCAGCAACATTCCTCCTTCTTGAGAGAATAACATAAGCGTCTCAACATCATCTGATAATTCCATTTCCGAGTCTACATCTAAACCCATATGAAACTTCAAAAGCATTTTTGCAATTGAAATTTGCTTCTCGGCATAATTGCGATTGTTTTTCAAGTTTGAAACTATCAACTCCAACTGATTGACGTCTTGTTCTTCCATGAAACCCACTTCGAACATGCGCTTAGACTCTTCAAAGTTTTTTTCTACATATACCAAGTTATCATTGATTATTTCTAGCGTCTTTTCGCTCACTAAAACCAAGTGATACGATTTTGCGACTTGCTCTCTAATATCTATTTGTGATTTTTCTTGAGCATTGATGCTGTTCTCCTTAAGAACATCTGCAGCTAATATTGCAACGATGTACGATCCGTCAAAGATGAGCTGCTCACCTGCAATTACTGCATTTCCAGTGTACTTTGTCCCAACTTGAATCGCAACAGGCCCGGCTCCTTGGTCTAAAACAAATACCTGTCTATCTAAGTTATTTGTCCAATTACCAGAGGTATTAATTTGTGGCAGACCAATGGCAATGTTTTCAAGAAGCACCTTTTTCGATTTTTCAATCTCTAATGTTGCCGATTTTACATTGTAAGAATTCTCTACCGCGAAGTCCTGCGCCTCCAAAAGTGAATAACTGACCACTTGAGCAGAGACACCCAGAGTAAGCAGATAGCCTGTTAAAGCTAAGATTAATTTAGTTTTCATTTTTCGTTTAGTTTTTGTTGTAAATATTTGAGTCCCTTAGGTGTGCCTATTCCGCGTATATGATATATCACATGTTCTCTGTGAAAGTCTGAAGATTCACAAATAGACTCAGGAATAATTTCACTCTCCATAACAACTGCATGTGCCAAATAGATATAAGAGATATAATCATGATTGATTTCCTTTCTGTAGTACCCCTGAGTCGTTCCTCTCTTTAGATTATTTCTTGTTGTGTTTAGGATAAAGTCCACTTTACTTTCTTCCAACCAATTAAAGGTTTCTGCATGGTATTTTCTCAATTGATACATCATAGCAGGGTGCTGCGTGCGCATCATATTATCAAAATACTGGTCAATCTTAAAAAGCTCGTCTATTGCATTTTCTGTTTTCGAGGCAATTTCTTTCATGTCCTCCAGAATCTTTCCGAAAGTCATTTTAACTCCTTGCTCAACGAGTTCAGTTTTATTGCTGACGTACTTATACAGTGTCTTTTTGGAAATTCCCAACTCCCTAGAAACATCTTCCATCGTAACACCACGAATGCCAAACTTTAAAAAAAGCTGAACAGACTCCTCGACTATTTTCTTGTGTGTTTCTTCCATTTCGGGCGCAAAAGTAAAAACATTTTTGTAATGGAAACATTTTGTGTGCTAAATGTTTCTATGACCCTTTAGTTTCCGTATCAAACATTATGCCTTTGGTTGCTTATTCTCTTTTTTCGTTGCACATTTGCGCTCATAAACACAGAATATTAAATGGCCGCTATAACAGTTAAACAGGCACTTCAAAGCACTCAAACAGACATTGCTATTGAAGTTAAAGGATGGGTAAGAACATTTAGAAGCAACCGCTTTATTGCCCTAAATGACGGGAGTTCAATTAACAACATACAAGCCGTAGTTGATTTTGAAAATTTAAACGCCTCTGTTTTAAAGCAAATAAATACAGGAGCGTGTTTATCTATTAAAGGTAAACTTGTTCAATCTCAGGGTAAAGGTCAGAATGTGGAAATTCAGATCGATTCTTTAGACGTGTTAGGTGAGGCCAACCCTGAAGAATATCCTCTGCAACCTAAAAAACACTCGCTTGAGTTTTTAAGAGAAAAGGCACATTTAAGAATGCGCACCTCAACATTCTCAGCTGTGTTCAGAATACGACATGCAGCAGCTTTTGCAGTGCATAAATATTTCAATGATAACGGCTTCTTTTATATGAATACTCCAGTTATAACTGGAAGTGATGCAGAGGGAGCAGGGGAAATGTTTAAAGTAACGAACCTCGATTTGAACAACATACCAAAGAATGAGGAAGGCGCAATTGACTATAAGCAAGACTTTTTTGAAAAGGAAACCAACCTCACTGTTTCTGGTCAGTTAGAAGCTGAATTAGCGGCTATGGCATTGTCTAAAGTTTACACTTTTGGGCCTACATTTCGCGCAGAAAACTCAAACACAAGCAGGCACTTGGCTGAGTTTTGGATGATTGAACCTGAAGTTGCATTCAACGATTTGAACGACAACATGGACCTCTCTGAAGGGTTTTTAAAATCAGTAATTGGATATGTTCTTGAAAATTGCAAAGATGATCTTGCATTTTTAAACGACCGCTTTGTTAAGGAGGAGGCCGCTAAACCGAAACTAGAAAGAAGCGAAACAGACTTGATCTCCAAATTACAGTCTGTTGTAGACAATAACTTTGTGCGTTTAAGCTATACGGAGGCAATAGACATTCTTCGTAACTCAAAGCCAAATAAGAAAAAGAAATTCAAATACCCTGTAGATGGTTGGGGAGTAGACTTACAAAGTGAGCACGAACGCTACCTTGTAGAAAAACACTTTAAATCTCCGGTTATTTTGTTCGACTATCCAGCAAACATTAAAGCGTTTTACATGCGTTTAAACGAAGATGGAAAAACTGTTCGTGCAATGGACGTTCTTTTTCCGGGCATCGGAGAAATTGTTGGTGGATCGCAAAGAGAAGAGCGCTATGATGTTCTAAAACAAAAAATGGCCGATATGGACATTGAGGAAAAAGAGCTCTGGTGGTACTTAGAAACGAGACAGTTCGGTACTTGTGTGCACAGCGGGTTTGGATTAGGCTTTGAAAGATTGGTGCAATTTGTAACCGGAATGGGCAACATTAGAGATGTTATTCCTTTCCCTAGAACCCCAGGCAGAGCTGAATTTTAAAGTTTGGCCTTCTTTTTGAAAGGTTAAACAGTGTTTATAACCCATTACTTATGTTAACGCAGTCTCAAACATTTAAACTCCAACAAAAACTGTCTCCTCAGCAGATTCAGTTAATGAAGCTTATTCAGTTAAGTAATACTGCGCTAGAAGAAAGAATTAAGGAAGAGATACAGGTCAACCCAGCCTTAGAAGAAGGTAAGGAAGCCGATTCGGATGCTGACCTCACAGCCAGCCAAGAAGAAAAAGCTACAGAAGAACAAGTTGAAAGAGACGACATCATCGAAAATTATTTAAGCGATGATGACGGACCAGATTACACACGTAAAACAAACAACCACTCTAGCGATGACGAAGAAAAGCAAGTCCCGTTGGCTGGTGGTGTTAGTTTTGTTGAGTTTTTAAATAGCCAATTAAATGTGAGTAGTTTAAATGAGCATGAGCGCGGCATCGCTAATTTTTTAATTGGTTCTCTTGAAGAAGATGGTTACTTAAAACGTGATTTCCAAGACATTGAAGACGACCTTGCGTTTAGATCTGGGTTAATGACAAATCATGCTGAACTTGATAAAGTTCTCAGTGTTCTTCAAGAATTTGACCCTCCGGGTGTTGGTGCAAGAGATCTACAAGAATGCTTGGTTCTGCAATTAGAAAGAAAATCAGCTACACCTGCGAGAAGTAATGCGCTAACAATTTTAGACTACCATTTTGATGAGTTTCAAAAGAAGCATTTCGATAAGCTTGAAGCAAAATTAGGGTTGACTTCTGATGATTTACAGCTAGCCGTAAACGAAATCAAAAAACTCAACCCTAAACCTGCAAATGCTGCCCCAGATAATTCACGTCCAACAGAGTATGTTATTCCAGATTTTATAGTTACTGCAGAAAATGGCGAGGTAGAATTGATTATTAATTCCAAACACGCACCTGACCTATTTATCAGCAATAGCTTTAAAGAAACGCTGCAGCATTTTAAAAGTGCAGATGGCAAAGTCAATAAAAAACTAAAAGAAGACATTACTTTTATTAAGCATAAAATTGATGCTGCTAGATGGTTTATCGAAGCTATTAAGCAAAGACAGCACACATTGTTTATCACAATGACAGCAATAATCGAAAGACAAAAAGCATACTTCCTTACAGGAGATGAGAAAGAGCTGCGCCCTATGATTTTGAAAGATATTGCTGATGTAATTAATATGGACATCTCTACAGTATCTCGTGTTGCAAACAATAAGTTTGTTCAAACACCTTACGGCACCTTTTTAGTTAAAAAGTT
>ERZ1048872.1040-NODE-1040-length-25295-cov-5.594374_pt1 | contig 25295 bp, 26 predicted proteins | sample MGYA00383100_ERZ1048872 | MGnify/ENA primary metagenome ERZ1048872 (study PRJEB29581, sample SAMEA5548370) | metagenome | biome: marine; feature: coastal; material: water | depth 50 m | study: Short-term variability in the microbial, nano- and picoplankton...
CAAAATATAGGGGAATGCAATGCGCCCAAATTGGGTCGCCATTTCAAATCTCTCGTCAGCAAGAAAGCCCGATGCCATCGCCCAAACCAACCATGGCATAAAAAACTGTGCAACCAGCGTGAAAATGACCAAAACCATGCCAAGGCCCATAAAGGCAGTGTTGGCAAAATCCTGCGCGCCTTCACCTGCCTGCACTCGCTTTGAAAACATCGGCACAAAGGCCATGTTGAATGCGCCTTCGGCAAAGAAGCGTCGAAACATATTTGGCAAAGAGAAAGCGACAAGGAAAGCCTCGGCAACGGGGCCTGCGCCGAGAAAACCCGCGATCATCACATCACGGACAAACCCTAAAATGCGGCTGGCCAATGTCCACAAACCAACGGTCGCAAAGGCGCGACCCATGCGAATTTTGCTCATCCCTTGGCCCTTTCGGCACCTTGTTTGATCGCGTTTATCAATCGTTTTTCCAGCGTTCGTTGCTTGCCTTCGTTGTGAAATTTCAGGCCAAACATGTCTTTGACATAAAACGTATCCACCACCTGCACACCATAAGTCGCAATAACAGCAGAAGCGATATAGATATTTGAATTTGCCAACGTACGTGCCAGATCGTGCAATAAGCCGGTGCGATCGCGGGTATCAACCTCGATGATCGTGTAGATGTCGGAACCCTCATTATCAAAGGTGATCGTGGTCGGAACCCGAAAGTCTTTTTCGCGTTTTTTGATTTTGTCGCGATCTACCAAGGCATCACGTGCAACGACTTCGCCCTTCATGGTTTTGTCGATCATTTGTGTCATGCGTTTATAACGGGTTTCGTCATATGGCTTGCCGTCATGATCTTGGATCCAAAAAACAGCCGTCACCAAGCCGTCTTTGGTGGTATATGACTTGGCATCAACAACATTGGCACCTGCCAGTGCGAGGGCACCAGCCATGCGAGAAAAAATGCCGGGATGGTCGTATGATGCAAAACAAGCACGCGTTGCATCGCGATCTTGGTCCAAGTGTAAATCAATATGGATTTCATCGTCAGATAAGTCCCGCAGGAGACTGGCAAACACGATATGTTCGCTGGTTTGCATGCCTTGCCAATAGGGGCCGTAATGGCGCGAGGTTTCATCGCGCAATTGCTTTTTGTCCCATCCAGTTAAGGCATCACGCAACGCTTTCTTCGCAACACTTTCACGGCTTGAGCGATTGATTGCCTCTAGCCCATTTTCCAAGGCATCTGCTGTGGCTGCATAAAGTTCGCGGATCAACATTGCCTTCCAATTGTTCCAGACACCCGGCCCAACACCGCGGATGTCACAAACAGTTAGAACCGTCAGCAAATCCAAACGTTCGACGCTTTTCACCGCCTTAGCAAAATCGCGAATTGTCCGTGGATCAGCTAGATCGCGTTTTTGTGCCATGTCAGACATCAAAAGGTGGTACCGAACAAGCCATTCAACGGTTTTCGCGTCCTTAGCTGACAGGCCCAATCGTGGTGCCACAACCCTTGAAATCCGTGCGCCAACAATTGAATGATCCTCGCCCGAGCCTTTGCCAATGTCATGCAGCAAAAGTGCCACGTAAAGAACTTTGCGGTTAACGCCTTTTTTCAAAATTCCCGTTGCAACTGGCAACTCTTCTATCAAATCACCACGTTCGATTTTATTCAAAATCGAGATGCACTGAATTGTGTGCTCATCCACCGTATAATGGTGGTATAAATCAAACTGCATCATGGCAACGATGCGTTGGAATTCGGGAATATATGCACCCAGAACGCCTAATTCGTTCAACCGTCGAAGGGCGCGTTCTGGGTTGCCATGTTTCAGCAGCAGATCAAGAAAGATGCGTTTTGCCTCAGGCGTTTCACGCATTTCAGTATCGATTAAGTCCAAATTTGCAACGACAAGACGCATGGCGTCAGGGTGGATCAATAATCCCGTCCGCAACCCTTCTTCAAAAATACGCAAGATATTTAACGGATCATTTAGCGCCGTATCTTCGTTCTTAAATGTCAGTCGGTTTTGGGCAACTGCAAAGTCTGGCTTTAACTTGCGTAATCGACGCAGAATACCTGAAAGAGATCGGGGTTGTTTGATGTGCGTGGCTTCAAGGGCCGTCAAGAAAATGCGCGTTAATTCACCCACCTTCGTGGCGTAAAGATAAAAATCTTGCATGAAGTATTCAACAGCGCGACGACCGTCCTTCCCCTCATATCCCAAGGCGTGTGCACACTCGACTTGTAAATCAAAGGTTAATTGATCCTGCGCGCGACCCGTGATCAGGTGCAAATGCCCACGCACTGCCCATAAGAAGTTTTCTGCCTCGGCAAAATCTTTAAGCTCACTTTCGCGAAACAGATTTTGGGCCAGAAGATCGTCAATACTGTCTACGTTATGCGCATATTTTGCGATCCAGAACAGCGATTGAAGATCACGCAAACAACCTTTGCCCTCTTTGACATTTGGTTCCAAAACATAACGTTGTCCGCCTTGTTTGATATGGCGTGCCGCGCGTTCTTCTAGCTTGGCTTCAATGAATTCGGGTGTGGTATTTTGAAATAAATCGCGTTGAAGACGGGTTTTCAATTCCTCGGCCATCAGGGTTTCCCCGATCAAGGGGCGCAGTTCCAATAGGGCGGTGCGAACTGTGTAGTCTTCGCGCCCAATACGAATGCAATCTTTGATTGTACGGCTGGCGTGGCCGATTTTCATCTTTAGATCCCAAAAGATGTAAAGCATCTGTTCGATCACGCTTTCGGCCCAAGCGGTGATTTTGTATGGTGTCAAAAATAGCAAATCGACGTCTGATCCCGGTGCCATTTCTGCGCGCCCATATCCGCCAACCGCGAAAAGCGTTAGTTTTTCACCTTCAGTTGGGTTGGGGTTGGGATGAAAATGTGTCGTTGCCGTATGAAAAACAACCTCGACAAGGCAGTCGGTTAGATAGGAATACGACCTTGTCATAGGGCGCGCATTCAGTGGGTCTGCACGGAAGGCATCAGCAATGACCTTGCGGCTTTGTTTGTTGACGTCTTTCAAAACGTCAACGACCGCGGCACGGCCAGTGCGCCCATCCATATCGTCGCTTAATGCTGCCAAAACGCGTTTGGCAACATCCTGTCGATTGAAAATTTCAGACGCCGGACAAATTAAGTTGTCGGGATCCGTAAAGGTGAACATGTCTTGGGCAGTATTAGAAGCCTGCACCGCCAAAGCTGCTTGGGGCTGGGTCAATGATTTTCACCAATTTGTTTTCGATGGTAGCAATAGCCAACGCACGTTGATTTGTGCCGTTGCTGCGGAAACGGAATGTGCCATTAACACCTGCAAAACCGGATCCTTGCGTCAATTTTGCTGTTGTCAAAGCATCATTGGCCCCTGTTCCCGCAAGTGCGCCGATAGCCGCAATGCCATCATATGCCAAGCCCGCCAATGGGTGGGGATTGCCACCGTACACGGCCTTGTACCGACTGGAAAACTGGTTGTAACGGTTTAGGTCTGGCATTGTGAACCAGCCGTTGTTCAAGCCCGCCATTGCATGCAATTGAGGCGCTAAATCCCAACGGGTTAGACCCATGTATTGATAGTCAGGAAAGCGAAGACCGTTTTCAGGCAACAGTTGCCCAACGAATGGCAAATCAGAATCAACACCCGCAGTTAGGAATACTGTGTCAGCAGAATTTGATTTTGCTGATTGTGATGCGGTTGCCATCGCCGAGATGATGCCTTGTTGCGAAAAGTCGTAAGAAACGCTTGAAACCACGGATGCGCCACTGCGAGCGGCGGCTTTGCGCACGGCGTCTGCGCCCAAATTGCCAGCTGCATTATTTGCGTGCACGACGGTGATCTTACGTTTGCCGTTTTTTGCGCCATAGCTAACAAGACGGTCAGCGGTGTTTGCAAAGGTGTTACCCAAAAGGAAAACATTGCCACCCGCGATTTCGGTATTGTTAGAAAACGTCAAAACATTCACGTTACGTGCGCGTGCCGCGACACCCGCAGCATTTGCGGCACTGGCGTAAAGTGGCCCGATGATGATCTTGGCGCCCTCATTTACAGCCTTGGTTGCTGCGTTTGTTGCACCGGCCTCAGTACCTGCCGTTGAATAAACACGAAGGTCAATTTTTACACCCGCCAAATCGCTGATCGCCAGCTTGGCGGCATTTTCAAAACCACGGGCCACAACTTGGTCTGTCGGCTGGGCTGAACCATAGGGAACCAACAAGGCAACAGGAATTGGGGCGCTTGTGTTGATTTTCTGACCAGAGCCGCTTGTTTCAGTACAGGCAGCAAGGGTTAGACATCCCAATCCAAAAAGGATAGGCCGCATAGACTTGTGAATTTTAGACAAAAAACTAAACATGGTGAAACGGGCTCCTTGGCGCTGGGATGCTTTTAGTCGAAAAATACGCAATGCGCCGCCTTAAGTAAACGACAGAAAGTAGAATTAACCGCGATGGTTGCAAAACACACACCCCTAGACGCTGGATTGTACTTTGTATCGACCCCAATTGGTGCGGCACGCGATATTACACTGAAGGCGTTGGATATTTTGGCGTCGGCCGATGTATTGGCCGCTGAGGACACGCGCACCGCGCGACATCTGATGGATATTCATGGCATAGCGCTTGGCGGCCGTCCGCTGATTTCGTATCACGATCACAACGGTGATTACGCACGGCCCAAATTGATCGGTGCTATCAAGGATGGCAAATCGGTCGCCTATGTCAGTGAAGCGGGCACGCCCCTTGTGGCTGATCCCGGTTATGGGCTGGGTGTGGCTGCGATCCAAGAGGGTTTTGAAGTTTACAGCGCGCCGGGCGCCTCGGCCGTATTGTCTGCCCTGACCGTTTCAGGTTTGGCGTCAGATCGGTTTTTGTTTGCCGGATTTGCCCCAACGACCCAATCTGCCCGCCAGACGTTTTTAAGGGATTTTGCCGAAGTTCCTGCAACGCTGGTGTTTTATGAATCCCCTAAACGTTTATCAAAACTATTAGCAGATATGAGCACCGTTTTTGGCGATCATCGCCAAGCGGTGGTTTGCAGAGAATTGACCAAGAAGTTTGAGGAAAAAAGACGGGGAAATTTGGCCGAATTAAACGAAGAACTGGCCGACATTACCTTGAAAGGCGAATGTGTCGTACTTGTCGCGCGTGGTGAAAAGAAAGCCGTAGAAGAGGGCGATGTTTTGGATCAGTTACGCGAAGCACTGAAAACTCATCGCGTGAAGGATGCAGCTGCACTGGTTGCGGCTAATCTGGGCATGGCGCGCCGCGATGTATATCAAATTGCACTGAAACTGGGTCGCGATTAACATTATTGAAACAGTTGGCCTCCTAATTTTGTGTTATGACTGGAAAAACATCTTACCTTGCGGGCTTGTCCGCTGAAGAGGCCGTTGAGCGGCACTGCAAACGACGCGGCAAAACAATTTTGCACAGACGATGGCGGGGCTCAGTTGGCGAAATTGATATCATTGCCCGTGAACAAGATCAGGTAATCTTTATTGAAGTTAAGAAAAGCAAAAGCTTTTATGACGCAATTTCACATCTTAGCGTGGCACAGCAGCAAAGAATTTATGCTACTGGATCAGAGTATTTGGCAAAAGAGGAATTGGGGCAAAACACACCTGTGCGTTTCGATGTCGCCTTAGTTGACTCAATGGGGCAAATAAAAGTGATAGAAAACGCGATTGGCTTTTAACGTTTCGGCGTTGCAAGAAACCGCCGCATCCGGCACTAAGGGGCAACAACCGGAGAATAATCATGGCCCTAAAAATCGCCCTGCAAATGGATCCTTTGGGACCAATCGACATCAACGCTGACAGCAGTTTTCGAATTGCCGAAGAAGCACAGGCGCGCGGCCATTCTTTATTTTACTACACGCCTGACAAAATCAGCTTTCAATCGGGTAAGATCATGGCGCGTGGCCAAGACATCACATTGCGCCGCGCAGTTGGCAATCATTTTACAGCAGGTGAAATGCGTGAGGTGAATTTGGCCGATTGGGATGTGATTTGGCTGCGCCAAGATCCACCATTTGACATGGGCTATATCACGACGACGCATTTGTTGGATTTTTTAGAAGGCGAAACGCTTGTCGTGAACGACCCATTTTGGGTGCGCAATTATCCTGAAAAGCTGCTGGTTTTACATTTTCCAGACCTAACACCGCCGACGACAATCGCGCGCGATCTTGATACCTTGAAGGCATTTAAAGAGGAACATGGCGACATCATTCTAAAACCGCTTTATGGGAACGGTGGCGCTGGCGTTTTCCGCCTTGGGCCGAATGATCGCAATCTAAATTCGTTGCACGAGTTGTTCACCAGCATCAACAATGAGCCATTGATTGCCCAAAAATTCCTGCCGGATGTATCAAAAGGCGACAAAAGGGTGATTTTGATCGATGGGGAACCTGTTGGTGCGATTAATCGCGTGCCGGCCGCTGGTGAAACACGATCCAACATGCACGTGGGGGGGCGGCCTGAGAAAGTTGACCTGACAGAGCGGGATCTTGAAATTTGCGCAGCTATCGGTCCCTTGTTGCGCGAAAAAGGTCAAGTTTTCGTAGGGATTGACGTGATTGGTGGATGGTTGACGGAAATCAACGTGACATCGCCCACTGGCATCCAAGAATTAGAACGCTTTGATGGGATCAACGTTGCAGCCACTATTTGGGACGCGATAGAAGCTAAACTCGCTTAGGACGCTTTGCGTGGTTTTTCGGCTGTTATTCTATCGGATTGTACCAGCCGGAAACTAATTGCTTCGGCGATATGGTCGCGTTGGATTGTTTTGCATCCTTCAAGATCGGCAATGGTGCGCGCAACACGCAAGACGCGATGGTATCCCCGCGCCGAAAGCCCCATGCGTTCTGCGACTTTCAACAATAACTCAAGGCCTGCAGGTTCTGGCGTGGCGATCTCTTCTAGAATGTTACCCTCAGCATCGGCATTCACTCGATGGCCTTTGATCCCCTCAAACCTTTGCGTTTGCACATCGCGTGCCTTTTGAATGCGGGCGGCAATTGTGGGTGAACTGTCGCCCGTATCTGGAATGTTTAAATCTGAAAAGGCAACCGGCGGCACCTCGATGCGCAAATCAAATCGGTCCATAAGCGGCCCAGAAATGCGGCCCAAATAATCCTCGCCACAAATGGGGGCACGCGCGCAGGCTCGCGCTGGATCAGCCAGATACCCACATTTGCAGGGATTGGCCGCAGCCACCAACATGAAACGGCATGGATAGCGCACATGCGCATTTGCCCGAGCCACGATTACTTCACCGGTTTCAATCGGTTGGCGTAAGGTTTCTAAAACGTTTCTGGGAAATTCTGGAAATTCATCCATGAATAAAACACCATTGTGAGCCAAAGATATTTCGCCGGGTTTCGCTGTTCTTCCGCCGCCAACAATCGCAGCCATGGATGCGGTGTGGTGTGGTTCTTGAAAAGGGCGCGTGCGGGATATTCCACCCTCATCCAGCAATCCTGACAGCGAATGGATCATTGAGGTTTCCAATGCCTCGGTTGGTGTCATGGGCGGTAATATTCCAGACAAGCGTTTCGCCAACATCGATTTTCCTGACCCCGGCGAGCCAACCATCATGACGTGATGTCGACCGGCGGCGGCAATTTCTAAGGCGCGTTTAGCACGTTCTTGACCTTTGACGTCACGCATATCCCGATGATTGGTTTCCCTTGTCACTTCGCCTGCGCTTGCTGGTTCAATCAAACGCTGCCCTGTGAAATGCTGAATTACCTGCGTCAGATCATTGGCCCCAAGAACAGAGGTTGCATCAACCCATGCGGCCTCGGCGGCACATAGTTTTGGACAAACCAATGACAAATCATTTTCCGCAGCCGCCATAGCCGAAGGCAATGCGCCATTGACTGCGATCAATCCACCATCAAGAGACATTTCACCAAGGGACATGATGCCTGCAACGGCATCCTTTGGCAGAATTTCGAGCGCCGCCAACAAAGCCAATGCAATCGGCAGATCAAAATGTGACCCCTCTTTGGGCAAATCGGCAGGGGACATGTTGATGGTCACGCGTTTTGACGGCAAAGCAATAGCCATAGCCGTCAACGCCGCGCGTACACGTTCGCGCGCCTCGCTGACGGCTTTGTCTGGCAGGCCGACGACCGAAAACGCAGGCATGCCCGCGGTTACGGCGCATTGCACCTCAACCAAACGGGCATCAACGCCTTCAAATGCCACGGTAAAGGTACGGGCAACCATCGCGTGATTCCTTGGTTAATAAAAGTTAACCAAGGATGCGCGCCAGAGTGTTTAAGATTGGTAAATTTCCATAAATGCCGGCCAAGCCGCAGGATCGGGGCGGGTTTTATCGCGACAGAATTCATTGCAAAACCCGAAAACGCGCCCATCAATTGACAGGAAATGTGTAACAGGCAGTTGTGAATAAGGGCAAAGTGTATTTTCGCTTGGCCCTTCTGCATTTGTGGCCGAAATTGGGGTTGGGCCAGGCCAATTCACTTGCGGATAGTCACGTTCATACCACGGCAAATGTGCACCTTTGATCAATCCCATTGCACGCCAGCGACGAAAAGCCGGATCAGCAAGATGTGCTTTCACATAAGCAGCAGCATCAGGCCCGACGGTTAAACCATAACCGGCTATCCGCGCTGCAACGGGTGCAAAAAATGCGTCAACAGCGCCGTATTCACCACAAAGCCAAGGACCTTCGGAGCCGACAGTTTTTCGCGCATAAGCCCAGATTTTCTCCAAACGAGCTAAATCTTTCTTAACTTCATCCGAAGGAGAGGTTTCGCTGTAAGCCACACGCAAATTCATCGGGCAATCATTGCGCAAGTCACCAAAGCCTGAATGCATTTCGGACATCAAGAAACGTGCAACAGCCCGAGCAGCAGGATCTTTTGGCAAGATACCTGCATCTGGGTAACGGCTGGCCAGTTCCTCGGCTATGGCGAGGCTGTCGCCGACAATCACCCCCTCGGGTGTACGAACCGTTGGCACGGTTTTGGCCGGTGCGAATTCAGGCATTTGTTCTTCGACCAATCTATCATCAATGAAAGACACATGGTGAAGTTTGTGTTCAATATTGAATTTCTCAAACAACAACCATCCACGCAATGACCAACTGGATGGATAGCGATCGCCAATAACTAAATCAAAACTCATAGAACTATTCCTTTAAATTTTCTTTAGCTTAGGGCCGTTACCCAAAAGATGGAAATTCAAATTTGTGGGCTAATGGATCAAGCGATGTGATTGATAAAGGCAGGCTTTGCTGGCGTAGGATAGGTAATTTTCGTGACAGACAGGTTGTCGATTTTATGGGCAAAAGCTTGATAGGGACTGACATCCAAGGCCCGAGCGATTTGTGAAATAATAACGCCAAAATGTGCCACAATGATCAAATCCTCATGCGGTTGTTTAATCAGCTGATCCACCGCGCCGTTGATGCGTTCCGCGAAGGCATTCCAACTTTCGCCATTAGGTGGGGCAATATCGCCGGGTTGTTCCCAAAAGGCGCGAATAAGTTCTGGCGATTCCGCCTCAATTTCATTGAATGCGCGCAATTCCCAATCGCCAAAGTGAATTTCGCGAAGTTTGGCATTTTCACCCAGCCGCGTGCGCGGTGCAATTGCGTCGCCGGTTTGGATTGTACGGACAAGATCAGAGGTGAAAATTGGGGCTTGAGGGAGGAATCTGTCTAATCGCGAAACAGCGTCGTGATCAGAAAGATCTGCGTCGACATCAGACCAGCCAACCATCGTTTTACGATGGGTTGGGCCATGACGCACCCACCAGATGTTCATGCCAGTTTATCCGGCAATTGACCCTTTAAAACCATTGGCAGGCCTGAAATGACGACTGCGACCGTTGATGCCTTAGCCGACAATTGTTGATTAAGTTCGCCTTGGGCCTGTCGAAATTTTCGTGAAAGTGCATCTTGCGGCACAATCCCACTGCCGACTTCATTTGTCACCACAACGATGCTTGCTGAACTATCAGAAATGGCCGCCAACAGGGTCGATGTCGCCGCAGAAATATCGCGATTATCCAAAAGCAAATTAGTTAGCCAAAGCGTGGCGCAATCCAACAGCAAAATGTCATTTGCTCCTAAATTTGCGATAATCAAAGCTGGATTAAATGGCTCTTCGTATGTGATCCAATCTTGGCCACGCATGTTTTGGTGTTTCTTTACCTTTTCGCGCATTTCATCATCAAATGCCTGTGCTGTAGCCAAATAATGCTTTTGCCCCCCATTGGTACGAACAAGTCGTTCAGCAAAGGCTGATTTGCCAGAAGCGGCACCGCCGGTGATCAATGTTAAATTGGACGTCATGTTTTCCACGTGCTTAAAACTGCATTCGCGTCTTTATAGGGTGAGAGTTTCCAGATCAAAAGCATGTGCTTTACCTTGAATGCCTAAGATTTCGTCACTACTGTTTCTCGTAACGCGAATAGGGGACATCGTAATGTTGCATGGCAAACGCATTTTATTGATCATTGGTGGCGGAATAGCAGCTTTCAAATCATTGGAATTGATCCGAAAGTTACGTGAGGACGGTGCCAAAGTGACACCAGTTTTAACAAAGGCGGGCGAGCAGTTTGTAACCCCACTTACAGTTTCCTCATTGTGTGTGGACAAAGTTTATCGTGATCTTTTCGATCTGACTGACGAAGCGGAAATGGGTCATATTGAGTTGTCTCGCGCCGCAGATTTGGTTGTGGTTGTGCCCGCAACGGCTGATCTATTGGCGAAAATGGCAAACGGCATGGCGAATGATCTTGCCAGCACGGTATTATTGGCTACGGATAAGCCAGTATTGGTCGCCCCTGCTATGAATGTACGTATGTGGCTACATCCAGCGACCCAGCGCAACGTTGCAACATTGCGTGAGGATGGCGTTTCTTTTGTTGGGCCAGTTGAGGGTGCGATGGCCTGTGGTGAATATGGCCCAGGACGCATGGTTGAGGCGCGTGATATTCAAGATGCGATCACCGTTGCATTGGCGGATAAAGCGCTAAAAGGAAAACGAATTTTAGTGACGTCAGGCCCAACCCATGAACCTATTGATCCTGTTCGCTATATTGCGAACCGATCATCTGGAACACAAGGAACGGCGATTGCCAAAGCATTACAAGGGCAAGGGGCCGAGGTTGTTTTTGTAACGGGCCCAACCAACATCGCACCACCCGCAGGCGTCGAGGTTGTGAATGTAGAAACAGCGGCCGAAATGCTGTCGGCTGTGGAAGATGCCCTGCCTGCTGATGCCGCAATTTTTGCTGCAGCAGTTGCGGATTGGCACGTAACCAGTGCGAGTGATTCAAAAATTAAGAAAGACATAAACGGCATTCCCGCGCTTGTGTTGGCCGAAAATTTAGACATCCTGGCAACCGTTTCTCAATTGAAAGAAGGGCGGCCAGATTTGGTTATTGGCTTTGCTGCGGAAACGGATGACGTCATTGCGAATGCAACGTCAAAACGCGAACGCAAGGGATGTGATTGGATTGTTGCCAACGATGTCAGTCCGCAAACTGGCATTATGGGGGGTGACGAAAACGAGGTGGTTTTGATTTCCGCAGAGGGGGCTGATGCTTGGCCCAGAATGGGTAAGACCGCCGTTGCCGAATTGCTTGCCTCACGAATTTCCCTTGCATTGGGCGGGGAAGAAACATGAGCACGACAATAAATTTTCGTTTTCTTGATGGTGCTGATCAAGCCGTGGGTTTGCCCTCGTACGAAACGAGTGGCGCCGCTGGGGCCGATCTACGCGCAAATCTACCGGCAGAAAATAGGGCAGGCGGCGTTGTTGTTCCGTCGGGCGCACGTGCTTTGATCCCCACTGGATTTGCCATGGAGATACCGCAAGGGTTTGAGGTTCAAATTCGCCCCCGCTCAGGGCTGGCCCTAAAACAGGGCATAACCTGCCTTAATACGCCGGGCACGATTGATAGCGATTATCGCGGGCCTGTTGGTGTCATTTTGATCAACCATTCAAGTGCGGATTTTGTGATTTCGCACGGCGACCGCATTGCCCAAATGGTTGTGGCCCCTGTCGTACAAGCCAAGTTTAAGCAAGTTGATGAATTGGATGAAACTGATCGCGGTGCAGGCGGTTTTGGTTCAACTGGCTCTAACTAATGCTTTGGGTGATTGCTTTTGCCTGTGGTCTTTGGCTGCTGGGATTTTTCTTAAAGGTACCAAAACAACAGCGATGGCTCTTGATCGCCATTCTGTTTTTGGCCGTCATTTTGATACAGCTAACGTTACCATCAGAAAATTCGCTGCGTGTTGCGACGGGCGATTTACGATCATGGGCATTATTCGCCGGCTTTGTCGGTCTAATCGTCGCCTATCGATACGCTCTAAACAAATTAAAGAAACGTGCGGGACCAAATAACGAAGATGCCCCAAAATCGGATAAGTTTTCCGACGCCGAGCTGGCCCGTTACGCAAGGCACATCATGTTGCGAGAGGTCGGTGGGCCCGGCCAAAAACAGCTAAAGAACGCTCGCGTCTTGGTGGTTGGGGCAGGTGGGCTTGGATCACCTGCGTTATTGTATCTGGCGGCGTCAGGTGTTGGAACGATTGGGGTGATTGATGGGGATGATGTTGACGACAGTAACTTGCAACGCCAAGTCATTCACACCGAAGAACGCGTAGAAATGGCCAAGGTTTTTTCTGCTGAAATCGCGATGAAAGCGATTAACCAACACATCAACATTAAGCCATATTATCGCAATCTGGATGAGGATTTTGCAAAAGAATTGCTTGCCGAGTATGATCTGGTTTTGGATGGAACGGACAATTTTGAAACGCGCTATTTGGTAAATCGCGCAGCCTGTGCCACACAAACACCCTTAATTTCTGCGGCGATAACCCAATGGGAAGGTCAGATAAGTTTGTTTGATCCGGCCAATGATGGCCCATGTTATCAATGCGTGTTTCCCAAATCGCCCGCCCCAGGCATGGTGCCCAGTTGTGCCGAAGCAGGTGTGATTTCACCCTTGCCGGGCGTTTTGGGTACGATGATGGCGCTTGAGGCGGTTAAACACATAACAGGTGCGGGTCAGGGTCTTTCAGGGCGATTGATGATGTATGATGCTTTGTATGCAGAAACCCGTGTGATCAAAGTTGCGCGTCGCACAAATTGCGAAATTTGCGGCTCCACTCAGGGATAATCAGCCTGACATTGCTGCGCCGCAACTGTTGCGCGTTGGCCTAATTCACGTTCTTTCGTGCGCAGCTCTTTCAGATTTTTGCGCTCGGCGGCAAAATCAATAACAACAGGCTTATCAACAGTTGTAGTTGTTTGATTTAGGCAAGTCGTCAATACGCCGTTTTGATTGCAAAAGGACATCGTGAAATTAGGGACAGTATCTTGGCGAATGGCATATCCGCGTTCCAAGTTTCCTTCTGTTTCAGAAATCAACGCCCGAACAACGCGCAGATCTTTGCTGGCAACTGCAATGCAACGTTCCTGGGGCGTGGCACAAGCGACTAGAAAGGCAAGGGGCAACATAAAAAGGGTAATCTGTCGCACTATCGTTTTCCAATGTGTTGGGTGTAGGTTCTTAGCATCACAGTAGGATGCTAAGAAATGACAAACAACTTTGATCAGCAAAAATCACAAGCCTCGGCATGGTTTCGCCAGTTGCGAAATGAAATTCGAACAAGCTTTGAGGGGCTAGAAGATAAATTTGGCGGTGATGCGCCAGCTGGGCGATTTGAGGTCACCGAAACAACACGGACATCTGATGATGGCAGCGATGCAGGCGGCGGAGAAATGTCCGTGATGCGCGGTGGTCGAGTTTTTGAAAAAATTGGTGTGAATATTTCAAATGTTTACGGCACGTTTGGTGATCGCGCGCAAAAGGCGATGGCGGCGCAGAAAAACATTCCTGAAATGAGAGATGATCCGCGTTTCTGGGCGGCTGGTATTTCCTTGGTTGCCCATATGCAAAATCCACATGCGCCCGCCGTTCACATGAATACACGCATGTTTTGGACACCCCATGCATGGTGGTTTGGTGGCGGGTCAGATTTGAACCCCTGTATTGAGTATGCAGAAGACACCGAACATTTTCATGCCACGCAACGGGCGCACTGTGACCCGCATGACGCGGGCTATTATGACAAGTTTAAAGAATGGGCCGATACGTATTTTTATATTCCCCACCGTCACCGCGCCCGTGGTGTCGGCGGCATCTTCTATGATGATTTGAATACTGGTGACTGGGACAAGGATTTCGCTTTCACACAGGATGTTGGTCGTGCCTTTTTGCCAGCTTACGTGCCGCTGATCCAAAAACGTATGCAACAGCCATGGAATGATGCTGACAAAGATGCGCAACTAATCCACCGTGGCTTATACGCGGAATACAACTTGGTCTATGATCGCGGTACCAAGTTCGGCTTGGAAACCGGACATGATGCCAATGCCGTTTTGATGAGTCTGCCGCCAATGGCGAAATGGGTTTAAACTGAATTTTCCTTTCATGCTGGACTTGTCTGAGCACTTCACTCAAAACTTGTGAAAAGCAAAGCACGTCTTAGTATAGAGGATAGATCATGGATTTAGGCATTTCGGATCGGGTAGCCCCGCTGGTAGATCAGGTGCGCAGGATGATCCGTGATGAGATCGCGCCTCTTGATGTTGAATATCACGCAGAGGTTGGAAAGCATGCCTCAGGTGATCGCTTTCAACACACTGAACGCCAGCTTGAAATCCTAAACGGGTTGAAAGATCTTGCGAAATCCCGCGGCCTTTGGAACTTTTGGCTGACGGATTCTGCAAGTGGTTTTGGTCTCAATACCGTTGAATATGCTTATCTGGCCGAAGAGATGGGCAAGGTTTCAATCGCCGCAGAAATCTTTAACTGCAACGCACCTGATACAGGCAATATGGAAGTGCTTGAACGGTATGGCACCGCTGATCACAAGGAACGTTGGTTAACCCCTTTGTTGAACGGAGACATCCGATCTGCATATTTGATGACTGAACCTGATGTGGGCAGCTCAGATCCTACCAACCTTGCCTTATCAGCCGTGCGTGACGGCGATGATTGGGTTCTTAACGGCGAGAAGTGGTGGGCAACGGGTGCGGGGGATCCGCGCTGTGAAATGTATATCGTTATGGCGAATACAAATCCTGATGCGGTAAAGCATAGCCGGCACTCGATGTTTTTAATGTCAGCAAAATCCGATGGCATTGAAATTTTACGCCCCATGCAAGTGTTTCATCACGATGACGCGCCGCATGGCCATATGCATATTCGATTTACGGATGTTCGTGTCGCCAATGCCGATCTGGTTCTTGGCGAGGGACGGGGATTTGAAGTGGCCCAAGGTCGTTTGGGACCAGGGCGCATTCATCATTGTATGCGGGCAATTGGACAGGCTGAAATGGCGTTGGAATTAATGTGCCAGCGGGCGTCAAGCCGTCACGCGTTTGGGAAAAAACTTGCTGAACTTGGTGCGAACTATGACATCATTGCCAACGCTAGAATGGAAATTGAACAAGCGCGTTTGTTGTGCCTCAAAGCCGCTTGGATGATGGATACAAAAGGTAAACGCGAAGCCGCGCCATGGATTTCTCAAATCAAAGTTGTGGCACCGTTGATGGCACTGAAGGTTATTGATGAAGCCATGCAAATGCACGGCGCAGGTGGAATTTCACAGGATCAACCCCTTGCCGCAATGTGGACCCATGTGCGGACCTTGCGATTGGCTGATGGCCCTGATGCAGTTCATCGCCGCCAAGTGGCGCGTGCAGAATTGAAACGCTATCAGAACGACGGCGCATGAACGACGCAAACGAACTTGATTTGGTGGCCGTTAGGGCATTCCTCGGTGATAAATTAGCGGGGTTTGATTCAGAAATTACAGCAACCAAATTTGCCCATGGTCAAAGCAATCCAACTTTTTTGATCGAAACTAAGGCTGGCAAATATGTTTTGCGACGTAAACCGACTGGGATTTTGTTGAAATCCGCACATGCTGTTGATCGCGAGTTCAAGGTGCAGTCCGCATTGGCGGCAACATCTGTGCCAGTCGCAAAGATGCATTTACTTTGCGAGGATGAAACGATCATTGGATCAGCATTTTATGTGATGGACCATGTGATTGGCGACACGTATGACGATCCTTCTATGCCTCAGCTATCTGCCACCGCTCGTGGAGCAGTAGTTGCGGAAATGGGGCGGGTTTTAGCCGCACTTCACAATGTCGATCCTGCACAAGTCGGCTTAGCGGAATATGGCGCTCCTGGAGATTACTGCGCACGTCAAATCAAACGTTGGTCAAAGCAATATTATGATAGTGAAACAGGCGCAATTTCTGACATGGATCGCTTGATTGTGATGTTAAATGAGCGTCTTCCGCAGGATGATGGACAACGAACTTTGGTGCATGGCGACTATCGGTTAGACAATCTGATCATTAAATCTGGCGACACCAAAATTTGCGCGGTTTTAGATTGGGAACTGTCGACATTGGGGCATCCATTTGCAGACTTGGCTTCTGTGATCATGCAATGGCAAATGCCCCACGGTGCCGAGGGGCGTGGCCTTGCTGGGATAGATCGTGCAGCCTTTGGTTTGCCGAGTGATCAAGAATTTGTTGATCGCTATTGCGGTGCGCGTGGCATAGATCGGATCCAAGATTTCGGGTTTTATCTGGGATTTTGCTTTTTTCGAATGGCGGCAGTTTTACAAGGTGTAAAAAAACGGGCGCTGGACGGGAACGCGTCAAATCCAAAAAAGGCAATATCACTGGGTGCGCATGTTCCCGCGTTTGCGGCGGCTGGGCTTCGTGCCCTTAAGCAAGATTAAAAAGGTCTGACACAATGAATGATGTATCAACCCCAATTGAAGACGAATATGAGTTTCAAAAACTGATTGGCTATCAACTGGTTGAATGGGAACAGGATCGGGCCGTGATAAACTGCCCGATGAAACCCAAACTAACCAACCGTCAAGGTCAGCCGCATGGGGGGATGTTGGCCACGTTGATGGATACAGCTATGGGGTATTGCGGCTGTTTTGCCGGTGCGGACGAAGTCAGTATTCACTGTATGACCTTGACCCTGACCAGTAATTATCTTTCTCGGCCCAAAGGCAAAATGTTGATTGCAGAAGGGCGCAAAACGGGCGGTGGAAAACGCGTATTCTTTGCAGAAGCATCCGTGAAAGACGAAACAGGTGAACTAATTGCGACCGCCTCTGGCAGTTTTAGGTATCGTCAAACATATCAAGATCCACCTAAAAATTAATACTTTGAGTTCTGTTTAGGCGTTAATCTATAGCCACACAAACTTTGCCAAAGTGGCCCGCTGCGCGTAAGTAGGCGAATGCTTCGGGGGCTTTCTCGAAAGGAAAAACACGATCAATAACGGGTTTTATCTTATTCAGTTCTATTGCGCGGTTCATTTCTGCAAATGCTTGTTTATGCCCGACAGAAACCGCCTGCAGATTGATGTAACGTGTCAACATTAAAGGCAACGGAATAGTGGCCAGTGATCCGGTTACATTGCCAATCGTCACAACAGTGCCGCCAACACGCACGGCACGAATGGATTGTTCCAATGTTTCGGCCCCACCTAATTCGATCACCCGATCGACACCCTTACCGTTTGTCATGGTTTTGATTATTTTTGACCACTTTGGTGTTGTTTTATAATTTACAACCTCATGCGCACCTAGATCATTCAGCATCGCTATCTTTTTATCGCTCGATGTTAAAACAATCGTGCGGGCACCCATTGCCCTGGCAAATGCCAATGCGAACAATGCAACGCCACCTGTACCGAGAATTAAAACAGTTTCACCTGCGCGGATTGGTGTGGGGTTGGTGAGCGCTGACCATGCAGTCAGGCCAGCACAGGGCAAGCACGCGGCTTCGGTTGTGGTAAGGTTTGAAGGTGCCTTAATAACGGCACTTGCATCCGTGGTGAAATATTCGGTCAACACCCCGTCAGCGGGGCCGCCCAGCATCCAAGAGTGCATATCTGTCGGTGGTGTGCCAGCGACCCAGTTTGGAAAAAATAACGGACAAACCATATCGCCGAGATTGAATTCGGTTACACCCGCGCCAATGGCAACAACATGTCCGGCACCGTCAGAAAGCGGAATTAACGGCGGTTGAACTGATGCCCCGTGCTTGCCATCCATCACCACCAAGTCGCGGTAATTTAAACTGGCCGCGGCCATTTTGATCGAGATTTGACCAGCTAATGGCGCAACATTTTCTTCGGAGACAACCACAAGGTTGGCGTCACCCAAACCATTCAAATATTGCCAAGCAAGTTTTGTTTGTTCCATTTACCCAAACTCCCGTTTCGGATTTCAGCGTCGGGCTCGAAGGGCGTACTGTCAAGATGACGCACGAAATTCATGGGCTTTTTCGTCCAAGTTTTTCTGTTAAAACCAATGTCAAAATTAGGAGTTTGCAATGCGTTTTGTGTTTCTCATCGTGGGTGTAGCAATTATTTTGACCGCAGGTGTCGCGTGGTTTGTTTTACGCGAGGATGGCTCGCGCACTATGGGTAAACCAGAATTGAGCAGCGCTGAACGCGGTAAATTCGTGTTCCGTAGGTGTCAGGCATGCCACGCAATTGGTGAGAATAAAAAGCTAACCGGCCCAGGTTTGGCGGGTGTAATCAATCGCCCGTCAGGCAGTATTGAGGGATACCGATATTCCAACGCCATGGCGGCGTTGTCAGTCATTTGGGATGAAAAGACATTAACGGAATTCCTAACAAAACCTCGCGCTTTCGTGCCAGGTACAAAAATGGGTTTTGGCGGCATTAAAAAGCCGCAAGAAATTCAAGATTTGTTGGCCTATCTCGTAGCCAAAGGGGGTCTTCATGATGCTGAGGCCACCCAATAAACCGATGCATTGCTGCGTTTAATCAACTTAGGTGACGGTTTAATCGTTTGTTCGCCCAGCCAAATAACAGGATCAAAAGAATGGTGAACAGAATGAAAAACCCTGCAATGATTGGGTAAGGCACAAAAGGATTGAACGTTTTGTCCGCAAAATAGCTGGCATAATATAGTGAATCACCGCGTTGTTGCCATGCAGGAAAACTGGAAAAGAACACCAAGGCCGTTGCGTGAAACAGAAAGATCGCCTCATTTGTGTAACTTGGCCACGCAAGGCGCAACATGGTCGGCCAGATAATGCGACGGTTGATTTGAATGGTATTCATGCCAATTGCACGTGCCGCTTCTATATCGCCACGTGGTACCGATTTTAAGGCGCCATAGAATATCTGCGCTGTGTAAGCTGATGTATTCAAGAACAACACAATTGCGGCACCCAACCACGCGCGGGTCAACCAACGTGTTTCAATGCCAATTTCGATGAAGCCCAAATTAATGTCCCAGCCGACTTTGGGCAGCAAAACGAATGTTTCGTACACAATGAAAAACTGAATGAACAAGGGCGATCCGCGGACCAAGAAAATGAATGTGGCAGCTGGCAGCGCAAGCCACTTTCGGTCACTGGCTCGTCCAAAGGCAACGAGGGAAGCAAAGAAAAAGCCAAAGCCAAGAGCAACAACCGCAAAATAGACGTTCCAGATCAAACCCGACCCAATAAGGACGATCTGTTCGCAAAGGGTAATGTCGGCTTTTGGCAAGGCGCGTTCGCCGTATCCAAGGGCACGAAATGCATAATCCGTGAATGTTTGAGCGCAACTCATACGGTGCCCCCAATCGTTGTTTGGCCCTTAGAAACGCGGCGCGTTAGATTGTTAAAGAACTTTTCACTGACCCAAGTTAACCCAAGATAGAAAACCAACAGCACAAGGAAATAGCCCAAACGCCAATCAGGGTGTGGGTAAGCAAAGCGTGCGGTTTTTGTGCCTCCAAGTTCACGCGCCCAATATACGATGTCTTCTACACCAAGTAGGAACAACAACGGTGTGGCTTTGATCAAGATCATCCACAAATTTGATAGGCCGGGCAGGGCATACGCCCACATTTGCGGCAAATGAATGCGTCTGAATATTTGTCCACGGCTCATACCGAACGCTGCGGCGGTTTCTAGTTGTGCTTTGGGTACAGCGCCTAGGGCACCATGTAGGGTATTTGCCGCAAAAGCCCCGAAAACGATGGCAAAGGCCAAAGTCGCCAGCAAAAACCCATAAGTTTCATGGACCCATTGCGGCGAAATTCCCAATGGCATTTTGGCAGCCGTACAAACAACAAAATCATTGCCTTGTCGGACGGGTTCTAGCCAATCGCTACACTTCCATTGGTGGCGAAGATATTCAATGCCTTGGTCCATTGCGATGGGGACGAACAAAAAGAAAATGATGTCAGGGATACCGCGCACCATGGATGTGTACCCAAGGCCAAACCACCGAACTGGCAACAGTCGTGACCGGCGTGCCAATGCACCTGCAAACCCAAAAGCCAAGATGATTGGCACCGTCAAAAGCAACAAGGCAAAGACGACCAAGAACGACTGATAAAAATTGATATGTTTGCCCGTGGTCAGATAACATGACCACCAACTTAGGCCGTCCAGCAAACTTGGATCTGCGCAATGATTAAACATCGGGGCCTTAACTTTGTTAGATTAGAAGTGGAAAAGGGCCACCCGAAGGTGGCCCAAAACCGATAAACTTAGTATTTAACCATGCGGCCGTCGAACCATTTTGCGATCAACGCAGTCAATGTTCCGTCAGCTTTGATAGACGCGATTGCAGCGTTCATCTTGTCTTTCAGCTCTGTATCAGACTCGCGGATACCCATGCCGATACCACCGCCGATGCTTACAGGCTCGCCTGTGAAAGCCAATTCGCCGTTTGATGCGTTTACGATGTCGGCCAAGAATGCGTCATCAGCCAAAACTGCGTCAGCTTCGCCATTACGAACAGCTGCAACTGTTTCTTCTGGTGTTGCGAATTCAACCAGTGTTGCACCAGATGAAGCAATATATGATGCTTGGATCGTTGAGGTTTGTGCCGCAACAACAGCGCCAGAAAGGTCGCCGTCATAACCAGCCAAAGCAACATATGTTGAGGGATCTGGCGGGAAATATTCGGATGTGAAATCGATGACTTCGTCGCGCTCGTCTGTGATCGACATGCCCGCAATGATCGTGTCATAGTTGCCAGATACTAGGTTTGGAATGATGCTATCCCAGTCATTCGTTACCCATGTGCATTCCAGTTCAGCGCGCTCACATAGTGCGTCACCAACTTCACGCTCAAATCCATCAACTTCGCCTGCGTCGTTTACGAAGTTATATGGAGGGTAGGCACCTTCAGTACCCATGCGGATGGCGTCAGCCATTGATGCAGATGCAATGCCAGTGGCCAAAGCAGCAGTGGTTAGAAGTGTTGTTAGTTTCATTGGTCTCTCCCGTTTCATGGTTTTAGTAAATTGATCAAAGCGAGCTTGCCAAAAAGGCGCGGCATCGTTCGGATTTCGGATTTTCAAACACGTCACTTGGCGTGCCTTCTTCTTCGACTTGGCCTTGATGAAGGAATATAACACGATCGCTGACTTCGCGGGCGAAACCCATTTCATGGGTGACCACGATCATGGTGCGGCCTTCTTCGGCAAGTTGTTTCATAACGCGCAACACTTCGCCCACCAATTCAGGATCAAGGGCAGAGGTCGGCTCGTCAAATAAAAGTGCTTTGGGTTCCATAGCCAGTGCACGCGCAATTGCGACGCGTTGTTGTTGGCCCCCCGAAAGCTGACTTGGATAAGAGGCGGCTTTTTCGGCGATACCAACCTTTTCCAAATAATCCATAGCGCGTTTAACGGCGGTTTCACGGTCCAATTTTTGAACCTGAATGGGGCCTTCGATCACATTTTCCAAAACCGTCATGTGAGACCAAAGATTGAAACTTTGGAAAACCATGCCGAGTTGGCTGCGTAAACGTTGAATTTGCTTGGGATCAGCCCCTAACAGGCGACCCTTACGATCGGTTTGAACCTCGACCTCTTCGCCATCCAAAAAGACACGGCCCTGATCTGGCGTTTCAAGAAAGTTGATGCACCGCAAAAATGTACTTTTGCCCGATCCTGAACTGCCAATAATTGAGATTACATCGCCCTTTGAGGCGCGAAGAGAAATTCCCTTTAGCACGTTTAAATTGCCAAAGCTTTTGTGAATGTCTTCTGCGACAAGTGTATGATTCGTAGTGTTCATGTGGCCCCAAATGCAGTTGCCGAAGGTAAAGGAATGCGGTGTTCATGCAAGCGCTTAGTTTGCTTTACCTAGGGTTCCCCTCAATAAATGCCATGATCTTACAGGTTAAGGTAGCAAAATAGGTGTGCGCGCCCAGTCTTTGATGCCCTCAAGATGAACAGAGTTGCCTTTGGCGTCGACTGCCACGGTCACGGGGAAATCAAGGACATCAAATTCGTGGATTGCTTCCATGCCTAAATCGTCAAATGCAAGGACGCGCGACGACTTGATCGATTGCGAAATCAAGAATGCCGCACCGCCTGTGGCAATCAAGGATGCTGCTTTGTGTTTTTTGATGGCCTCAATGGCCACAGGGCCGCGTTCGGCCTTACCAATCATCGCAACAAGCCCTGTTTGATCCAGCATTTGTTCCGTGTACGGATCCATGCGGGTTGCGGTTGTCGGGCCCGCCGGACCCACGATCTCATCCCTGACCGCGTCAACTGGACCAACATAATAGATGACGCGTCCTTTTAAACTGACGGGTAATTCTTCGCCTTTATCTAACATCTGACAAATTCGACGATGGGCTGCATCACGCCCTGTCAGCATTTTACCCCGCAATAACAGCTGGTCACCGATTTTCCATTTGGAAATTTGCTCTTTGGTAAGGGTGTTCAGGTCAACATGTCGAATGTTGGCGTCGGTTTTGGCGGTGATTACTTCGGGCCAATCGCTGGTTTTTGGTGGATCAAACGTCGCCGGCCCGTCGCCTGTAAGGGTAAATCCGATATGACGGTTGGCGGCGCAATTCGGAATAAGCGCGATGGGAAGCGAAGCGGCATGGGTCGGTGCTGTTTCGATTTTTACGTCTAAAACAGTTGTGATGCCGCCCAATCCTTGTGCGCCAATACCCAAATCATTCACTTTATCCGCAATTTCAATGCGCAATTCCTCAATTCGAGTTTGCGGGCCTTTTGTTCTAAGTTCAGGCATATCAACCGGACCAAGAAGCGATCGTTTGGCCATCAACATGGCGTGTTCCACACTGCCGCCGACACCGATACCCAAAACCCCCGGTGGGCACCAACCAGCACCCATTTTCGACACCTTATCGACGACCCAATCCGTAATGTTTGCCCCAGGCAAAAGAACGGCAAATTGGGTTTTGTTTTCGCTTCCACCGCCCTTAGCCGCGACATGAACCTCGATTTGATCACCCGTTACCAATTCGGTGTGGATCATCGCAGGTGTGTTATTACCGGAATTTTGTCGCGCACCTAATGGGTCAACAATCATCGATGCCCGCAATGGATTGTCTTGATCTAAATAAGCGTCTGCAACAGCTTGATTTACCAACGCTGTCAAATCCGGTGGGGTTGTCCATTCAACAGATGTGCCAATTTTTAGGAACACATTGACCACACCGGTATCCTGACAAATCGGGCGGCGACCCAGCATTGACATGCGAGAGTTGGTCAGAATTTGGGAAAGTGCCCCCTTGGCGGCGGGGCTTTCCTCAGCAATCCAAGCGTTGTGTAAAGCCCGGACAAAATCGCTTGGATGGCACCAAGAAATCAATTGAATGGCGCGCCTAAGGCTGAGCTGAAGATCATCTGGATTGTGGGGCATGAACGGACCTTAACAGTGGGGTGTTTCCCCCAAGTTATCAGGCCCGTTCAAATTGTCGATTAGCTATTCGTGTTTGTCCGCGACCAGACATTGGCGAAAACCATACCTAAAGTAAGCCAAACAGCAGCCCCTACTGCTAGGGATCTAGCTGAAAACAATGCGGCCAGTTCTGGTGGTGCCATGCCGAAGTGTTCACTTAAGTGCGGAGCGCCGATGATATGTGGCGCCAAGATCAAGACCACGCCAATGGCCATAAGAACGGCGGTTTTGCCATAGGCAAATAAACCAAGTGCGATTGCCGTGGCAATGATCGTACCGCCCCACCAAAGTTGTCGTGCAACGATGTCCGCGGCAGGCGTTCCTGGTAACTCTGGTGGTAAACCGACTGATGGCGCCAGATGAGCGGCGACAAATCCGGCAATTCCCAACAAAAGACCATCGCGTGGCGAAAATGTTTCGTCGTTTTTGCCCAGCGCAGATACAACCGCACCCATTACAAAAGCAAAGCCAGCATAAACCACAAAGTTCATGAAAAACGTCAGCATGTGACGCTGTGTTTCAAATTCACCCGCAGCCATATCGTGCCCGTCGGTCGCGTGATCGTGGGCTGAATGATCGTGTTCTGCTGCTGTTTCAGCGGCGCCACCGAAATGAACGAGTGCGCCAGTTTCATAAAGTTCAGCCTCTTGAATAAGAGGGAAAACCAACCAAAGTTGCAGCAGTGTCGCTACGACAGCCGCTGCAAGACCAGCGAACAACGCGCTGGCGAACAATTTTTTAATCATGATGTAAAGTTGTGCTGGTGCTTAGTGGCAAGGCGCAACAACAGCATGACGTGTGTCATGTGAGGCGTCGTGCAATACAGCAGCTTGCGAAATTGTGCCAACAAACAAAAGTGCCATGCCAACAAAAGCGGCGGCAACAACTGGAAGAACACGTGAGGAAACTGTTGTGTTTGAAAGTGCGATAGTCGTCATATTTTTTCTCCTTGCCGTCTACCCCGACGGCATTTGATTTCGTTCTTCACAGGCTGGTCTCCTGGCTCGCGGCTCAACACGTTACGTTCCCTTCCCAGCCAAAGCCAGTGGATATGAACGCACGCTCGCCGCTTACAGTCGCGGGGGCGGCCACAGTTTAAAGCCCCTTGTTGGGTAGGCTCGTTCTGTGTTCCCAATTAAATCCCCTGTGCTTTGCACAATAAGGATACCTATGAATCACTCCTGCAAGTTTTGGTGCAATGAGTCAAGAGATTTGCATCGCCCAAAAATGCGAAAACTGCGCGGTCTATTCCGACAAAACATGTGCCTCACGCAGGGCATTCCGACTAGGAATCCAAATTTCCGAAGGTGGCGTGCTGAAAATGCGGTCGGTGAAATTTGAAGTTACGCCCTTTGATTTAAAATATTCGCGATCTTTGTTTTCTTGTTCAGTCAAATCCACAAATCGAACCTGATTGGTGCCGTTTGACCGCTCAATGCCCTTAAATTTGTATCCATGAAAACCCAATTCACCC
>ERZ1048872.1041-NODE-1041-length-25293-cov-9.785760_pt1 | contig 25293 bp, 21 predicted proteins | sample MGYA00383100_ERZ1048872 | MGnify/ENA primary metagenome ERZ1048872 (study PRJEB29581, sample SAMEA5548370) | metagenome | biome: marine; feature: coastal; material: water | depth 50 m | study: Short-term variability in the microbial, nano- and picoplankton...
CCTCAATATCTTAGTTTTACTGGCAAATCCGCTCGAACATAACCTTCAACTTGCGTGATGCCAATTTCACCTTGTTTAGAGCTTTAGCAAACAGCGAGCTGACAAGCGCGGGTCCTTCTAGAGCTTCCCAAATAGCGGGTGATTCGAAGTGCCGCTAGTTCCTAGCGAACAGTTCATAAACTTGATAATTTCAAGCCTTGAATCGAATCCCCATAAGTCAGGGAGACCCTTGCTGATGTGAAAAAGCTTGATCAAGATACTTTGGCTATCTGGGGAATATGTGGTTTAAAGTACTTATCTACTTAAGGGGCAGCAACACAGCCATCAGGAGAATCGAGATGAACGAGAGAATTATCAGTTCGGGAGACGCCGAAATTTGCACCGAGGCTTTCGGCAATCCAGACAACCCGGCGCTGCTATTAGTGATCGGCGCTAGCGCTTCGATGTTACGATGGGATGAACAACTGATCGCACGATTCACTGCTGCAGGATTCTATGCCATACGTTTTGACAATCGCGATACGGGGCAATCATCAACCTACCCGCATGGTGAACCCCCTTACACACTATCCGATATGGCCGCCGATGCGATTGCCGTGTTGGATGCTTACCACATAGAGAAAGCACATGTGATGGGTCGCTCCATGGGCGGCATGATTACCCAACACCTAGCGCTCGATTATCCTGAACGCATCATTACCGCAACACTGATCTATTCAACGCCATCCAATAGCATAGCTGGAGGCTGTGAAGATGAACTGCCCGGCATGACCGAGGCGTTAATAAAAGCCAACCAAGAAATAGCGCGCACAGACGGCACAGCAGCAGAACAAACCATGCGTCAGGTCAAGCAGCAAGAAGTTTTGCATGGTAGCCAGTTTCCATTCGATGCGGATAAGGGTGCTGCACTGGTCGAGCGCGAAAAAACGCGCGCCAAAGATTTTCTTGCAGGTTCAATCAATCACGGCGTTGCCATCAGAAATTCAGACAACTGGCGCAGCCGACTTTCTGAAATAACAACACCTACGCTCATCATTCATGGCACTGAGGATCCCATTTTTCAGATGGCACATGCGGAGGCGCTTGCGGCCGAGATTAATGATTCCGAAGTGCTGTGGATAACCGGCATGGGTCATGTATTGCCAGAAGCTGTGTGGGATATTTTTGTACCCCGCGTATTGAAACATATAGGCCAGCATCTGTGAGCAAAAAGAAAGGCGTATTTTCAACCTTAGGCACAATTACAGCCGACCTGTTTACATTGGGAGGTCAACCAAGAATAAGGAAGCCATAGCCGTTCCTGAAAAAGACGCTTGGGTAAAAAATCAAAAGAGTTAGCTAGTCTTTAACTCAGCGGTTTCGAGCTTTCAATTCTCTTACTGCCTGACCGATCGAAAATCCCTTTCTCATCCTTGAAGATAGCACTTCAGGCTTTATTCCCTCTGCCCGAGCTAATTCAGCGTAGCTCCTGTAGATCACCTTTTTATATTTAACTATCTTCCCGTTACCCCTGCCTGCCGGCCTTATTGAAGCATCCAGAGACTCCCCTTTCGCAAGACGAGCGGAGACAGTATCTGGATCAACAGTTTCACTGCAGCTTTAAGAAAGTCGAAAAATCCTACATTCAAAACATTTCAGAGCTCCGACCAGGTGTTAATGTGGTGGCAAGGTTCATCGATCATCGCGATGATACGGTCTCACCCGAAGCGAAAAAATGTTTGTATTTCGGAGAGTACAGTCAACAAGGTCTTTATTTGGCATCTGTATTAGGGTGACTACGAACTCGCGGGGAACACCTTAATCTAAGTACTTACGCTTCAACGTTAGCTGCCTGCGCAAACTCAAAGCAAAATTCACCCATCCTCAGCTCACCGGCTCGAGCTTGCAGACCCATCTCCATTGCCTTGCGCATATTGCTCTCTGCACTAGGGGTGCGGAGCGTCTGATCGAAAAGGTACGCCTCTTCAAGCAGCCCCGCCTGCCAATCTGGTTCTGCATTGTTAACAGACGCCTTACACAAGCCAACGGCCTCTGCCGGCCAAGTTGCGATACGCTTTGCCAACTTGTCAACGAATCGGTCGAGATCGCTATTCGATTCAAATATCCGGTTCAAGTAACCCCATTTGTCTAGGGTTTCAGCATCGATATCATCGCTGCCAAGGCAAATTTCCATTGCGCGGTTTCGACCAACGAGTCTCGGTAATCGCTGCGTGCCGCTGCCGCCGGGTAAAATACCAAGGGCAACTTCCATCTGGTTAATGATTGTCTTCCCGCGCACGCCAAAGCGCATATCACAGGAAGCTGCAAACTCATTCCCACCACCACCTGTTCGGCCTCCCATCTTGACGATAGTTGCCTTGGGCATGGTTCGGACTCTTTCGCACATTTGATGAAAGTTAGACAGGTTTGGAGCTTTGACTGCGGGTGTTTCAGAGATTAGTCCAAGGATTGCCTCGACATCGAAGTGGGCAATAAAGAAGTCCGGGTCTGCACTTCCAAAGACCACTACCTTAACGCCATCATCCTGCCCTGCCTTGAGCGTGAGGTCAGCCAGATCTGCAAACAGCTGCACCGTCATGAGATTGACGGGCGGGTTGTTGATGATCACCGTCAGCACACCATGGTCGAGTGTTGCCTTAAGGGTTTCGTAGTCGTAGCTCATTGCTTAATCCTTGAAAAAGTTATTTGGAGTCTGGTGACCCTCGTTTCGCTCATGTGGCAGTGGTTCAGCAGAACTTTCTTACCGGTTATCTGCTCACTGGCTATTTTTACTGACTCCTGTTCCTCACTGTAAGTTCGGCATCGACAACCCAACTTGTCACCATTGATCGGAGAATTTGTTATCCCCCAACTGCGGAAAAAATAAGACTCGCATCCCAATAGGGGCGATACGAGCCTTCGAGGGGAACTGTCAATCCAACAACGAATTGTTTTAGCGTGTGCATCTTTCTCCGTCATGTGGACCTGTCCGGTTTAGCGACGTTAGTCAGGCAAACCCAATACACGTTTAGCAATGATGTTCAGTTGTACCTCGGACGTACCGCCTTCAATAGAGTTAGCCTTGGAGCGCAACCACGCTCGAGTTGTGTTGATTTCAGCTTCGGTAAATGCTGAAGCGGATTCCCACCCAAGACCTTGGGTACCTAGAATCTTGATCTGAACCTCAAAGAGAGATTTATTCTGTTCCGTACCGTAATACTTAAACATTGATGACTCTGGACCGGGGGGTCGCCCGCTCTCTGCAAGTTCAGCGGCGCGCTTTATAGTGAGCGAAAGCGCGCGGTCATTCATTCGCTGTTGCAACACGCTCTCACGAGTTGCGGGATCAGCAATTCGGCCGTTACTCCGCCCTAGATAATCGAGCGCCAGCTCTTCAAGCGAGATCTTCCTCTGACCACTAGCGCCAATACTCCCGATTGAGGCGCGCTCGTGCTCCAACAGTCGTTTAGCCACGGTCCAGCCTTTCCCTGGTTCGGTAACAACATTTTTTCTCGGGACACGCACGTCATCGAAGAAAGTTTCGCAAAATGGAGAGAGGCCACTAATTAACCGAATTGGCTTGAACGTCACACCAGGGCTCGTCATATCGAAGAGAATGAAGGTAATACCTTCGTGTTTCGATGCGTCTGGGTCAGTGCGCACCAAACAGAAGATCCAATCCGCTTTGTCTGCGCCCGAGGTCCAGATTTTCTGGCCGTTAATAATGTAGTCATCGCCATCTATGACTGCGGAGGTTCGCAACCCTGCCAAATCAGAGCCCGCATTTGGCTCGCTGTATCCCTGGCACCACCTGATTTCGCCATTGGCGATCTTGGGGAGGTGCTCAGCTTTCTGGTCTTCGTTACCGAACTCCAGCAGCGCAGGTCCAATCATCGTAATGCCCATCCCAATCAGCGCTGGGCGAGCGTTGATGCGTCGCATCTCTTCTCGAAGCACTTGAACCTCGTACTTATCCAGCCCCGCACCACCATATTCCTTTGGCCATATCGGTACTGTGAATCCTCGGCTGGCCATTCGATCGCGCCATAGCCTGGTCTCTGGGTTGACGTAGTTCGCGGTGCGCCCACCTTCCGGAAACTCATCCAGAGGCATGGGCGTACGCATATCCGCAGGGCAATTTTCTTCGAGCCAACCGCGCACTTCATCCCGAAAGGGTCTCAGGCCATCTACCTTCGCGTTCATATATAATCGTTAAACTCCAGTAATCAAAGGTCGTATCCAACCGATATCAAATAGGCTGGCCCAATCAGACATCGCTTATCTGCCATAGCCCCTACCAAAGCCCGTACTTTTGAACTTCAGCCCGGCCGACGACCATGTGATGCACCTCATCAGGGCCGTCAGCGAACCTTAAGTGACGCATGTCGGTGTACAAGGCTGCGAGCGGTGTCCATTGTGAGATTCCGGTGGCGCCATGGATTTGGATAGCATCGTCAATAATTTTGCATACTCTTTCAGGCACCATCGCCTTGACAGCACTGATGTAGACGCGCGCTTCTTTGTTACCCAGCACATCCATCGCTTTCGCGGCCTGCAGCACCGCTAGTCTCATTGCATTGATTTCGATTCGCGCTCGCGAAACAACTTCCAGATTTTTTCCCAGCTTGATGAGGGGTTTGCCGAAAGCCTCACGTGTCGCCCCTCGCTTTACCATAAGTTCAAGCGCAACCTCTGCCTTACCCAGTGAGCGCATACAGTGGTGGATGCGACCTGGACCCAGACGCACCTGAGAGATTTCGAAACCACGTCCTTCACCGAGCAGAATGTTCTCTTTGGGTACCCTCACATTGTTGAATCGTATGTGCATGTGACCACGGGGCGCATTATCGTGACCAAAAACCTGCATCGCATCCAGCATCTCAACACCAGGAGTACCGGTAGGCACTAAAATCTGTGACTGCTGTCGGCCTGACGGTGCATCGGGGCTAGTCTTCACCATCACGATCATTATTTTGCAGCGAGGATCAGCGCCACCAGATATCCAGTATTTTTCACCATTGATTACCCACTCGTCTCCTTCAAGCACCGCACTTGTACTGATGTTCTTCGCATCCGAAGAAGGCTGACCCGGTTCAGTCATCACATAGGCAGAGCGAATGTCTCCGTCTAGCAAAGGTTTAAGCCATTTCTCTTTTTGTTCTGGAGTACCAACCCTTTCCAAGACTTCCATATTGCCGGTATCTGGTGCCATGCAATTGAGTGTCTCAGAAGCAAGAGCATACCTTCCAAGTTCAGCAGCGATGTATGCATAATCAAGATTTGTCAGACCTTCGCCATACTCTGAATCTGGTAAGAAAAAGTTCCACAGTCCCGCAGCCTTTGCCTTAGCCTTTGCACCATCGAGCAACTCCAACTGCCTGGGATGCCATGACCAACGATCTTCCTTTTCATTGTGGAGTTCAAAAAACTCATCAGTAATCGGCACCACATTTTCCTGTATGTGTTTCTGTACCGCCGCCATCAGTGGCAGCGCAGCTTCTGACATTTCCAGATTGAACAAACTTGACTGTTGTTCCGACATAAATTTGTACCCCTAATTTTGGTGTCTGCGATGAACAGGGTGATCTCCTAGGAGAATTCAATGCCTTCGAAATCACCACTATCACGCCATTCTTTGATATAGCGAAAAAAGGCCGGCGCGCCGGCGGGATAACCCACGGCATAACGCGCCTGGGGAACCATTGCCCGCCCTTCGTTGTTGTAGTAGCCGGGAGTACAGTCCGGCGAACCAAGCGGCCCACCTGCACCAGTCAGCAAGTGAGCTACCCACGCATCCTGTGATTGCTGAGAGACTTCGATTGTTTGACAACCTTGATCCTCAGCATGTTTCACCATCATGGCGATGGTCATAGCAGATTCCAGGATGTTATGCGGAACATTAATGATTAAATTGCCACCCTGAGTGGGCTGCACAAGAAACGCGTTGGGAAAGTTACGCACGTGGATACCATGCTTGCTACGCATACCATCACTCCAGGCTTGCGAAAGCGTGATACCGTCGCGGCCATAGGTCTCAAACCCGGCACGACGAATCAGTGAAGTGCCGACTTCAAATCCCGTGGCATAGATGATGCAATCGACTTCGTACTCAACACCATGAACCACCACGCCTTTCTCGGTGATACGTTCCACCCCTTTGCCGTCTGTATCGAGCAGAACGGTAGAGGGTTCGTTAAATGCATCCAGGTACTCGTCGTGAAAACAAGGACGCTTACAAAGTTGTTTGTACCAGGCCTTGAGCGACTCAGATGTGTTTTTGTCCTGAACAATATTTTCTACCCGAGCGCGGATATCCTCCATTTTTTCAAAGTCCGAATTTTCAACGGCTTCGAGCATCTCCTCCGAGTCACTGCGCACATCTTCGGGGAAACCTGCCATCGCATCTCGAACCCGTCGCGACATGTCGGTCCAGCCATCCTGGACGAGATCGTCTTCCGCACCGCCGCCGGCCAGGTTCTGCGCGAAGTTCTCCAACCACCGTCGTTGCCAACCCGGTGTTGCAACTTCTTCAAACCATTTCGTATCAATGGGGTGGTTTCCCCTGACATCTACAGATGAAGGGGTTCGTTGGCAGACATAAAACTTCTGGCAAGCTTTCGCGAGGTGCGGTACACACTGAATCGCTGTTGCGCCGGTACCAATAAGGGCTACACGTTTGTTTTTCAGTTTTTCCATCAGCGCACCGCTGGCATCACCGCCGGTGTAAGCGTAATCCCAGCGACTGGTATGAAAAGAGTGGCCTTTAAAATCTTCGATGCCGTCAATACCCGGCAGCTTCGGCATATGCAGGATGCCGGTACCGATACCAACATACTGTGCTGTAAAATTGTCGCCCCTGTTGGTTAATATGTGCCACACCTGATCGTCATCATCCCAACGTAACTCATTCACCGCAGTGTGAAAGAGCGCACCGTCATACAAGTTAAACTGTTTGCCAATGGTCTGGCTGTGTTCCAAGAGCTCAGGGGCATGTGCGTATTTTTCAGATGGCATGTGGTTCGTTTCTTCGAGAAGCGGCATATAAACCATTGAGGCGATATCACACTGCGCGCCGGGATACCTGTTCCAATACCAGGTGCCGCCGAAGTCGCCACCTTTTTCAATGATGCGAACATCATTGATGCCCTGTTCAACTAACCTGGCTCCGGTTACCAGGCCCGCATAACCACCGCCAATGAAAGCAAACTTCACATGATCCGTTTTCTGCGCCCGTTCTTTTATGGTTAGGTAAGGGTCTTCGCGATAGTGAGATAACTTACCCCCGATTCGAATGTACTGATCATTACCATCAGCACGCAGTCGCTTCTCACGCTCCTCGGCATATTTTTTCTTCAGCTTTTCTTTTTCAGCGGGCGTGATAGCCATGTCTGTCTTCCTCTAAAACTGGTTTGTTAGAACTTATTGCACTGGTCGCTGATCGCACATCTGACTGGCATTGTGTCGTTCAGGTGGCCGTTCGCATCCTTGGGGTTTCAGTGTCACGACCCGAGCGCATGACAACACCAGGAAGCCGCCCGGTATGCATGCCGTTTTCAATGGTTTGCACGCCGTTGACAAAGACGTGTTGAATGCCTTGCGCATCCGCGTAAATTCTCGACTCATCCGCCGGAAGGTCATGCCGCATGTACGTTTTCCCCGAGCCAACCGTCTCCGGATCAAAAATCACAATGTCAGCATGCCATCCCGGCTTAATCAGCCCCCTTTCTCGCAGGCCATAAAGCTCTGCCGGCACCTGAGTCAGCTGATGAATAGCTTCTTCCAGTGAAATCACCTTGTGGTCTCGAACGCCACTGCTTAGCACATGTGAGGAGTAAGCAAAGGTGTCGATCATGTCGAGATGTGCACCCGCGTCCGAACCGCCAATAACAGTACGCTTATCGCGCCAGAGTTCACCTCTCACCTTCCAAAGCTTTTCTTCATCAGTCGAAGGCATGGGCATAAAAGAGGTTCGTAAGCCCTCTTCAATGGCCAGATCTAACATGGTGTCAAACGCTCTTTTGCCAAGTTCTTTAGCTATGTCACCCAGGGTTCGGCCTTCAAGGTGTTTGTTTTTATCCAGGTACGCAGCGTGCACCGCCATCGTCGACCAGTTCGCGAGACCGCGCATGGGTCCACCTGATTTAGCAGCAGCATTCAATTCGGTACGATGCACCGGGTCTTTGAGGTATTCGATTCGCTCTTCTATCGACAGTTTGAAGAGATCTGCCCAGCCTTCCAGTGAGTCGAAAACAAAACCCGAATGCAGGTTGATACGGATGGTAATCGGCTGAGGAATCGTCAGAGCGCGAATGTCTCCACCACGCTCGAGTGCTCGATCAGAGGCAGCCAGTTGGTTCGCGATCAGTTCAGAATTGCCCGCAGTAAGCGCATTCCAGTTCAGGGGGCGCTTCGCAGTTGTTGTCAGCTCAAGCATGAACTCAATGACATCGTCAGAGAACTCACCAATTGCAGGCATAAATTCCAACGATGTGCCTTCGTAGTCTGCGCATTGGCTTGCAAGGGCAAGAATCTCTTCATGACTGGCATGCCGCGACGGCACAGGCTCACCGTCAGCGTCATTGTGTGTGACGGCAATTGTTGACGAAAACCCTATCGCACCTTCACTCAAACACTGTGCGAGCAGACGCTTCATGGCCTCAACTTCTTCTGCTGTAGCTAACTGACCAACCGCACGCTCACCCATCACCACACGGCGAATAGCGCTGTGTCCAGCCATAAACCCGGCGTTAACGCCGATGTTGCCATCAAGCTTAGAAAGATACTCATCGAATGACTGCCAATCCCAGGGCACGCCATCTTCAAGACTGGCAACGGGCATACCTTCAACCCGCGCGAGCATGTTTAGTAAATAGGGTGCTGCGGCAGGGCTTAAGGGGGCGATACTAAAGCCACAGTGGCCACCAAAAACTGTTGTGACCCCGTGGTAACAAGAGGGACTTACGGCCTTATCCCAGAATACCTGGGCATCGTAGTGTGTATGGACATCAACAAATCCAGGGCTCAGCACCATACCCCCGGCATCGACGGTTTGTTTTGCGGATTCGGGCGCATCACCCACTGCCGCGATACGTCCTTCTAAGATGCCTAAGCTGCCTGCATAAGCTGGGGCGCCAGAACCATCAGCGATGATGGCATTCTCAATCTTTAAATCGTACACAACTACCTCAAACTATCAGGCGGTAAGCACCGCCATACGATTGTGCATTTCGATCAGGTACTGTGGCATGATCGACATGTCACCTTCCACCACCACCGAAGTTTCACCTGGTGGCTGCCGAGCACGCTCGGCCAGGATTTCAGGGGTATAAACAAGGCGAGCATTCGGCAGAGTCTCTGTGTAATCTGCGCTGACCTTAACATCTGTGTCATCCACTTCACCTTCACCCACACGCACCTGCAAGCCGTCGATATAGAAATGCCAGGCTGCAGTACTGCTTGCCGCCACAGTTATCGGAGCGTCTGTAAAGCGCTCGCAGATACTGAATGTTCTGCCTTCTTCACCTTGCTCTGCGACGAGCTCTTCAAGCACTTGACGTGCTTTTTCGACCCAAGCTGAGCACGCAAACTCTGTTTTTTCTGTCATGCAAACGGATCCGTACCAGTTTTCATAAAGGGGCCTACACGCTGCCAATCAGCATTTTGGCTGTCCTGGTATGGGTACAAAGATTCGCCAATTACACGCTTTAGCGCGGGGTATTTCTCAAGCAGCTGTGGTGAGGTATTTTCATAGTCGCGGTGCACCCGCATGTAGCTCCGCGCGTAGGCTTGTACCAACGTGACTCGCAAGCCAGGGTTACTGCGAGCATACGCGCCATGCCAAGTGGCTCCGTTCCAGATTGCAAGCGAGCCTGCTTTGCCGACTAACGGCACAACCTTAAACGGCGTTGTAGCCAGATCCTCTTCATGAGGCAGTGTCGCTCGCGCATGGTGATGACTACCGGGTACAAACACTGTGGGACCATCTGCTGCATCTTCATAGTCGCTGCAAAGCCACGAGGCATTACAGGTATGAGCAATATGCCCGCCACCGGGTGGGATACCGTGGGCATCACTGTGAAGATTGAGACTGGGGTAACCTTCGCCTTTGATGATCCACGTCTGACCGGAAAAGACTGCACTACCGCCCAACAACCAGCGCACCAGTGCCAGGTTGACTGGGTTGATTGCGGCGTCGACAAAGATCTCATCTTCTTCCAGAAGGTCCCACGAGTTACGGCCGGCATCCTCCCGAGCGAGCACCGAGGTCTGGTAATCGGTAATCTCAACCCCGTTGCGCCGTTCACAGGCACGTAAAATTGCATTTCTAAGCCGACCTACAAATTCCTCGTCGACGCGCATCGTTTCCGGTGGCACTACGGTAATACCGTAAGCCTCGAGCTCTACAACGTGTTTGTAGAGCCCGTAACGATCGATGTCTTCCATTAAAGGGTCAACGTGCTCGGAGACGCCGTGGTCCTTCATGTCCATTACCCAACTACTCCTCTCGCCTTCATTGCTGTGGTCTAAAAGTGAACTCAAGACCAATCAAGCGCGGCGCCTGGTTACCAAAACAAACCTGGTTACCAAACGAACTGCAGTCAAAGACAACCTCGTCCTCACCGGTTAAGTTGTTGGCAAACACCGACACCTGCCAGGTATCGTTGGGGCTGGAAACTGAAATCCGTGTATCGGTTCGACTGGTTTGCGGGAAACGATCAGGCAAACCCAGATTGGTAAGTTGCGAAGCTATTCTGGTGTGATTAATCATCCAATTGACAGCAATGCCACTAGACAGGTTCCAGGTGTAATCGAGTGTTGCGTTGGCTGACCATTCTGGCGCACGCGGTAGATCGGTACCCTTGGGAACGACTCCCGCCATTTCGTCCAGCTCAGACTCGTTCATATCACCACCAAAGCGCAAGCGCAGGTTATCAGTGATGTTGCCAACCAGTTCCAGCTCGATGCCCTGAGTATGGGCAGCACCGGCATTATCGTTGTAAAACTTGTTTAAGCTCGGCAAGTTGACTTGGTTGAAACTGAGGATGGTGTCTTCCCAATCGAAATAGTACATCGATGTGGTGACGTTCCAGCGATTATCAAATAGTCGTGCTTTTAGTCCGAGTTCGTAATTTACCACTGAGTCGCCTTCGAAGGCGATAAGCGATTGGGCCAGTGCCGCGGCCTCAATACCGGTAAGGTTGTCCGGGTTCGCTACAAACGGATTGGCCGGTATAACATTGTCGCCAGCAGCACTCAATTGTCGCACGTTAAACTCCTGGCCAGGGTTAACGTTACCTGGTCGGAAACCGGTTGTGACGTTAAAGTAGGTCAGCAGGCCTTCTCGTGGCACCCATGAAATCCCCAGTTTAGGTGAAAATACCTTGTCGGTGGTTTTGGCATCGCTGTCATCCAACGATTGCTCCATATCAGTATAGCGACCGCCGATGGTGACTTCCAGAGCGTCGTCAAGGAATGCGAAGGTCGCCTCACCAAAGACACTCACCTCCTCCAGGGTAGAGGCATTGTTGTTGGCAGGGTCGGTGAAGAAGTCTGTGTACAACGCGTTGATGGCTGGCGCACTCACAGAATCGAAGTCGGGGCGCAGCTGGAAGGGCTGGAAAGCTAAGCGAAGGTCGTCGCTCTCCTTAACGAATATTCCGGCGACCCAGCGCAGGTTACCCTCGCCGTTGGATAGCAGCTTGGCTTCAAAAGAAGTGCGCTCCGATTCAGCTGTATCGTTTACGTTGAGGGCAAAAAGATTGCTGGCCGTGGCGAAATCGGGATTGATGACCCAACCCTCTGATACAAGTGTCGGGACTTCAAGTGGATTGCTGGCGCCGCGAAAAATCACAAAGAGTTGGACAAACGAATCGAAAAATGCAGCGTTGGACAGTGCCGATTCAGTTTCACGCACGCTTTCGCGGTCTAGATACGAAAACGACGTCTGTAACGTAGCGAAATCAAACTCGTAGTCAAAGTCCAGAGTATAAATACTCGTCTCGTCCTTCGAGAACGGGTCGCGACCAGGCTGACGGATGTTGAGGAAATCTTCGTACAAACGCTGTGTGGCTATTCCACCTTCGGTTTCAGTTTTAGAAATGGCTATGCCCGCTTCAACAGTGAGACGTTCGCTCGCCAGCCACAACGCGGCAATTCGACCTCCCTCAGACGTTTCGCTATTGACATCGTCCTCACCCAGATCAGTCTTATCGACCCAGCCAGCTCGCTCGTTGGTATAACCATTGATGCGCACAGCGAAGTTATCAGAAAGCGGAATGTTAAGCATGGCATCAAGGCGGTGACCGAGGTCATCGGATTCATCACGCGTGTCCATTCCAGCTTTAACCTTCCAGTCAAAACTATCAACGTCAGGCTTGTTCTGAATGAACCGGATCGTGCCACCGACTGAACCTTCGCCAAACAAGGTGCCTTGCGGTCCTTTGAGCACTTCGACACGGTCGATGTCAAACAGATTACCGGCAATCTGGCGCGCGGGCCCCCCACCGGCGGTCATAGGGGTGTCATCGATGTAAACCGATACTGCTGCAAATGTCTGCGCAAAAGCATCAGTACCCGTTTGCGAACCTACACCGCGGATGGTGTAGCGCTTACTACCAGCTGCGGCACCTTCAGTGGCGTTAAGACCAGCAATGTTACGAAACAAATCGTCCATGCTGGTCGCACCCAGCGCATCAATCTGCTCTGCGCTCACCGCGCTGATCGCCTGGGGGGTTTCCATCAGACTAGATTCGCGCAGTGTTGCGGTGACGATAATCTCTTCCATTTCGGGCTGTTCTGTTTCCTCCGCTGCAAGCCCATGACTTGCGACTAATGCGGCCAACCCAGCACCTGCGGCCAACAGCCGTACTACTTTTCTTATTATGCTCACGATTGTTCCCCTTATAAATTGATTCAGACCAGAATATGTAGAGACAGCTCAAACAACAGCCTCTCCGTGGCAGCATCTTTTATTAAGTATACCTTTATGTAATATTTTATATCAAGTAGTATTTAATACTATTAGCTATCCTAATTAGCGATTCGATTTCCCCTTACGGCATGGGGACGTCCAATAAACCAGAGGAGATCTTTACAATGCACTTAACGAGCGAGCAAAAGCGCCAGCTCTTTCATGACGGCTACATCATTCTAAAGGGCGTCGTGCCCCAGTATTTAGTCGATGCAGCGCGGGCGCGCATCAAGTCCGCGAGCAGAGGAGAAAACCTGACGACAGCCAGCGAGATGACAGACCTCGTCAACAAATCTTCAATCACGCCAATCCTGCACGAAGCAATGGGGCAGTTCGATCCACCCAGCCGGGCACAGGTTGGGATGATTAAACAGACACCACCCAAAGATCAGTTCACGGCCCTCGGCTACCGCGAAAAAGACCTGCCCTATTTTGGCCACGGGCTGCACGCTGAAGGCCTGTTTGCAGGTGTATCACCTCAACAACCCATGACGGGCACGCCAGAAGAAATCTATCAGCATATGATTTCATCCGGTCCGAAAGGTGATATCGGACGCTGTGCTGACGTCATCGGCATCAATAGCGATCCCTTGTTTCAGGATCCCGAGATGACACTATCGGTAGGCAGCTTCACTGCATTCGCCATTGTGCCTCTGAACGATCAGACCCGGGAAGGCGTAGGCCAAACTTCGGTGGTGCACGGTGGTCACCACGTTCTGGAGGCATTTTATCGCTGGCAATTTGAGCAGAGCGGCTGCATCGGTCCGGAAGGACCAGGTTGGCCACGCTTTGACCACGATACGCCAAATCGTGCCGGCCACATCCTGCTGCCACAACCTGTGCAGGACAAACTCATGGAGCTGCATCCGAACAATCTGGACACCACCCCGGATGGGCGGCGGTGGCCAAGACCAGTTCAAATCATGATGGAACCGGGTGATGCTGCTATCACGCTATTCAACATGCCACATACCGGTACACGCAACGAATTTGGCACTGAATCACGCAAGAATATGATTTTCCGCATTCGTAACAAAAGACGTCAGCCTGACAAAATAGCTACCGGGGTTTCTGATCATCCAGATCGCGGACAAATGGGTGAATGGCTCGATTACGAAGAAGGTAACAACCCCTGGGAGCGCTCAAAACGCGCCCTGACTAATATGTGGCATGAGTGGGAAGGTATGCAGGACATCGTGACGGAAGAATCGACAAAGCTTACGCCCGTCGATTTTAACCATCTGCGTGTGTGACCTAAGGACTATAGGTTTTGGAGTTATTCAATCCTTTTTAGTTCGATAGTCGCCAAACTGTTCGTCGCGTTTGGTTAACGCAGCGGTAAGTCCTTTCTGCATTTCTGCATAATATTGCTGCGTTGAAGGCGTCAAGGAGGCAAGCATTTGCAATTCTGTACCTGCGCGTATGCCTGCGCGAATGCCCATTGCGTCCATCTGCCGGTGTACAGCCCGTTTGTTGATTTGTTGGATATCTGCAGGAATGCTGGCGACGCGGGACGCCATTTCCAGCACTTTGCCTTCAAGCTCTTCTTCGGAGAAACACCGATTGGCAAAACCGTATTCAACCGCCTCTTCACCGGTAATTGCATCGCCCGTGAGCATCATCTCCATAGACCGGCGCATTCCTACCACCCAGGGAAAAATCTGATTGTCAGGCGGACTGATTGAGCGTACCGGCGGGTAACCAATGCGTGCGCTGTCTGCAACATAAATGAGATCACAGGCAGACGCCAATTCGCTGCCGCCGGCAAGGCAATAGCCGTGCACCTGGGCGATAACGGGCTTACTCAAATCCCAGATGCGAAAGCAACCTTCGGTGACGTGCCTTGGCCAGTTACCCATCCCTCCTGCCGTAAAGTAGGGCTGATCTCCGTGGAGGTTAGCCGTTAGATCGTAGCCCGCTGAGAAGCAGGAACCTGCACCGCGAATGATCATGACTTTGACATCTTTGTCCTGATCGGCACGCATCAATGCATCAAACAACTCACCCCGGAGATGGTTGTTCATGGCGTTGCGCTTTTCGGGGCGGTTCAACGTGATCCGCAAGAGCCCTTCAGCGGGGCTGTCGACCAGCACCAATTCATAATCAGCGTAAGCATTCGTCATAATTAATTCCTCGTCGAGCCCGGGACACAGCCAGGGCGATAAGTTTCAGCAACCTAGTGAAGGGACTTGATCAGGTTCTTGCCCATTCCTGCGTGCGTACAATCTTGGAAATGTCTGCAAAAGCCCCGTCAGGCGCATTGAGGAAATCCTCTCGTCCCAGCAGAACCCGCATCTCGTAGGGTTTGTCTTTGAGCCACTCTTCATCGAGGAAGTCGTAGGATTCCACCGGTCGGAGCGCAAGGCGGCTATAGGAGATATGCACGACCACACGCCGGCCATCCATCCTGCGTGGTGCATTACCCGTGTGCCAGATGGAACCATCCCAGAAAGCAACTGAACCAGCAGGACATTCGACATGAATCGCACCTGCTTCGTTCGCCACCTCCTCTTGATTCGGTGGGCGTCGGTGGTGGTGAGAGCCGGGAACCAAACGCGTTGAGCCTGCACGCTCGGAGAACTCATCAAGTGCCCAACAGAAAGTAGCTATATGATTATGCACCGGGAAAGGTGCCGCCATAAAAGATTGATCTGAATGTAACCCACCTTTGCCATCACCCGGCGCATCAGTTTTTGTCTTGACGCTCGCAATCAACTGGGAAAGCAATGCACCCTTGCCGCACATCACCTCCGCCATCGCGAGTAACTTCGGGTTGAGCGCTACCTCTTCAAATATAGGATCTTTCGCCAAAAGCATATTCACGTTAAAGGCAACAGGCAGACCTGCATCTGGAACGGAATCCGGGAGACTTAGGACGACTTCGCGCAAACGCTGAATAAATTCAATTGACGCCAAGTCCTGTATATAGCCGTAGCCGTTTTCTTCTACCTGCCGCACTGCCTCTTCAAGACCAAGCGCCGCAATTTTCTCAGACAGTTCATCAGATAACTCAAATGGTTGCCGCACTGCAGCGATCTGCTGATCTGTAGTCCCAGTTCGTTGGTTAATCATTAGGACTCCTCCTGAAAGTGAATAGTAGACAAATTTACATAACAGTTTATATATTATTTTCTACAAATCAAATGGTTTTGGTAACTTCCTCGGCGGCGACACAACCACTTGTTTCATTTGAGAATCCGATATGCGAACCTGTTCATAATGTTCTATAATTCTTTATATATTCATCTAGCTAGACATCAATACTTTTGGATTGATGTGTTACCCAATAACTTCACGAGAGACCTAAACATGAGTTCGTCACACAGACCCCGAAGCGAAGAAACCCGCAGAAAGATTCGTCAAGCGGCCTTTACGGTTTTTCAGCGGTCAGGATTTGAACGTTCAACCCTGGCAGAGATATCTGACACGGCAGGTGTGCACCTGCAAACACTCATTCGCCACTTTCCAACCAAGGGCGATCTGATGGCCGACATTCACATTCTCACAGCAAAATATTTCAACAAGTTCTTACGCGAGAGAAAAATGGACGCATTAAGCACCTGGCGCAACTGGCTAGAGGTGTCCGCAAACGAAACCCCTGATATGTTGGCTTTCCCCTCTGACTCTTACCGATTTCCTGCGGTTACTCCTGAAGGAGAAGCAGCAATTTGTGAAATAAAGGAAGTCTTGGCGAGGGCCATAGCAGAAGATCTGGGCGTCAATGTGGATAGCGACCTTCGCCCTATACTCATCGCCAGCGCGCTGATCGGCGGAAACGCCCATGTTGCCCTGGGCTGGGCTGGCAAGCCCATGAATAAGAAAAAGTTTATCGCCTCGCTCCTGGAGGTGGTCGACGTGACCCGGGAATCATTAGGCAAAGAATTCAGCGCGCGCAAAGTTGACGTCGCGTGAAATCAAAGCAAACAATGTTCGAAGAAGACATGCCTTGTGCTAACGCGTCCAAAACAATTTTAACCGAGTATCAGGTTGACCCAGCATCGCGCAACGAATGGCTCGACCACTGGCGCTCAAGCACCTTAGATGCGATCGATTCTGCAACCCATGTCTCGGCTCAAGAAGCCGCTCTGTCAGATGAAAACGATTCCTCGTTACTGATCTATGAACGCCACATCGCTGGCAGCAGCACAACCCGCCCCTATCAGCCTGCGTCTGCAAACGGACAAGTGAGCGCTATGCAGATTGAGTGCCACGACATCGTTGGCTTCGGGTGGTGGTCGAGAAACCTGATAGGGTCACAACAAGCTCAGCTCAATCTGTCAATGATGTGTATACGATTTCCAGACGAAGGACACCTGCAAGGCTTCATCAAGCTTTCCCAAAATCATGCAGCCTATTGTTGGGAGGCTGAACCCGACACGGTGATTTATAGCGCTGGCATTGTCACGAGCTACAGCGAGAGTGATCTCGACATCGAGTCTGGAGACATCATTTTTATCATGGGTTGCACAGACGAAGCAGCGGTGCAGAAACACCTCGAAGATCCTAAACATGTTGCCCTGGGGTACCAGCTTTATGATGCGGATATTCGACTGACACCTACTTTAACCAAGTCTTACAAAACGTGCGGAGACGGCTTTTTCTACAAGCCCTCAACCTAATAGAACTGACCAAGTTGAAAACCTCAACCAGCCGTTGCCGCTGCCTCCTGACGTGTTTCAAGCGCAATTACAATCTCCTGGTGGCGCTGATAGTTAATGCGGTATCGAAAGTAGAAAACCAGTGCCAGCAGGGAGAAAATTGAAGTTGCCGGACCGGCGATAAAACCAAGGCTCCATACCGTTTCAGAAACCACTTCGCCACGTGTAGCGCCTGTAGGAAACTCTATCAGCGACAGCATAACACCACCGAGAACCACTCCTATTGCGCCGCTCGCTTTCAAAGAAAAGGCGCGAAACGCATAAATAACCCCTTCCCGACGAACACCGGTATCCAGTTCGTGCTCATCCGACAGGTCCGCTAACATGGAGTTGACAGTTGCGGCGATAATTGGAGACGCCAGCCCACCAACCGCAGAAGCGCCCAGGAATATCCACAAAATCCAAGGCGAATCGTTGCCAGGGAACCAGGAAACCTCTAAAAGTCGCAGGCAGATAGGTGTATTGGTTGCAACAACCCAACTGCCGAGAGCTGCAATCACGACGTATTTCTTATCCAACCATCTTGTCAGCAGCGGTATAAGTGCAAAAGAAATCGGATACAAGATGAGACCCAGAAAAGCCAAATACAACAATTGTTCCGTTCGAAAGCCCCAGAAATGGATGCCCATGAATGGCATAAAAGCAGATTCTATACCGGTGATAACGGCGCCGAGCAAAGCGCCGATAAACACTGCACGGAATGACTTGCTGGCAAACACAGCCTTCATCTCTCGAAACAGGCCTAGCATGGTCAGTGGTTCGCGCTGCATGGATTCCCTGAGATAGGGAATCTGATTACGCGTTCCAACAACACAGAGCAAAATAGCGCCAACCATCACCGCTGCGAAAGTCAGACTCATGCGCGTGTAGCCGGACGCATCGAGAAAACCAGGATCAAACCGCTCGGTTGTTGGGAAGTAGTAACCCGTAATCAGACCGTAGGCCACAGCAATCGACATGGCGGCAAAAAATGCCGAGTAGCCGAACAGCGTCGAACGCTGGTGATATCCGCTGGCCATTTCTGCACCGAGAGACAGATGCGGAATATTGTAAAACGTGTAACTTGCTCGAACCAGAATGCCGAACACCGTCAGCCACAGGAACCCGCCGAGATCCGACATATCCTGGGGTGGATGAAACAGAAGCACAAAACTCACCGCCAGCGGTGCGGCAGAGAACAACAGCATGGGGTGGCGGCGACCCCAGCGAGACTGAATCCGATCAGACAACGCACCGATAAGTGGATCAGTGATGCCGTCAACCAGGATCGCAATGCCGATCGCTAAACCCACTAACGCTGCCTCGACGCCAATAATCTGTTGATAGTAGAAAAGCAGCAGTACACTCCAGGCCACGTTCTGGAAAGCACCAGCTATCTCGCCAGCCCCGAACGCAGCCATGGTGGGTGACGACAGATGTCTTGGTTCGCTCAAAATCTTGATCCTTACCAGTGTACGGTGTTTATTAAACAGTCAACGCTCACAAAGAGGTTAACTACCTTTATATGAAGGTTTGCGCTTCTCTACATGTGACATCACACCTTCCATGTGATCGTCGGTCCGCCACAGTTCATCCGAGAGCAGGCGGCCATACTCTTCGGTGTCATCAAAGGAGCTTTCGAGGCCGCGCTGTACGCAACGTTTGATGGCGCGCTGGGCCAAAGGTGCACCCCAGGACAACTTTTCAATCAATTCCATGACCGCATCTTGCAGATCAGCATCGGGCACAACTCTGGAGACCAATGACAAGCGTTCACACGCTGCTGCGTCTAAAAGCTCACCCGACAACAACAGCTCCATCGCCCGCGAGACTCCAATCATCCGCGGCAGCAGCCAGGTTCCCGCGCCTGTACCGACGACGCCGCGGCGCACAAAGAATGACCCCATCTTGGCGCTCTCTCCAGCGACCCGCATATCACACAGCAACGCCAGGTCCATACCTATACCCACAGCTGCGCCGTTCACTGCAGCAATAGTGGGCTTTGTACAGCGCATGATGATGTCTAATAGCGGAGTTGCAGCACCATGCCTGGTCCGATAGCGATTGAGCGAAGCATCAGATCGCTTGCCAGGGCCATCATCAGAGAAGAATATCTCTTGGAAATCATCACCTGCACAAAACCCGCGCCCGGCGCCAGTAAAAACGATAAAACTGGTCTTAGGGTCTGCATCCGCCTGCTCAAAAGCGTGGATAAGTTCGGGGTGAGTCTGAGGCCGGATCGCATTCATCTGCTCTGGGCGATTTAAGTAGATCCAACTACTGTCTCCGCGTGTCTCGACACGCACGTCCTGATATTCCATAGATACTCCTAGGTAGGAAATGGTTGGGTTAGATAGGTGCGGCTGAGCGCTCCAAGTTGTTAAATCCGGGCATCGGCAATCTTAAGGAGCTGTTTGCCTTTGTTTTTACCTTGGAACAAGCGCAAGAATGTTGCCGGTGCGTTCTCAATGCCTTCCTGAACGTCTTCTGTATGTTTGATGCGTCCCTCGCTTAGCCAGGTGCTCAAATCCTGCATTGCCTCGTCGGCTCTGTGCGTATAGTCAAACACGATAAAACCTTCCATCTGGCCACGTTGCACAATCAACTGCGTATAGTTTTTCGGACCCGGCGACACGTGTTCATCGTTGTAACCAGAGATAGCACCACACAATACGATCCGACCGTGCATTGCCAAGTTGTTAAGCGCGTCATCAAGAATAGAGCCGCCAACGTTATCAAAAAAAATATTTATTCCCTCAGGGCATAGCGTTGCAAGCCGATCCTCAACTTTTTCAATTTTGTAATCGATAGCCGCATCGAAGCCCAGTTCGTCCGTTAACCAGGCGCACTTCTGAGCGCCACCAGCGATACCGACAACTTTCGAAGCACCCTTTATTTTTGCGATTTGTCCGGCAACAGATCCCGTAGCCCCGGCCGCACCAGACACAACCACCACATCACCTTGCTTGGGCTTACCTATATCGAGCAAGCCAAAATAGGCCGTAAGCCCAGTACCGCCGAGAACACTTAAAGCCAGCTGTGGTGGTATACCTGCGGGTAGCCTACTTGCGCTCAGTGCACCGCCGCAGATGGCGTACTCCTGCCAACCGAGCATGCCCTGCACAAAATCGCCAGGACTAAAGTCAGGCGTACCGGACTCGACAACCTGTCCGACGGTAAACCCACGCATGACTTCGTTAACTTGAACCGGCGCTACATAGCTTTCGACATCGTTCAGCCAGCCTCGCATAGCGGGCTCAAAGGAAAAATACAGATTGCGCACCAAAAACTCGTTCGCTTTCAAATCTAGCACGGCTTCAGTAACAAATTCAAAGTCTGTTGTTTCGACCATGCCGACCGGACGAGTTTTAAGCCTCCACTGACCATTTCTACGATTCGACATCTCTCCCCCCATTAACGATAATCATTATAATAATACTAATAGCTAACATTTTATATAAACATTTGATATAAACATTTTTTTAAAAGATAACTCTCCACCGATCGTATGAAGGCCGATACATGTACCCAAGACACTGGGCAATACTAAGCCCAGACAAAAACGCCGTGATTGATAGCGTCAGCGGGGCAAGCCTCACCCATGCTGAACTCGATGATCAATCTAACCAACTGGCACAACTGATGTATGCGCACGGCCTTCGCCGCGGTGATCATTGCGCGATTCTCATGGAAAACGATGTCCGCTACTTTGTTGTGGTGTGGGCAGCACTTCGCTCTGGTGTCTACATTACAACGGTCAACTCTCACCTGACTAATGAGGAAACCGCCTACATTATTGATAACTCAGAATCACGCATTGTCGTTACATCAAGCACACAAATGGGTCATTCCAACGACTTGCCTGAGCGCTGCCCAAATGTTGAAAGGTGGCTGATGATGGGGGATTCAGAGCATGTTGTGCACCCTTGCGAGCCTTACGATGATGCGCTTAAGTTGCATCCCGTGGTGCCACTCAGCGAAGAGCCTGCGGGTGGCATGATGTTGTACTCCTCTGGCACCACAGGCAAGCCGAAAGGAATCATCAAACCATTGCCCGACCTGAGTATCGGCGAATTAGAAGTTGGAAAACTCCAACGCGAGGTCTGGGAATTTGATGAGAACACCATGTATCTCTCGACCGCACCGCTCTACCACTCCGCTCCGGTTGGATTCGCCATAGCCGCGCAGGCTAGTGGAGGCACTGTAATAATTACACCTAAGTTTGATGGACTGGAAGCACTGGCAGCGATCGAGCGATATGGCGTTACTCACTCACAATGGGTACCCACGATGTTTACGCGCATGCTGAAACTCAGCGACACAGCGCAGAAACGGTTTGATCTCTCTACCCACCGCATCGCAATTCATGCTGCCGCGCCCTGCCCTATTGAAGTCAAGCAGCAGATGTTGGCCTGGTGGGGACCAATAATCTATGAATTCTACGGCGGCACAGAAGGCAACGGCATTACGCACGTGACCCCACAAGACTGGCTCCAAAGACCAGGAACAGTTGGCCAGCCTATTCTGGGTGAACTGCATATCTGTGACGACGACGGGAACGAATTGCCGACTGGACAAGCGGGTCTTGTCTACTTCGAATTGCCAGAAACACCATTCAGGTATCTCAACGATGACGAGAAAACAGAAGACGCTCTGCACCCCCAATACTCAAATTGGTCTACGTTGGGTGATGTTGGCTACGTAGACGAAGAAGGTTTTCTGTTTCTGACAGATCGTGCGACTCACATGATCATTTCAGGAGGCGTCAACATTTATCCTCAGGAGATTGAAGATGCAATCATCATGCATCCGAAGGTCAAGGACGTCGCTGTAATCGGGGTACCAAATAATGAAATGGGAGAAGAGGTCAAGGCAATCGTGCAACTTGAACCCAACGTCACCGCTCACACCTCGATTGCCGAAGAGATACTCTCGCACACGCGGGAACGCATTGCACATTACAAATGCCCGCGCAGCATTGACTTCGAGGACAGCCTGCCTCGATTGCCAACAGGCAAACTCTACAAGCGCATCTTGAAAGACCGGTATTGGAAAAAGACTGATTCACGAATTCTCTAAGGACTCTCATGCCACCTTACAACCCGCTCATTAACACCAGCCAAAAATGACTGAAAAATCCAGAACTTCTAATCTCCCTGCGGCTTTACTCCTGTCCGCATCTCTCGCACAAGCGGACTACAGTCGCGACCAAGCCACCTCGAAAACTCAGGTAAACGGTATCGAGATCGCGTTTACACAAGCAGGTGATGTGGAGGCGCCAACAATTCTACTGATCCCAGGAACAACAGCCTCGCATCGATTCTGGGAAGAAAGCTTAGTGAATAGCATTATCAGTGCTGGCTACCGTGTTGTGTTGTTCGATCACCGAGATACTGGCGAATCCGACCGACTCGATGAGCTTGAAACACCAACCCTGTGGTGGGAAACATTAAAGTACATATTAGGCTTTTCCGTTAATGCACCGTACACCCTGAAAGAGATGGCAGCCGATGCAATAGGCGTGCTTGATGCACTGGATATCAGGCAAGCGCATATTATTGGTGCTTCAATGGGCGGGATGATTGCGCAGATCATTGCAGCAGATTACCCACAAAGGACTTTGTCACTCACTTCCATCATGTCATCTACCGGTGCACCCCACCTGCCGAGATCACGTGGTGCGCAAGATCTTTTCCCTTCTCCGTCGGAGTCAGAGTCAAAGGAAGAAAAGCAGGCACGTCTTGAGCACATGGGGTTGTTCTTGAGCGCAATGCCACGACACGTAATGGCTATCGTGGCTGTAGGCGACCGTTCAGCAAGCGTTTCTCGAATCACTGTGCCAACCCTTGTGCTACACGGCGAAGATGACCAGTTAATGCTCAAAGAACACGGCCAACATACTCATGAGCTCATCCGAGAATCAAAACTCATCACTTACGAAGGCATGGGTCACAACTTCCCCCCAGAAGTGCTCCCACTACTCTTAGCGGATCTGTTTCAGCACCTCGCAAGCGCTGATCAACTAGAACTAAAACCTAAATAATCAGCGATCTCATATTGACCTCACCATAAAAAGGAATGCTATGACTGATTTCCCACTACCGAATGTAAACAATGATCTTTCCGGGCATGTTGCTCTAGTGACTGGAACGACATCTGGTCTTGGAAAACGTTTTGCCAAATTACTCGCCCATTGCGGCGCCAGTGTCGCGCTGACCGGGCGCCGTGCTGACAGACTTGAAGATCTGGCCGCCGAGATTCGCGCTACTGGAGGCACCTGCGAACCCATCCCCTTCGACATAACAAAACCTGAGCAGATTGCTACGGTTGTCGACAAGGCTGAGTCCGCACTCGGCCGCGTCGACATACTGATAAACAACGCCGGTATCCCTGATGCACAGCGCGCTCACAAAATGAGTGATGAACTCACCGACCAGGTTTTCTCAACTAACCTTATCGGTCCGTGGAAGCTATCATGTGAAGTCGCCAGGAGACTGATAGAGGCGAAGCAACCGGGACGAATGATCAATATCTCTTCCATGGGCGCGTTTCGCTACGATGGAATTGGAGCGGCGCTATACTCCGTAACCAAATCGGGCATCGTTCGAATGACGGAATGCCTGTCCGTCGAGTGGGCACGCCACAACATTAATGTGAATGCCATCGCACCTGGTGTATTTGACTCAGAAATGATGGACGGCATGATCGAACGCATGGGTGATTTCAGCGTCAATTTTCCACGAAAACGGATCTGTGATCCTGCACAACTCGATTCATCGGTACTGTATTTCCTATCACCTGCTTCAGAGTGTGTGACTGGCACCTACGTAAAAGTAGATGACGGTCAGGGTTCAAAATAACGCGAATGGCTACGCATTTCTCTTTGACGAGTTACTATGAAAAGCTTTGATTACATCATCGTTGGCGCGGGTTCAGCCGGTTGTCTGTTAGCAAATCGTTTGACGGAATGCGGCAAGTACAACGTTTGTTTACTTGAAGCCGGGCCGAGGGATTGGCACCCGATGATCCATATTCCTGCAGGATTCATGTAACTCCTGGACAACCAATCCTTCAACTGAGGTTACGGGACAGAGCCCACAGAATGGACGGGTGGACGCTCGATTTCCGTGCCACGCGGCAAAGAGTTGCTTCGTCGAGTGAGACGATCGCTTGCTCTGAGCTTGCGTCACCCCAGGTCTTACCGACACCGACCTCGACCAGATCTCTGTCAGGTGCGTTTGGAAAGCAGGTATTAAACCCGTGATAAAAAGCATCCATTAACAGCTCAGCAGCCTTCAATGCGAATGATTCAGGGGCTATTAGCGTTAACTCGTCATAGACATGGTGACTGATGTGAACGTCCTCAGGGGCATGTGTGTCGACGTACAAAATGGCTAGAGTTCGCAGGTTAGGGGCACCTCGGTCGTTAACGCTTGCGATTCACCCCTACCAATCCTAACAACGCCGTGCCAAATAACCATACCGTCGCTGGAACATGGACTGCGGTTATATCGCCTGGACCCGAAATCGTATTTGTGAATTGGCCAAAACTTGAAGTGCTAAAGCCTGAAGTAACTAAGTAATATGATTGATAGGCCATTAGCGTAATGTTATCAAACCCGCTTGCCCCAACGTCTCGATAGTTTGGATAATCATCCCTGAGCACGTCACAGAGATTCCAGAGCTTTTGTACGATGTCGTTGTTTG
>ERZ1048872.1043-NODE-1043-length-25269-cov-8.516975_pt1 | contig 25269 bp, 22 predicted proteins | sample MGYA00383100_ERZ1048872 | MGnify/ENA primary metagenome ERZ1048872 (study PRJEB29581, sample SAMEA5548370) | metagenome | biome: marine; feature: coastal; material: water | depth 50 m | study: Short-term variability in the microbial, nano- and picoplankton...
GTAAAAGGCAGGTTCGGTTTCAAGCGTGACACCGAATCTGCGCTTAATCGTCGAGACGATTAGCCGCACAAGATCCTCGACGTCGGCAAAACTCGCGTCTGCGGCGTTTGTAAGTACCAGTGCGTGCTGCTCTGAAACTTTAGCACCACCCGCTAGCTTTCCTTTTAGCCCCGATTGGTCGATAAGTCTCGCTGCTGACAACTTTATTCTGTTATCCGGCATAGGCAGCCCCACCACCGCTTTTTCATTCAATTTAATCTTTTCGAATTCGGACAACGTAATTATTGGGTTCTTAAAGAAACTACCAACATTTCCGATCAGCTCAGGATCGGGTAATTTACGCTTTCTGATCCGAATCACGGCATCACTGACCACTTTAGCTGTCAGCTCTGATGCCGATTCAAGCTCTACCTGCAGCTCTGGATAGTTTAGTCGAGGCTGGAACTCCTTGCTGAGGGTCAGCGAGATGCCCGTGACGATATATTTATCTTTAGCGCCCTCTTTAAAGATGCTAGTTCGGTAACCGAGTTCACATTCACCTACATCAAATTGACGGGGTTCCAAGGTTTGGCGATCGAGTACACTTACAGAAGATATGAGAGATTCAATTTCAACCCCATACGCGCCAATGTTCTGAATTGGAGCAGCGCCAACGCTACCTGGTATCAAAGACAAATTTTCTAGACCGAACAATCCCTTTTCAAGTGTAGCAAGCACCAAGGCATGCCAGTTTTCACCGGCTTTGACATTGACAATATTGCCCTTTACATCTAAGCCATCTAATTTGACCTGAACGACAAGACAATCCAGTAATGGGGCGAAAACAACATTACTACCACCACCCAGCAGAACTACTTTCACTTTTTGCTTTCTAGCGAACAACAATGCTTCACGCAACTCATCCTCGTCGCGTGCTTCAACATAATATCTTGCCAGCGATGGCAAACCCAAGGTCGTAAGAGCAGCAAGTTGCTTGTTTTCCTGAATGAGCAAACTTAAGCTGCCTCTCTATGACGACGGATTTTAAGCGTTGTTTTCGACAACGAGGGCCAACACTTCTTCAAAAGCGTCTTCTGCCAACTTTTCCATTTCGGCATTAGAGCGATCCTGAATAGGATGTCCAACGAATACCTTAGACGGGTCAAAACCCAACGACCGGGCTTGACTTGCCGCTGCTTCGACGAATTCCGTGGATGCAATAAATCCACCAGGTATACCACGACGATCAAGATCCATAATGTCATGCAAACTGCACGACGTACATGAACCTCAGTCAGCAAGTGCCTCAATGACCACGTCGCATTCCGTCGCTATCTGCTGCTTAAGCTCTGTTGGTGCGATACGCGTAAAGGTTGGTTTGCTGTATCGTTTTGTCTGGACACCCTTTTGCCCTAACAAGTCGTCGATCCGATCGAGGAAAACATCCCCTCTTGGCTTTGAGATATTAAGCAACCCTACAGTCAAACCATCTAGCGATTTGGGCTTAGGTAGCGGCATGCGACCATCCGGGCTGAGTTCAGCCGTTGGGTCCATTAGAACCGTTGTCATATTGAAACTCCTCTTTTAGTAATCCCAGAACAATAATTGTGCAACTCACGTCGCTACATTAATGCTCCTAATGTCTAACTTTTACGGTGACAGGCACACTACCCATCGAACCACTGGCTCCCCAACCAGCAATAATCGCTGAAAACATACCAGCTCCACCACCCGCTCGCACGATGTTCAGGCCACCTTCCCGAAATTTTGGTACAACTTTATCAGCAAACTTATCCGGTATCCCCTCAGCGATACCACCTGCACCTGAAATGAGCTCAGCGCCATCAATCTGCAGCAGTGACTCGAGTTCAGTCTTTACCTGTTCTTTGCTCCAAGCCGCATCTTTAAACACGCGTTCATGCTCCGGCGTTATGACCAGAAAAGCATCAGCTGCCATCACCATTTTTGGATGGGATGCGACGCGTAAACCTGCGGCAAAGGACCGGCATAGTGACTCAGGCGTCCTAGACTTTTGATCAACGATGCCCTGTACACCGTCCGCTGCGAATAATGTCACAGTAGATTCCTCACTATCAAAACCCTTATCCACCGAATACGAGTCCCAGCATGAATTAGTTTCGTCTTCTGCAAAACAGAAAGTGTACTTACCGGGATTACCTAATGCCGCGCGATCCACGCCCTGCGGTTTACCGCCGCCAACATTCCGAATAACTAATTGCAGCGCACGACCGATAGTCGCATTCGCCCTGTTACCCTGGCCAAGGGCATTACCTTTTGAGTTCATGCCAATGGCTCTAGAAATGGGGCCGTTTACTACTACCATGGGACCTGAGAAATAGGTTGTCGCCAATAAACCATGCATACAAAATTCATCGAGCAATGCGGCCTCTACCGCGGCAAGCACAACCGGCATGTATTCAGGTTTACACCCTGCCATGACGGCGTTTACCGCAACTTTTAGGACGCTACATGGCGCATAATCAGGCGGCACGCTACCTATGATCTCGTCTGGCGATCGTCGTGTACCCTGAAGCATTTTAACGACTCTCAACTCCGTCGGCGGCACTAGTGGCAATCCGTCACTCCAGCCACGGTCATAACACGCTTCAATTTCGTCTTCGCCATCCTCGATCGACAACCTCCTGACCTCAAGATCGGCAGAGCCATATTTGACCGCCAATTTATCAAGCATGCCCGGGTCCATTGTTTTCGAGCCACATCCTGGCCTGAAAGCAGGAAGATCATCAGGAAAGTTAAGACCTGTCAGGCGTTGCCACTCTTGCCGGTCCCAGCCTTCGGTGCGGGCTACTTCTATTAGCTCGCGCTCATCATCAAACTTCAACAACGTGGGCACAGTTTCAAGTCTATGCTTGAAAGAATACTCGAGCTCAGTATCGTCTATTACAGGTACGTCTGATGGAAATTCAGGATTGTCCTGCGAGTAGATTGTAAGATCCAACTCATTAATCAGTCTTTTCGTCACTGGTGCTAAAAGTTTACACGTCTCACAATCTTCCTTTAGTACAAGCACATATTGCGACATTTTCTTACTTCTCCAGATATTCGATTGTTCTTAGTAAATCATCCTGCGTGTCGATGCCAGCAGGAAATGATTCTTTTGCTTCATCAGCGACAATTATCTTGCCAGAGGCCAGTGCACGCAACTGCTCAAGCTTTTCAGTCTCTTCGAGAGAGGCAACAGGCAGATTGACAAATTGCTGAAGAGCACTAACCCGATAGGCATAAATGCCGATATGGCGTTTGTAAACAATCGACGTACTTAGGGTTTTTTCACTGCTTGAGAAACCATCTCGATGCCAGGGGATAGGCGCACGAGAAAAGTACAAAGCTCGCCCTTGATCATCCGTCACAAGTTTCACCAAGTTAGGATCGAATAGCTCATCAATAGACGATATACGCTCGTACAGGGTGCTCATGAAGCATTCGTTGTCAGCAAGACATCGCGCAACCTGATCAATCGCAACAGGCGGAATCAACGGTTCATCTCCCTGAACATTCACGATAATTTCGTTTTCAGGGAGACCCAAGACGGCAGCAACCTCCTCGATTCTGTCAGTGCCAGATTCGTGGGCTTTTGCTGTCATTACCGCAGTACCGCCGAAGCGATTGACCTCATCCAACACCCGCTCATCATCCGTAGCGACGATCACACGGCGACATTCACTTTTCATCGCCTGCTCATATACCCGATGAATCATGGTTTTACCCAAGATGTCTAACAGGGGCTTCCCCGGCAACCGACTGGATTCAAATCTTGCCGGAATAACAACAGTAAAATTCATTACCGATCTACTTTCTCTTCCGCGCTTAATACTCGCGCCTCTTCTTGCAACATCACAGGTATGTCATCCCTCACAGGAAAGGCAAGCCCCTCGACGTAGCAAATTAATTCATCTTCTTGCTTTTTGTATTCCAGTTCGCCGTGGCAAACAGGACAAACCAGAATGCTGAGAAGTTTTCCATCGACAGCCATATCTCTTTTCTCTATCAGGTAGTTAAAAAAATTAGTGTTGTTATGCGCCGGTTCTCGTCGAGTTATCGATCAATCGTACTGACCTTTTCTAACATCCGCTGGGTGACGTCATTCTCGAGAGTCGCCCCAACCATCAGATACCAGAAGTCTTGGTGAATAAGTTCCGGATTCAAGAGCCGACATTTTACCGCATCCTTTTCGGTCATAATAACCGGCAAACTATCTCCAAACATCAACTCTGATATCTTGAACCAGTGATGGTCATCGAAATGATGCTCAATCACCTCAAATCCGAGCTCTCTCAATGATCGGAAAAATCTATCGGGATTACCAATGCCCGCCACGCCATGAACTGTTCTCTGCAACCCATGTTCAGTCACGGAAATTTCAGCGGCCGTTATGACGTTTACGAGCTTGGTCGGATGCAGACTCATCACACTGGGCGCCACTGGTAAATCAGCCGCGCCCTCACCATTCACCACCACAAAATCAACTTCCGTCAATCGGGAGGGTGATTCTCGCAAGGGACCTGCAGGCAAGCACATGCCATTGCCAAGCCCTTTTTCCGCATCTACGACAACGATCTCTATATCACGACCGAGCGCATAGTGTTGTAAACCATCATCGCTGATGACGACATCGCAATTGTGTTCGGCCAAAAGGTATCTTGTAGCAGCCACTCTATCCGGATCAACCACAACCGGGCTACCCGTGCGCCGCGCAATCATCACGGCCTCATCTCCCGACGCAGCCGGGTCCGTCAGCCCCGTGACTTCAAGAGGGTAAGACGCAGACGTTCCCCCGTAACCGCGACTTACGATACCAGGATGGTACCCCGCTTCTCTTAGCAAATCCGCCAGCAGCAACACCAATGGGGATTTACCGGTGCCACCTACGTTTATATTTCCGACAATAATCGTCGGTACCGGTGGTAACCATTGTTTTGATGTCGAGTTTTGTATTCGATGACGACGTACTTTTACTAGCAGACTGAAAACAATTGCCAGAGGACTCAACAACCGTATCCAAATTGAATCGTCGTACCAGGCTTTGACCAGCGGATTAAAGTCCCCTGAAAACCAAGACCCAGATTCCGTGGGTGGCGCAATCGGTCTGATTTCAAGTGCGGGCGCCCTTGTATTGGCAGCGGCTTTTTCATTGCCCGAGCTATTTACATTATGTAGTGACGCATAGTGTTGTCCCTGAGCAAGTAACTCTGCGTGAGAGCCCTGCTCAACAATCCGGCCTTGATCGAGCACAAGAATTCGATCAGCTTTTTCAATGGTCGAAAGCCGGTGTGCGATGACAACCGTGGTTCTATCCTTGGCTACCGCTTCCAGCGCCGACTGTATTTTTCGCTCGGACTCGGAGTCCAAAGCTGAGGTTGCTTCGTCCAGAATGAGTACCGGTGAATTCTTGAGGAAAGCTCTTGCTATCGCTAATCGTTGACGTTGTCCGCCGGAAAGCAACACCCCATCATCACCGACGATGGTGTCGATGCCATCTTCCAGTTCGCTGATAAATTCCCAAGCATATGCCTTTCGAGCCGCTTCGATTATTTCCTCAGTGCTTTTATTTTCAAGATCCCCGTAGGCAATGTTTCTTCTTACAGTGTCATTAAACAATGTGACATTCTGCGTTACCAAGGACAAATGGTAGCGGAGATTTTCGAGTTGAATCTCATCAACTGGAATATCGTCAAGCAGAATCTCTCCTGAACTAGGCGTGTAAAACCTAGGAATAAGACTTGCCAACGTACTCTTACCGCTGCCCGATCGACCAACGAGCGCGACAGTTTCACCAGGATTGACTGTGAAACTGATATTCTTGAGTACGAGTGTGTTCTCCTCTTCCTCGCTGTTAACTGATCGATCCTGTGGATCATAAGAGAAAGACACATCGCGAAATTCCAGCTTACCCTCAACAGTGTCCAAATCGAGCGCGCCGACATCTGGCTCAGAATTTTCATCAAACAAGCTAAATATATCTTCGGCCGCAGCTAACCCCTTTTGGATAGTCGAATTCACTTCCGATAGCTGTCGGATCGGTTTTGCAAGAAGTCCTCCAGCAGTGATGAACGCGATGATGTTGCCACTGCCGTCCATCGAGTCTACCAGCGTAGGATCTAGCACCAACCAAACCAGGCAAGCTAGTGCCATCGAGACAACCAATTGGATGACCGGTGTAGCAATGGACTGGGTAACAACCATTTTCATAGATTGACGTCTATTGTCCTGACTCACACTATTAAAACGTTCACGTTCGTAATCAGTGCCGCCAAATGTTCTAACTACCCGGTAGCCTTGCACGGCCTCTGATGCAACATGCGTGACATCACCCATCGAGTCCTGAATTCTGCCGCTAATTTTTCGAAAACGTTTCCCGGCAAAATTAACAATAAAAGCAATGAAAGGTCCGACGAATATAAATATGAGCGTAAGCTTCCAGTTCAGGTAAAAGAGATAAGCCAGATAGCCTATCACCGTGAAGCCTTCCCGGATAACAACGCGCACGGCATCGGTGGCGGCCCCTGTCACCTGTGTCACATGGAATGTTACCTTGGCGACCAAGTGCCCCATTGCACTCTTGTCGTAAAAGCGACTGGGTAGCTTGAGCAGATGATCAAATAGCTCACACCTTAGCGTGTGAACAAGATTGGTGCCGATATACGTGATGAAGTAGTTACCGATGAAGGTGCCCAAGCCTCTGCCGAACACAACCAGTACAATAAAGATCGGAATGAGTGTGCGATTCAAAGTTTCCGGCTCACCAAAGTATTCACGCATGAATGATCCGGCATAGCTATCGGGCACAACGCTTCGCCCTTCAAGAAAATCGATGATATAAGCAATGAGTTGCACAAAACCAACATTCGCTACGGAATGAATAATAAACCCGAGCATACTTAGTAGAAATGCTGCCCAGTAGATGCTCACGTACTTAAGGAGCCTACCGTAGACCTGAACGTCTGACCCCTGCGTTGTGCCAAGCGACAGGTTCTCGTTCTCCCGGTTTACTTCAGGCGCATCCGCCCCTTCACTTGGTGAATTTGGTCCCGGTTTCGCTGCGCTACTCATTTTACTCACTGGAATTCTTGGTCGTAATGCTGAGATGACTGAAGCCTAGCTGGCCCGCGGCATCCATCGCTGTTACAACAGACTGATGAGGGGTTGCTGAGTCCGCGGTGATGACTAGTGGTAATGTGTTGTCTCCGTCACTCACTTTCTGAAGCGCATTCATCAGTGTCGGCAGTTTATTATTCGTGAGTGCCACATCATTAATCGCAAATTCACCCGAGCGGGTGATGGAAATTTCGAGGGTCCGCTCAGCCACCGTACCAGGGCTTGCGGAAGCCTCTGGCAAATCAATAGACAGCTGACTCTCTTTGGTAAAAGTCGTCGACACCATAAAAAAAATCAGTAACAAGAAAACCACATCAATCAGCGGTGTCAGGTTTACCTCAACTTCATTACGTGTGCGTCTGGCAAATTTCAAAGCTATGGGCCTTTTATCTAACGTGCCATTTCAGATTTAAGTGTGCGAGATTCTAATTTCTCTGCATTTGACCTGTCAGCATTTAACACTTCAACCAACTTCAACGCTTCCTGTTCCATTGTGATCACTAACTCGTCGACCCTGCGCTGAAAAAATCTAACAAAAAAGAGACTGGGGATAGCCACAGATAAACCAGCGGCTGTGGTAATAAGCGCTTCAGATATACCACCGGCGAGCACAGCCGCGTTGCCGGTCCCTTCGAGCTTAATCGCAGTGAAAACCTTAATCATGCCAATGACGGTACCTAACAGCCCCAGTAAGGGCGTAATTGCAGCAACTGTGCCCAGTGTGCTGAGGTAGCGCTCCATTTCATGCACAACGTGTCCGGCAACTTCCTCTATGCTTTCTTTCATTTGCTCACGACCTCGCTTGTGGTTACTTATACCTGCAGCGAGGATTTGCCCCAGTGGTGACCCAGCTCTGAGCTCTCGGAGCTTTTTGTTGTCCAGTTCATTACTGCGAATCCAGTTCCAAACCTGAGCTAACAGGTTCTTTGGAACAATTTGCGTTGCTCGCAGGGTCCAGAATCGTTCGACACAAATTGCGGCAGAAATAACAGAACATAAGAGGATTGGCACCATGAGCCAACCACCCGCCTGAACTAATTCAAACACAGGTAAGAATCTCCAAATCAAGACTGTTGAACTTTGAGCTACTCTACCACATACGCTTTGAAATACATCCCGATATCAATCAGGCTGCTTCAATTTATCGAGTAAAATCAACGAACTCCGAAGATTTTTGATAAGAACGAATTCAAGAACCGACCCTCTGGGTCGAGGTCCTGCCGAATCTCACAAAAGCGATTAAAACCGGGCAATGAGTCTGACAATTCTGCTGCCTCGTAGTTGTGCACTTTACCCCAGTGAGGACGCCCTTGATGAGCTCTGAAAATCGCTTCAGCTGCATCAAACAATGGTGATGGATCAATCGAAGCATCTTGATGAACCGAAATAGTGACCGTATCCCTACCCGAAGCAGAGCTTATTAGCATGTCGTCGCCTTTCAACGTGCGATATTCAACCGGCCAGACGACTTCTGGGAAGTCCGACTGCATCATCTTCCGAATCGCAAGGAAACACGTCCAACCCGCTTCCGCCGGCACCGAAAATTCCATTTCGTTAAACTTATCTTCACGCGTTGAGGGAATGATCTGATAACTAGGTCCTATCTCCTCCCATTTGCTGGGTTTGTATGACTTTGTTTCCTCAGTCAGATTCAAGCTTTTCATCGCGCAACGATCTGATTCCGGTAACCAGAAAAACTCCCAGTTGCGATTGCTAGCGATGAGCGACTCTCGTTGTTCTGCGCACTCATCTACGCTTGCTAACCAATTACGTTCGTGCAGGTGATATGCAGGTACACCCTTTAGCGTAATCTCGGTAACTAGTCCTAGCGTTCCCATTGAGACTCTCGCAGCTTGAAAATATTCAGGCGTGGAGGATTCGTCGATTGTCAGTATTTCGCCAGAGGCCGTCACCATACGCAATCGGCTAACCTGACTGGGAATGTTTTGAAAGGCACTTCCAGTGCCATGGGTACCTGTGCTGACAGCGCCAGCAATTGATTGGCGATCTATGTCGCCCATGTTCTCCATCGACAGTCCCAGGGTCCAAAGCGGTTCACCCAACTCATGCAGTTTAGTCCCAGCACGAAAAGTAGCCTCCCCCGTTTCGCTGTTGCTTGAGATCAACCCGCGATAGTTATCAAGCGAAACCAAATAATCGTCGGTCCAAAAAGGCACGAAAGAATGCGCTGATCCAATTGCTCTTATCTTCCGCTTTTCGTTACCCGCTTTTGCGAGCAACGCGATTATTTCGTCCTCAGAAGTCGGCGTCTCAAGTGCTAACGCATGATGTCGTTGACGCCCTGACCAACTTTGCCACTCCAGTGTCATTGTGTTGCCTCTTACAAGTTCTTGTCTGTCAAATAGACTACACGACAACGGGTTTTTTAAACAGATTTACCCATCGCCCGACGAAACATTAATAGCCAAGTGCAATCTTTAACTCAAAGCAACAACGACTCGTCGATACTGTGGAACAGGCTAGCGGAATCGATCAGACTGTTAGCCGTGAGACTTTTAACGCCGTAAACTTCAGCAGTAACATTGTAACTACGCTTGATTTTTTCAATCAGTAGATCAAAGTCACCATCACCCGACAGTAAGACGATGGTATCTACCGACCTGGCAATATCCATTACGTCAATGGCGATCCCCACATCCCAATCACCCTTAGCTGACCCGTCGCTTCGCTGTATATAGGGTTTTAGGCGGACGGTGAAGCCAATGTGCTTGAGTGCATTCTGAAACTTCAACTGCTTTTCGTCGCCCCGGTGGATGGCATACGCGGTTGCAGATACGATGTCTCCTTCGTTGGCTATTTTTTGCCACAGAGCTCGATAGTTGAACTGACGTTTAAAGACGCTTTGCGTTGTGTAGTAAATGTTCTGTACATCGACAAATATCGCGATTCGATTCACGGTGGATTAACGGTTTCCGTTTACCGGGCGCGGCCGGCGGTTACTACTCGGTTTTGGCGCGACATTACCATTGACGTTATGACTGACTGAACGGCGGTTTCCGTCCTTCGCCCCAGCACTGCTAGACCCACCGGGGGCGGCGTTGTTGCCAGAGCGGTTACCGGTATTGCTATTTGCCCGACTACCAGATCTTCTCTTCCCAGCATTGTTAGCGGAAAAGTTACCTGCACTGCTTTGTGCATTGTTTCCCCCGCTATTATCTGCATTGCCACTACTGTTGCCCGCTTTACCCCTTCGGCGGGAGCGGCGACCCTGGCCCTTTGGTGCGTCACCCGCACTCGAACTTTGGCTGCGCGTCTTTTGCCCCGATCGCTGACCTGCGGACCTTTGGCCATCGTGGTGCTCGACCTTCGCTTTCTTGGGCTTGCGCGATTTGATCGGCCTGTGGTCTAAATGAGACTCCGGCAGCACATGGACCGGATCGAAGTCGTCAATAATTTCTCTGGGCAGAAGCTTCTGAATAAGCCTCTCTATGTCACTCAGTTGCTTAAACTCATCGGCACTCACCAACGATACCGCTTCGCCAGTTGAACCCGCGCGGCCTGTTCGGCCGATTCGATGCACATAATCCTCGGGCACATTTGGCAAATCGAAATTAACAACATGCGGCAGCTGATCAATATCAAGACCCCGGGCAGCAATATCGGTTGCAACCAACACTCTTACTGCGCCCCGCTTGAAGTCAGCCAACGCTTTGGTGCGGGCACCCTGCCCTTTGTTACCGTGAATGGCGGCAGCGTTAATGCCTTTTTGTTCCAGTTGTCTTGTGAGCTTGTTGGCGCCGTGCTTCGTCCGAGAGAACACAAGCACCTGATCCCATTCGTTATCAAGGATCAGCTGCGTCAACAGCGCTGTTTTCTGCTTTTTGTCTACGGGACATATCCATTGCTTCACCGTAGGCGCGGCAGTATTCCTTGGCGAGACCGATATCTCAACGGGATCGTTTATCATTCCCTTAGCAAGTTGACGAATGTCCGGTGAAAATGTCGCTGAAAACATCAGGTTTTGCCTAACCGGAGGCAAAAGGTTCAATATTTTACGAATATCGTGGATAAAACCCATGTCTAGCATGCGGTCAGCTTCATCAAGCACCAACACTTCCAACTCATCGAATCTGACAGCTTTTTGGTTGTAAAGATCCAGCAATCGCCCGGGTGTTGCGACCAGGACATCCACACCCCGCCTCAGCTTCATCATCTGAGGATTAATTTTGACACCGCCAAAAACGACTGTAGAACGGATCGACAGGTTTTTACCATAGGTCACAACGCTTTCAGCCACTTGCGCTGCGAGCTCCCTTGTTGGCGTTATGACCAAAGCTCGAACCTGATTTGAACTCGCAGGTTGCCCTTTAGACAGCTTCTCCAGTATCGGGAGCGTAAAGCCCGCCGTTTTACCAGTACCCGTCTGTGCAGCAGCCATGACATCTCTGCCCTCTATGACCGCAGGAATAGCCTTAAGTTGGATTGGAGAAGGCGTTTCGTACCCGTGGGATGCCACGGCTTCGAGGATCGGCTGGGATAATCCCAAACTGGCAAAAGTCATAAAACGGGTCTTTTAGATAGTTAAGTGTGCACCGCAACATAATCGGCGTCCGGCAGCTTACAGGGTATCGTTACAAACTACTACGATCAGGCTAATTATTTTCCGTAAGAATAAAAACCCCGGCCGGATTTACGGCCAAGATAGCCCGCTGCGACCATCTTTTTTAGCAAAGGACAAGGCCGATACTTTGAGTCTGCAAACTCATCAAACAACACTTCCATGACAGATAGGCAAATATCGAGACCTATCAGGTCTGCTAGCGCGAGTGGGCCCATCGGGTGATTTGAGCCAAGTTTCATCGCTGCGTCGATATCTTCAACGGAAGCGACTCCTTCAGAGTATACAAAAACAGCTTCATTGATCATCGGAACAAGCATTCTGTTTACAACAAACCCGGGACTATCCTTGACCTCAACGGGAGATTTGCCCATGCGTTTCGCAATCTCTTTTGTTGCTGCAAATGTTTCATCCGATGTCTGTAGGGCACGAATAAGTTCAACTAATGCCATCACTGGCGCAGGGTTGAAAAAGTGCATACCAATTACCTGCTCCGGCCGAGTGCTGCCCGCAGCAATCTCGGTCAGTGAGATAGACGATGTATTTGAGGCCAAAATAGCATTCGGATCAGCTGCGTCATCGAGTTCACAAAAGATGCTTCGCTTTATCTCAGGATTCTCTGATGCGGCCTCAATCACCAGACGCGCCTGACTGACTTTTGTGAAATCAGTTGCTGTCGACAAACGAGAAAGGGTTTGGCTGACGTGCGCCGGCGTGACTTTTTCACGACTAAGGGCTCGCTCAAGTGTCTTGTTAATGCTTGCTAAACCACTTTCGAGGGCTGCAGCACTTACATCAATCATCTGCACATCAAAACCTGACTCAGCAGCCAATTGTGCTATTCCATGCCCCATGGTGCCCGCGCCGATCACTGCGATCATATTTTCATTCATAAAAGCTCTCTTGATATATTGAGTTCGAATACGTTTTCGGCGCGAATTATGCTGATATTCACACCAAAGCGACAGTCATTAGATGCTCTGCCCCGCTTCCGCTGCGATTTCAAATGCTCTCAAACGTTTCGAATGATCATAAATTGAACTGGTAAGAATCAACTCATCCGCGCCGGTAAGCGAGATAAACTCGGCCATTTCTGACTTGATATCCTCTAGCGCACCAATCGCCGAACATCGGCCCATTTGTGACAACAACATCTCATCTTCGCTAGATAATTGCTTTTCGAAATCTTTTATCGGTGGCGGCAATTGGCTTGGTTTTCCTCGTCGCAGGTTCAAGAAAGATTGAAGCGAAGATGTTCGCAAATATTGGGCTTCTTCGAGCGATTCTCCAGCACAAATGTTGTATCCCATCATGAGATAAGGTTGTGATAATTGTGCTGAAGGTTTGAACCCCTCACGATACAACTCTATCGCCTGCAGCATTTGTGCCGGAGCAAAATGTGAGGCAAAAGCAAACGGCAAACCGAGCATGGCCGCCAGTTGCGCACCAAATAGGCTCGAGCCCAATATCCAGAGCGGAACGTGAGTGCCTTCACCGGGAACAGCGGTCACCTTTTGATCTTCACTGGCCTCCTCAAAATATTGCTGTAGCTCGATGACATCACGGGGGAAGTCTTCTGCACTACCGTGAAGTGTTCTTCTTAGTGCGTGAGACGTGATCTGATCTGTGCCCGGCGCACGCCCGAGGCCTAGATCAATACGATCAGGATAAAGTGAGGCGAGCGTGCCGAACTGTTCAGCAATCACCAGCGGTGAATGGTTGGGCAGCATGATGCCGCCGGAGCCAACTCTAATGCGGCTTGTACCATTGGCGACATGACCTATGACAACAGCCGTTGCCGCGCTGGCAATACCCTTCATATTATGATGCTCAGCAACCCAGAAGCGTTCAAAGCCAAAAGCCTCGGCATGTTGTGCTAGGTCTAAACAGTTGTGCAGCGCTTCTGCAGCGTTACTACCCTGCTTGATAGGTGCAAGGTCGAGGATTGAAAATTGCGTCATGATTATTCGCCGATTAAATGAAACACATAGTATCATCAGCGGCTGAGACACAAACAGCTAAACCCAAAGAACGGAATAAAGAAATGAAAATTGATTGCTCAATTAGCCCCGATCTAACAAAAGTTAAAGGGGACATCAGTCGTCTTCAAGCACTGGGCTACGATGGCGCCCGCGTCGCAGAATTAACACATGATCCATTTCTGCCGCTAACTTTGGCAGCTGAATACTCTGATGACATTGATTTGATGACTTCCGTAGCCGTCGCCTTCGCGCGCAATCCTATGTCCATGGCTCACCTTGCACACGACCTTAATGCATTTTCAAAAGGTCGATTCATTCTTGGACTCGGCACACAGGTACAACCTCATGTAGTAAAGCGATTTGGCATGCCTTGGTATAAGGCTCCAAGACAAATGCGAGAGTTCATCAATGCAATGCACGCGATTTTCGATTGCTGGTACGAGGGAGAAGACCTAGATTTTGAAGGTGAGTACTACAGACACACACTCATGCCAAAAACATTTCAGCCAACGAATACAGAACACGGCCGACCGAAGATATATCTTTCAGCCACCGGTCCATTGATGACAAAAGTTGCTGCTGAAACCGCAGATGGCCTAATCATGCACCCCTTTTCAACAGAGAAATATATAAGAGAAGTTAACCTACCCGCGATTGCAGAGGGAAGAAAAAAAGCTGAAGTTGCGCCGGAAGACTTCGAGATCGACTATGCACCGATGATCGCGACAGGGCAAAATGCAGAAGCGCTAGAAAAATCAATCGCTCAGGTGAAGGACAGAATCGCATTTTACGGTTCGACACCGGGCTATCGAATGGTACTAGAGCTTCATGGTTGGGGAGAGCTTCAGGGAGACCTTAATCGCCTGATGAGGGAACATAGAACCGCCGAAATGGCAGCGCTTATTGACGACGAGATACTTCATACCTTTGCTATTGTTGGCGAGCCTGACAAAATTGCACCGGAGTTTAAACGCCGATATGGTGATCTCATTGACAGGACAGCTTTTCTGGCGACCGGGCTACCAACAGCGATGACTCAAGCAGTGATTGCCGAATTAACATCCTAAACTGACAACATTTTATGCAAAGTACAGGGATAACCGTTGTTTCTACTACCGAATGTTTCAACAATCCTAAAGCCTCTACTTTCGTAAAGCGCTATCGCGGGATTGTTTGCATCAAGCACATAGACGCTCACTGTCGTGCTGGCATCGTTTGACTTCTGAATAGATTCCATTGCGGCATTAAGCAAACGTTGGCCAATACCCCGACGACTCGATTCAGGTCTCACGTAAAGCCAACCAATTTCGTTGTCGTTGATGCCAATAAAGCCGTGAATCTGATCATCATTGCAGGCGACCAGCTTCCTGCAAGAGCGAAACTCATCCAAATCTGCTGAATCATTCCTGAGCGGAACAAAGGCCCTTGGATCACACGAACCGTTTAGCTCAATCGGTCGCGCGAGATCGTGAATGATAATCAACTCATCTTCGTCACTATTGCCGTAATCACGAATAACAATCTGACTCACTGGCGTGTCACCCTAGCTCAACTTCGCAAGCAATAAGCGTCGCCACATCTCTGATTCAAAATCTGGTGCGCTTTTACCAGCCTCGACTTTTCGAGTTCTTGCCACCACCAAAGCGTAGCGCGGCAGGATATAAAGCAAATTGCCGTAAGCGCCTCGTGCAGAGATTAGATCCTCAGGCGCAGAAGGTACAATGTTGCCCGGATAAATTTTGTCTTTCATCGGTAACATGTATTGATCAGCACTATTATTCCACCAACAATAACCCCAGGCAGGATTGTCTGTAGAGGCGCCGGTTACCATTTGGGTAACATAGTGTTTCGGCACCAGCTGGGTGTTGTTCCAAAACCCTTCTTGCAACACAAGCTCGCCAACTTTTATGAGGTCGTCTGCTGTCGATCGCAAACCGGTAACTGCAGTACCGTCAGGTAGTTTCTGTTCTCGGTCTTCCCAATGCGTATTGGTCATTCCTAAGGGCTCGAAGAGCCATTTGCGGCTCAGTTCGTTAAGACTCAGACCGGTATGTAGGCAAAGTATTTTTTTGAGATAATTGTACGCCGTATTATTGTAGCGCCATTCTACGCCTACCTGGCCTTGAGGCCGAAGCTGTTCATCCATCCCTGTCGTCATCGCAAGCAGCGTCTCTATAGTGACGCTCGCTTCGTGCCAAGGCGAAAGCGCTGTCCACTCGGGATCAAGGTGGTGGTTAATAGCATCACAAGTTTCTAGCAGATAATTCTCTTCTGCAATACCAATCAAAAGTGAGAGTATGCCTTTTTGAACAGCAAAAATGTCAGTGCCAACAGGACTCCCAACAGGACCGATCAGGCGCTTACCTTTGGAATTTACAACCAGTTCGGCAGTGCCTTGGTCGTTCGAATACTGGATCAACTCCTCAAGCAGAGGTTTCGACCACGCTGAATCTAACTCAACTATTTCATTCATGTTGCAAGATAACCACCGTCGACAGGTATTGAAGTACCCGTAATATATCCTGAGTCATCGGAAAGTAAAAAGGCAATTGTCGCGCCATACTCGTCGTAAATGTGACCTGCGCGCCGGACCAGCATCCATGGTCTTGGACGTGGTAGTTCTGCTGTCGGAGTCTTGTGTATTTTTCTGTCCTCTAAAGCATGCTTACGTAGATTTGAATCGGCCACAGCAGCCGGCTGAATAGCATTGGCTCTGATGCCTTGGCCGCCATAATCCACTGCGATTTGTTTGGCTAATTGTATAACCCCCGCCTTTGAAACAGCATAAGAAGCTGCGGCGCCGCCAGCGCCAATCACCGAACCAGCAATAGATGAAGTCACCACGTAGGAACCACCTCCACCTTTTAACATGTGAGGTATCGCATGTTTCGCACAAAGGAAAGGCCCGGTTAAGTTGACCCCAAGGACAGCATGCCAGTCGTCTAAACTGGTTTCATGTATCCAGCCGGAACCAGCTGTACCGGCATTAGCTACCATGCCATAAAGACTGCCATATTCGGCAACCAGTGTTGCAACAGCATTCGCAACCTCTTCTTCTTTTGATACATCACAGCGTATTGGCAAAGCCGAACCACCGGCTGCATTGATTTTCGCCGCGACAGTTTCAGCAAGCGAAAATCGAATATCTACCACGCCAACTTTCGCACCCTCGGCAGCGATACGCTCACATGCACCCTTGCCGATCCCGCTGCCAGCACCAGTGACCATTACCACCCTTTCAGCGAGCCTCGTTTTATCCGTCATTCCATCCCCTTTTTGCGTTAGCTTTCGATTTGGTAGGAATTAATCAGTCCGTGCACTACCGGATGCAACATGCGGCGCTCCACTAATGCTCACTATCAGCAGTGACAATAACGACCGTTTTATCTAATGATGAAGGATATACACGCGTTCCGTTTTGGTACAACGCACTCAGGATAACGAGTTTTTGGGATTCCGGGGAGCTTTTATTGATATTTTGAGTGCAGCCTTGACATGCGCTCGCACCTAAATCGATGGAGCTATTTAAGGTTTAGCGGGTGGCGACGCACGGCTCTTCAATCGGCCTTTTTATCCCTACCACGGGTATGTCGAATCATAGGATAGCGTCCGGCAAATGTCTGACGCTGGTTGTAGAGGAACACCTGACTTGCCCTTTCCGAAAAAAACAAATCAGGCAAGTGTCAGGGGCGGGGTCAATCGTCAATCTAGCCAGTGTTACGCTCGGCGATCGGAACCATCTTTTAACCTTAAACAGAAGCTTGGCCAGACGGCAGATCAGGCAGCTTTTCGGGCATCAGATTCTGCCGTATCAATATTCAACTGGACGACATTGTTTGGTTTCGAGGGGCGGTCTTTTAGCTGTTGATTGAGTAAGTCAGCAGCATGGGGGTCAATTTGACCGGACTGAGTCGAGAGACAATGCGCTGCCCATATGATTAATTTTAACAATTTGGCTTCCTAATGGTTATTACCCCTAAACGTTGCATGACGTGGTCGTCACCCGGTCGTGTAAGAGTTTCGCAAAAGTCGCGCATTGTAATGATTTAATTCAAAAAATCACCATAAAGCTTCGTCATTTTCCTCGAACAAACCGATTAGGGTATTATTTCGATCTCTAAAACTGCACGCGACCTTAAAATATGAGTGAAAACCAGCAATACGAGGCTTTTTTTGAACTTGCTAGCTCGATGCGTGCCATGAGACGACTTAAACCTGACCCTGTACCGCCGTCTGTGCTTGAGAAAGTACTTGAAGCGGGCGTGCAGGCTCCCTCGGGCCAGAACACACAACCTTGGTCCTTTTTGGTGTTACAAAAGCCTGAAAGTAAAGCCTGGTTTGCCGAAAGATATAAGGCAGCGATTGAATCGAGGTTCACAGAAATGATGACGATGCCGACCGAAAAAAATACGGCACTGACACGACAGGTAAAAGCAATGCAGTATCAGGTCAACCACATGCAAGACTTTCCCGTGCTTTTGATCGTTTGCGGGCAGCGTGATTGGCCATTCAAAGTCGCTGAGGCAGACAGAATCGGTCTCGCACCGCCGAACTTCGGCGCAGTATACCCCTGCGTACAAAACATATTGTTGGCATGCAGGTCGCTAAACCTCGGCGCTGCACTCACAACCATGCATCAGGTGTTTGAGGAGGATTTGTGCGAGCACTTCGCCATTCCTGACGAATATGGCGTAGTTGTGACAATTCCTATCGGCTATCCAATGGGGAAATTCGGGCCAGTTAGCAGGAAACCGGCAACAAACAAAACTTATTATGAGGCGTGGGGCCAACAATAACCTACCATGCTAGATTTCAACAAATCGGATCTTTCGTCTGCTAAAACTACACTTTCACGAAGAAAATACTGCTAGAATCTAGCTCATGTACACCTTGCAACATTTAAGTATCGCTTTGATTGCCTCGACTGTTTTGATCGTCGCACCGGTACTTGGCTGTTGTTCTGGCGCGCCCTTACCCTTCGACTCGGATCAGTCATCGCGTTCACCAGCAGTCGCTTTATCTGCGCTAAAGAATCACCTTACAGCAAGTGAAACACAGATCCCTTGTCACGATATGGCAACAACTTCTAAAATTGATTCAGCACCTCAATTATTACCCGTACACGATTCAGAGCACTGCGATACCTGTGAAAATTGTGTCACCTCTATGACGCGAGAAGCATCGCCCGCACTTGCCTCCTTCTTCCTGGCTGACACGGACTTTGAAACGCTGTACTTTTTCGTATTACTGGATTTTCCAGCTTTCCAACGGAAAATCTTTGTTACGGAGAGGCCGCCTGACAATTCGCCCATGCTGGCTCTTACTCCAATAACTTTACATCAAATTCTGACGATCTAAACCCGACGGTACCTTCAACTGCGCCATCGCACATTACGCTGTGGCGGTTTCTTGGTTCCCGATGGAATTGATAAGATGAATCCAAAGCTCAAATTTAAGACCCGGAAAGTGACGTGCTGCCGGGCATGCTTCATTACACTCGTTGTCACGCAACTATTGGTGATTTACGCACCTCCGGCAATCAGTTCGGATGAAATACGTCATCAAACACAAGATCTCTCAGCGATCGAAGCACGCTTATTAACCCATCCGACGCTCCAGCATCTCAAACTTCGATCAACCGCGATGAAAGCCTTAGCAGAGGCAAATAGTTCCCTGCCTGACCCGATCATCTCGCTAGGATTAAACAATGTGCCAATTGACACATTCGCGTTCGATGAATTCTTACCCACCCACAAATCAATCGGTATCCAGCAATCGATCCCAAACAGTGGGATTAGACGCGCACGACTACAGAATGCGAGGGAAAGATCAGCCTCGCTGGAAACAGCATTTGAGTATGAACTCAGTCTATTGCGCGCATCTTTGATTATCGGGCTTGTCGAGCAGGCAAATCTGGAACGAGAAATCTCCCTTGCACGCCAGCGGGATCGTAAATACTCGGAATTGCAGCAGGTAGTTCGAAACGAGATTAATGCAGGAAGAGCGGTGGTATTCCGTCTTGCTAGGATAGATATCGAACGCGCCGATGTCGCACAAGAAGTAGTGAACTTGCAGGCAAAGCTCGAATCAGTCAAAGCGAAGATTAACAGCCTGATAGAGACAGAAACTGATATCGCGCCCCCACCTTTATCACTCAATGAGTGGGATGGTGATCCTCTTTCATTTCACAGCGTCAGAGTCGCAAAGGCTAACATCCCTATCGCAGAAACAAGAGTCAGCGAGGTTCAAGCTGAAAATAAACCAAGTTGGGGTGTGAGCCTCATGTATCAACAACGTCAGGCAGGTGTCGGGCAATCTGGGTTACCTTTCGACGGAGAAGACTGGTTTTCGGGGCAAGTCACTTTTACTGTGCCAATTTGGGCCAGCAAAAAGCAAATACCTGCGCTCCGAGCAGCCATTGCAGAAAGAACAGCCGCGAAAATGGATGTGTCGTCTGTCGCTAGGGCTGCAGAATCTGAATGGCGCCGTTTAGCGGCTGAGGGCAGAGCGGCAGAGGCCAATATCGTATTGCTGGAAAAGCAGCTCAGTGCTCTGGAGGAGCAGATAGCAGCATCCCTCACGACCTACGAATCTGGTACCGGTGACTATGCACCAATAGTCGACGGGGAAATCACCCGACTCCACTTCCAATCAAAAATATCTCGCGAGATAGCACGGCGTAACATTATGACGGCAAGGGCTAACAGTCAGTTGGTGACGATATGAAACGGCACATTCTAAAATTTGCGATGGCACTTATTTTCGGCCTTCTTTTTAGTCAGGCATCGATATCGCAGGAAACTGCGGCATATACCTGCCCTATGCATCCCCATTACATCTCTGTAGAAGCAGACGGCATCTGTCCTATATGCGGTATGGGACTGATTGCAACGAGGTCATCGAGCACATCGCTTTCAGAAACAAAGGATACAGTGGTCTCGTCAGGCATGCTCCAAACAATGGGTGTCAGAGTCGCTAAGGTTAAAAGAACAACGTTAAGCCGCAAGGTCCGGGCCTTTGGCAACGTACAGGCAAACACCCGAAGAGAAGTTGTCTCGGCATCGCGTCTCGAGGGCTGGATAGAGAATCTCGCGGTCACAGCCGAAGGAGATCCTGTAAGTCCGGGTCAACTCCTGTATCACATTTACAGCCCTGGACTTGTCGCAGCGCAGAAAGATTTTTTAGCGTCCCTCACGATCGGAAACGAAAACAGAATCAACGCAACTGAGCAAAGGCTCAGATCTCTGGGTATGCAACGCACGGCGATCGCAACGCTCAGGGAGAAACGCCAGCTCTTAGAAAGAATACCAGTCTATGCCGAAGATAGCGGCATTGTTCAATCACTGGAAGCGAGGGATGGTACCTACGTAAAACCTGGCGATATTGTCTTGAAACTACAATCCTATATTGATGTATGGGTAATTGCTTCGATTGTAGAACAGGACATAAACGATGTTGTCAGCGGCATCCCAGTCAGGTTAAGTTTTCCGAGCGCACCTTCTGCCACCTCGACGGGGATAGTTGATTACGTTTATCCAACGATAGACCCGGTAACGCGCACGTTGAAGGTCCGTGTCGTCGTCAAGAACGAGCAAGGCGTACTTCGCCCAGGTGCATTCGCAGACGTCTTATTTGAAGTCACGCGAGGAGAATCCTTAACCATTCCCAGCGAAGCCGTGTTACACGACAGCTCAGGATCGCATGTCATCATCTCGCTGGGTGAGGGCAAGTTTCGATCACGAAAAATACAGACCGGCAGTACCAATGCAGGCACGACTGAAGTAACCGACGGCCTCTATGAGCACGAGCAAATTGTGATTAGCGGCCAATTTATGCTCGACTCAGAAGCCAACTTGCGGGAGGGGTTCGCAAAATTGGCAGCCCCAGTAAACGCCTCGGACATCACATTATCCGAGCTGCCTCTGGATGCCAACGATGTCGCTTTGATGGATCATTTTGTTGAAACCGCAATCTACTTTCACGAGGCACTCATAGACCAATACGATATCGACACACATTACCTAAGCCCGACCATTGCCGCTGGCAACACACTCAGCGAAAGATTCCCAAACACACTATTGCACGCTGAAATTACGAAAATGCAGCGCATCTTGCTCGATATCCAAAAAACAGGCGATAGCAAATCACTTGGGTCGCAGCTGGCAATATTGACCGAAGCACTCAAGCCATGGTTATTGCAAGGAATGCCCGCTCACTATCACCAGCTTGGTATTAGGCTTTATCAGGATGTCGAATCGGGACATTATTTTATTCAGGAAGGAAACGTCCCATCGAACCCATTTGGGTCTGGCGCAGTGCGCAACATTTTGCTTTCGAAAAAAGTACCCACTGAAAAAACACAAGACAGGCGCATGCCCCACCATGCGGCCCACCACTAGGAGCACGGCATGATTGACGTCCCCGATGCCAATCCTAATGGCACTAATTTTTCACAATCTCCCGTTGCTAAGATCATCGCCTGGTCTCTACATCATCAGATCATTGTTTTGACTCTGGCAACGGCACTCGGCATTGCAGGTTGGCTTTCAGCCCTAAATACACCGCTAGACGCAATACCTGACTTAACAGATACACAAATCATTATCAGAACAGACTTTCCTGGCCAGTCCCCCCAGATCGTCGAAGACCTAGTGACCTATCCCCTTTCAACTGCATTACTAGGGCTTGCAAAAACAAAGGATGTTCGTGGCGCATCGATGTTTGGAACAAGTTTTGTCTACGTGATTTTCGAGGATGATGTAGATCAGTACTGGGCAAGAGCGAGGGTCGTTGAGGCATTGTCACGTCTTGGTTCAAGCTTACCCGATTCTGCAATACCGAGAATTGGACCTGATGCCACCGGCGTGGGATGGGTTTACCAATATACGCTTGTCGATAAATCTGGCAACACTGATCTAGCACAACTACGCTCATTACAAGACTGGTTCCTGAAGTATGAACTTGCGAGCGTGGAAGGCGTCGCTGAAGTTGCCTCTGTCGGTGGTTTTGTGCGCGAATACCAGGTGCTAATCGATCCAAATCGGCTTCGAGCATTCAATGTCCCGATCTCTCGCATCATATCCGCGATAAAGCTCGCGAGCGAGGAAGTTGGCGGTCGGGTGCTTGAGCAGGGTGAATCAGAATATGTCATTCGCTCAATCGGTTATGTGAAAAACAAAGCGGACCTTGAAGCGGTTGTCGTGTTTGCCTCGGATGATGCACCAGTCACTTTGAAAGAAATCGCACGGGTAATTGAGGGGCCTGCCCTAAGGCGAGGTATTGTTGAGCTCGATGGTGAAGGCGAAACCGTAGCCGGCATCGTTATCATGCGCGATGGAGAAAATGCGTTGCAGGTCATTGATCGAGTTAAATCAAGGCTTCAGCAATTAAAACAAGGATTACCGCCGGGCGTTGAAATTGTGCCGGTGTACGATCGCGCGCCACTCATCGAAGGCGCGGTGCAGTATCTCGCGCAAAAACTGTTCGAAGAGGGCATAACGGTCGCCTTGGTCATCTTCATTTTTCTTTTGCATGCACGTTCAGTCCTCGTCGCCATTATCACATTGCCACTTGGCATCATGGGTGCTTTTTTACTCATGTCCTACCAAGGCGTTACAGCAAATATTATGTCGCTTGGGGGTATCGCTATTGCTATCGGCACGATGGTCGATGCATCAATCGTTATGGTCGAAAACGGATCAAGGAAATTATCAGCACTTTATGCGAGCGGCACGAAGCCAAGCGCTGAAGAAAGATTAGAAGTCATTACCGCATCGGCGCAAGAAGTGGGCCCGGGTCTCTTCTTCAGTCTTCTCATCATTACAGCATCCTTTTTACCGATCTTTGCCCTTACCGGTGAAAGCTATCGACTGTTTTCCCCTCTGGCCTTCACAAAAACCTATGCAATGGCATTCGCAGCAATCCTCTCGATCACGCTAATTCCAGTGCTCATGCTGTGGTTTCTTCAAGGACATATGCCTGCCGAAAGCAAAAACCCAATTAATAGGTTTTTCATCCGGATTTACCGCCCGATACTATCGCTCGCATTAAAATTTCGATGGTTGACCATCGTTTTCACACTGATAGTGCTGAGCAGCATTGCCGTGCCACTCACAAAATTAGGGTCGGAGTTCATGCCAGCGCTATACGAGGGAGAGTTACTGTATATGCCAACAACTTTGCCGGGTGCCTCGGCAACAAAAATGCGAGAGATACTGGGACAAACGAATCAAATCATCAAAACTGTGCCCGAGGTTGAAAGCGTGTTTGCCAAGGCTGGGCGAGCAGACACGGCAACAGACCCCGCGCCGCTCACAATGATTGAGAGCTGGATCCGGCTCAAACCGATGTCACAGTGGCGACCCGGCATTACCGCAGACGACATTGTCAAAGAACTCGATTCACGTCTACAAATGCCGGGACTTGTAAACTCTTGGGGATACCCAATCAAGATACGCATGGATATGGTTTCAACCGGCATTAGGACGCCCGTTGGCGTCAAAATTACGGGGGATAATTTGCATGAAATTTCGAATATCGCGCGCCGAGTGGAAACCGTTGTTCAAAATGTTCCGGGAACAAGATCGGCTTTTGCGGACCGCGTGCTTGGTGGCAAATATTTAGAGATCGTGCCTGATCGCGCCGAATTGGCGAGACGAAATATCGACATGGGTACTTTTCAGACAGTTGTGCAATCAGCTTTGGGCGGCATAAAGCTCGCAGAGAGCGTTGAAGGGAGGGAACGATACAATATAATTTTGCGCTATGATCGCCCGTTTCGAGAAACCTCTCAGGATTTAGAGGAGGTACTTTTACCGACACCCGCAGGCGCCCATATCCCACTTAAAGAACTTGCTCAGATCAGTTATGCGGATGGTCCTCCTATAATCCGATCTGAAAATGCTCGATTGACCGGTTGGGTTTTTGTTGATATCGCCAATCGGGATCTGGGGAGTTTTGTCGCAGCGGCCAGTCAACTCGTCTCGGAAGAGATCCACGTTCCCCCTGGGTATGCAATAGAGTGGGCAGGCCAATACGAACAGCTCGAAGTTTCAAACGAGCGACTCATGATTGCGATACCGGCCGTGATTACCATCATTTTTTTACTGTTAATGCTTTACTTCCAACGACTCGATCGAACACTCATCGTCATGTTTTCGTTACCGTTCGCATTAACCGGCGGATTATGGGCTATTTGGATGTTTGACTTTAATTTATCTGTGGCAGTCGCGGTCGGGTTTATCGCGTTAGCAGGCATTGCGATTGAAACAACGATCATTATGCTGCTGTATTTAGATCAGCAGGTTTTGAATAGCCGCCCAAAAAACGCGCAAGAACTTTACGCAGCAATCATCGCGGGTGCTGTGCTCAGAGTACGTCCGAAACTCATGACAGCGATCACAGTTATGGCCAGTCTTGTTCCAATATTACTGATTGACGGACCCGGTGCAGATGTCATGCGCAGAATTGCTTTGCCAATGCTGGGGGGCATGATCTCGACGACGATCCTCACCCTCATTATCATTCCGGTGGTGTATCTCATTCGGGTTGAACCCACGATTGACAGGTCTTAGTCGGGCAATTTGAACTACT
>ERZ1048872.1045-NODE-1045-length-25240-cov-8.017510_pt1 | contig 25240 bp, 19 predicted proteins | sample MGYA00383100_ERZ1048872 | MGnify/ENA primary metagenome ERZ1048872 (study PRJEB29581, sample SAMEA5548370) | metagenome | biome: marine; feature: coastal; material: water | depth 50 m | study: Short-term variability in the microbial, nano- and picoplankton...
TACACCACCAAAATCCCAGAGTACTGCCTTGATTTTTTTTCGAACGGAGTTATTCACTGACATTTATTTCAAACATTGCAGAATCGGGTCTAGCAAGTCCTCGTTGTGAAGCATTAATAGCTTCTACCATTAGTTTTACATTCTGCGAGTCCGGGAAAGCTTCCTCTACCTCTTTGACAGAATTCTCTAGGCGCAATTCTCTCATGAATAGGATGCGAAAAGCTTTACGAACTTCTGCTATTTCTGCCGTTGCGTAGCCCGCCCGTTCCATACCCACCTTGTTAATAACTCGCATATGCGCAGGGAAGCCTTCGGCTATCGTAAAGGGAAGCACGTCCTGAATAACCCGGGACATACCTCCCACCATAGCCGCTTCTCCAACATGGCAAAATTGATGTATCGCTGATAGTCCGCCAATGTTCGCGTGGTCACCGATTAAAACATGTCCCCCGAGTGTTGCGCTGTGCGACATCACAACATGGCTTCCTACGACACAATTATGTGCCACGTGTGCGTGTGCTAGCAGGGTGCAATCGTCGCCGACACTCGTGGTTGAGCCTTCCTCTGTGCCGCTATGGATGCTGACAAACTCTCTAACAATGCATCGGTTTCCGACTTCTGTATATGTAACAGTGCCGGGAACATACTTGTTGTCTTGGGACTGTATGCCAATCGTGACAAAGGGAAAAATATCGCAGTTTTCGCCGATAGAAGTGTTGGCCTCGACAACCACGTGAGAGCGTAAAACGGTATTTGCACCGATAGTGACGTTCTCTCCGACGGTACAAAAAGGTCCAATGGTGCAATTGGCACCAATCACGGCGCTCTCGTGTACAACCGCCAACTTATCCAAATGAATCATTTGTACCCCATGTTTGCATCTTTAATATGTGTTTTACCCCAAGCGGAATGAAGGCTGGAGCGGCAATGTTTATTTCGGTAGTTCAGACAGATTGCGATACCAATAGTTCCATACCCTGTCTGTATGTTTCCAGGACCTAGCTTGCTCATTGTTGCCTCGAGTAGTCAGTCGAGAGCCATTGATCCGGTTGTATTGTGACGACAATACTGTGTTCCGATGGTGGAGAGGAGGCGTAAAGCGCGCCCTGTTCTTCGCCAAGGTAACGGGTCGCCATGGCGAGTAATTCATCGCTGTCTGATTTACGATAATCGAACGGACCTTCGACCATGACGTATTTGTACGGCAAAGTTTCGGTTTGAACACAGAGAGATATCCGGTCACATTTCTGTAAACAACGGCCTTTTAACGAATCGAGCTCGGTAATTATCCAAGGGGCGCCGCCGGGTTCATAGTCGTACCATATAGGAACGGTAAGGGGGCCTCTTGCCTGTCTGGGTATACTAATCAAACCGACGTGCAGCTCAGAAAGAAATTGTTCTCTCTCGTCAATAGACATTGCTAACGACATTGCTTGTTCCTTATAGATTCTAAAAACGCGACGCAGACCCAACGGTAACGTTGAGGGAGCATCAATGTTTTGTGTTTTAAAACACTTTTCGCAAGTGTGTGACACTAGGGCAATAATGGATGTTTGTCCATTATTCGTTAATATTGCTTTGTTTTCTTTTGCTTCACCAATGATATAATCGCGCCAAAATTCATACCACAGGTAAAAGTGAATAGGTTTGAACGCTGAGCCGATTTCGTAAATTCTATGAAAGATTCTACATCAGACAGCTCATCAGATACCCTTACCGACCCTCTTAGTGCCAAGCCAGAGATTCGTGAAAAAGATAGAAGTCTCACGAACAAACACTCGTTTTCCAAAGAAGATCTTATTGAGTGTGGGCATGGTCGACTTTTTGGCCCGGGTAGGGCACAACTGCCGATCAATGAAATGCTCATGGTGGACAGGATTACCGAAATTAACGAAACCGGTGGCGCGAAAGGTAAAGGCGAGATTCGAGCCGAGTTGGATATACATCCTGATCTCTGGTTCTTCGACGTACATTTCGTGTCTGACCCCGTGATGCCTGGATGCCTTGGACTCGATGCTTTGTGGCAGTTGGTTGGCTTTTATCTAGCTTGGAAGGGAAACTGGGGCTACGGACGGGCGCTTGGTTGCGACAAAGTTGCGTTTCGTGGGCAAGTGTTGCCAACGGTCAAGAAAGTTGCATACGAGATAGACCTCACCAGAGTGAGAGAAGGTCGCACCGTGCTTGGCATCGCAAACGCCCGCGTGTTAGCGGATGGCGAGCAGATATATACGGCTGATGGTATTAGAGTCGGCCTCTTTAGTTCATTAGACGATTTTGGATAGTGATATGAAACGTGTCGTTATTTCAGGTATGGGGCTGGTTTCGCCTTTGGGCAACAATAAAGCTGAAACGCTTCAATCTCTGAGGGAAACAAAGTCCGGTATTAAGTTTCAGCCGGTCTATGAAGAGATGGGCTTGCGAAGTCATATCGCGGGTAGTATTGATCTGGATACCACCGAGTTAATCGATAGAAAGTTGCTTCGTTTTATGGGTGATGCGGCTGCGTTTTCATACATCTCCATGCGAGAAGCGATAGAAGATGCCGGCTTAACCGAAGCGCAGGTCTCAAATTTCCGCAGTGGCTTGGTTGCCGGTTCCGGTGGCGCGTCTTCATCAAATATCATTGAGGCGGCCGACATTCTCCGAGAGAAAAGCCTTAAAAGAGTTGGGCCATATCGCGTGACACGAACGATGGGTTCCACGGTCTCTGCCTGTCTAGCGACGGCTTTCAAAATTAAGGGCGTCAATTATTCGATGACATCGGCTTGTTCGACTAGTGCACACTGCATCGGACATGCGGCTGAATTAATTCAACTGGGTAAACAAGATATCGTTTTTGCGGGTGGTGGTGAAGAAGAACACTGGAGCATGACCTCCTTGTTTGATGCGATGGGCGCGCTTTCAACGGCGAGAAACGACTCACCGACAACCGCTTCAAGGGCTTACGATGCCGATCGAGATGGTTTCGTGATAGCTGGCGGCGGTGGATTTTTAGTGGTTGAGGAGCTTGAACACGCGAAGGCGAGAGGGGCGAAAATCTACGCGGAGCTGGTCGGTTATGCCGCCACTTCAGATGGCCATGACATGGTTGCACCCTCAGGTGAAGGCGCAGAACGCGCCATGGTAGAGGCGATGTCGACAATTAACGGTAAGGTTGATTACATCAATGCCCACGGTACAAGCACCCCTGCGGGTGATCCACCTGAGATTAATGCCATCAAACGTGCCTTTGGCGAAAGCGTGCCAAAAATCAGTTCGACCAAATCCCTGTCCGGGCATTCGTTGGGTGCTGCTGGTGCGCATGAGGCCATTTACTCGTTGCTGATGCTTGAAAACGATTTCATTTGTGCGTCTGCTAATGTTGACAACCTTGATCCTGCATTAGAAGGCGCTCCCATCGTTACTGAGCGAATCGACAATGCCGGCCTACAAACGGTGATGTCTAACAGCTTTGGTTTCGGCGGCACGAATGCAGTGCTCGCTTTCCAAAAATACGCCGGCTAAAAATACACAGATTTTTTGATCCTTACTGAGTATCGATGCTTCTTCGCAGCATCGACCTATTGTTTAGCACCTATCAAACTGGTTATTGCCGGCGATAAGTCGATTGTCGCCGCGGCTAGGACATCGATACCTGCTTTAAACTACAAATCGCGAATAATTTCACGGGCGGCATTATGACCGGGCAATCCGCTTACGCCGCCGCCTGGATGGGTACCAGACCCGCAAAGGTATAAGTTTTTGAATTCCGTGTGATAGTCTCCGATGCCAAGCATTGGCCGCGCTGAAAACAGTTGATCAAGGCTTAATCTGCCGTGAAAGATATCTCCACCGGTGAGCCCGAACTTTTGCTCTAGGTCCCAGGGGCTGTGAATTTGTGTTGCGATGATGGTTTGCTTGAACCCCGGGGCATACTCCTCGACCGTATCGAGGACAATGTCGGCGACATTTTCTCTGTGTAAATTCCAATTCTCACCAAGTCCCGGGTCAAATTGCTGACAGAACAGGCTAGCGACGTGATGCCCATGAGGCGCGAGCGAGTCATCGATGATGCTGGGAATGAGCATTTCGACGATCGGCTTTTCAGACCAACCGCCCAGTCTCGCATCAGTAAACGCTTTATCCATATAATCCAGTGAGGGCGCCATAATAATGCCGCCCTCCAGCGCATGAGGGGCTGTTCGGGCAACAAAATTTGGCAGCGCTGTGAGTGCGACGTTCATTCTGAAAGTACCGCTCTGGCATTTGTACGCATCGAAGTGGGATTGTGTGTCCTGGCTCAAGTCTGATGCCTCGATCAGTTCTCGAAACAACAGTTTTGGGTTTACATTGGCAACCGTTATATCCGACTTGATGACTTTGCCACTTTTCAGTGTGATGCCTTGAACCTTATTTTGACCGATTTCAAGATTCTCGACTTCGGCTTCGAGCTCAATTTTCACACCAAGAGAAATTGCTTCTTTAGCCATGGCCTGTGTAATTGCGCCCATGCCGCCAACAGAATGACCCCATAATCCCTGCTTACCATTCACTTCACCTACCAGGTGGTGAAGTAAAACGTATGCTGAACCGGGTGCATACGGGCTGGCAAAATGTCCGACGATTGCATCGAAACCGAACAGTGCCTTGATCGGGTCAGACTCGAATGTGTCATCGAGCATCTCACCCGCGCTGATTGAAAACAAACGTAGCAGCAAGCGTTTCTGACTCGAATCTAATTTCCTGAATTGTTTGCTGAGATGAAAATAGCGGCCCAAATCGGCGAAACCGTGATCAACGATTGAAGGTGGCGTAGCCAGCATGAGGTCCTTAATCACGGGTACCACTGCATCGAGCGTTTTATTGTAGGTTTGAAGCTGCTTCACATCCCTTTCCGAGAATCGAGCTATTTCGGTGTGGAATTCTTTGGTGTCTGGATAACTTACTAAGCTGTCGCCGGAGGGTAGCGGGACGTAGTTGTTGATCCTGCGTTCTAGAATCTTCATGCCGTGATCATGAAGGTGTAAGTCTGAAATAATTTTTGGATGGAGCAGACTGACGGTATAGCTTGCGGCAGAGTTTCGATACCCGGGATGAAATTCTTCTGTGATTGCCGCGCCGCCAACAACCGAACGTCGTTCAAGTATCGTGACATCCAGCCCTGCACGTGCAAGATAGCACGCGCAGACGAGGCCGTTGTGACCTCCGCCGATGATAGTTGCAGTCTTATTCATATTGTCCCTACTTTGACACTAACAATCATATTGGTGTAAGTTACGCGCCGCCTGTAGCCTTCATGCGTCGCTCTCCCGGATATGTAATGACCGATTCTAATACATCCGAGGTAGAAGAGTCGGTTGATTCCAGCAATTTGTCCCTGAGTATCTGGGAACTTGCCTGGCCCGCGATTCTTAGTAACCTCCTATTCTCAATCATTGGCATTGCCAGTATCAAGATTGTGGGAGAGCTGGGCGCGTCGGCAGTCGCATCGGTAACAACCGGACACAGAATATTTTTCGCCCTACAAGCCATTCTAATGGCCATTTCGGCGGGTACCACCGCGTTGGTCGCGCGATCAATCGGAGCAAAAGAGCCTGAAGAGGCCGCAAAAATCACCAGCGCCTCTCTGTGGATAGGAAATATTGTCGCAATCATTCTGATGTTGCCTTGCATCTTCTTCTCTCGGGAAATTGCCAGCGTTTTTGGTCTCGACGAGGAGACAACGATTCAGGCGGGCGAATTTATTCGATGGTTGAGCTATTTCAATATCGCATTCGCCATAAATATGGTGCTCGGGGCTGCCCTGAGGGCGGCAGGAGATACCAAAACACCGCTGTGGATTGGCGTCATTACAAACCTGATTAATCTGGTGCTAGTTTACGTGCTGGTATACGGAAAATTTGGTTTGCCTCAAATGGGTGTCCCAGGTGCAGCCATTGCGAACGGCCTGTCGTTTTTGGTTGGTGCTATCGTGCTATTGATCCTCTGGCAACGGCAGAAGCTGGTTATCGGTATTGGTGGCATTAGCTCTTTGACACGCGTTCGGATAAAGAAACTTGTCGATATAGGATATCCCGCAGGGCTCGAGCAATTTGTGTTCCAAGCTGGTTTTCTAGCTTTTTTGTGGTTGGTCGCTAAATACGGGACAGCAGCATTCGCCGCCTACGGCATCGGGGTACAGATCCTGTCAATGTCATTCGTAGTTGGGTTCGGTTTTTCGATCGCTGGTGCAACGCTGGTTGGGCAACACCTCGGTGCGAAAGATCCGGTAGGTGCTCGACGCCAGGGTTGGCGCGCGACGAGGCTAGCCGCATTAAGCATGGTTGTATTGGGCGCTGGTATTGTTTTTGCTGCGCCCGAGATAGCGCGATTCCTAATCGATGACGATGAGGTTGTGAAGCTGACGGTCATTTTTATTTATATGCTCGGTGTGTCACAGCCTCTGATGGCTATCGAATTTACCTTGGGTGGTTGTCTGCGAGGAGCGGGAGATACGCGCTTCCCGCTAATCGCTACTTTAACGGGGTTGATCGGTGTTCGGGTGGGTCTGGCATTTCTATTCATGCTGATGGATTTGCCCGTCGAATACATCTATGGCGCTTTAATTGCCGATTATGTTGTTAAGGCGTTTATGCTCATAAAGCGTTTTGAATCAGGCAAGTGGCAGCATATTCTTGCGGACAAGGAAGCCGCGAGTGAAGGTGAAGATAGCAAAGTATCGACCTAATTATCCTATGATAGTGATGTCAGATTGCTTGGTTGCTGAGTAGATAGGAACACCTTTGTGAATCCTTAGCTAAGAACCAGCTACAGGGTAGTCAGCACGCTAGGTTTAGTTTTTGATATCACCATCGTGTACTCGTATTGGGCAGAAAAGTTGCCCGGTGCCGTACACAAGCTCCAGCCGTCTGCGGCGGTTGTCGTGGATTCGCAGCCCGTTGAAAGAAAAGGCTCTATGGTAATGACTTGTCCTTCCTGCAGTCTGCGCGTGTCATTCTTGTCATAAAAATTGGGTATAAAACTGGGTTCTTCGTGTAATCCGCGGCCAATGCCGTGACTCCCCAAATCTTTGATCGTCACAAAACCGGCACGTTTCGCCGTCTTCTCAATTGCGAGGCCAATTTGGTTATTTTTGCTCCGGCACGGGCGACTTTCATGGCGTTTTTGAGCGCTGCCCTTGTCGACTGACAAAGATATTCAATTCTCGGTTCCACAGGAGGCACAGGAAAGGTACCGCCGGTATCGCCGAAGTAACCGTCAAGTTCCGCTGAAACGTCAATATTGACGACATCTCCGGGTCTTATAATACGCAGCGAGGGGATACCGTGTGCCGCTTCTTCATTGATACTGATACAAGTATAGCCGGGGAAATCATAGGTTACTTTCGGTGCGGACTTGGCGCCGTATTTATCCAGATTTTTTCGACCTATCTCATCGAGCGCAAGTGTACTCATACCGGGTTTGAGATGCTTACGCATAATCATCAGTGTCTCGTATACAATTCGGCTGATGATTTTGAGTTTTTTTAAATCTTCTTCGTTGTCTATCGTCACGTTGTGTCTCAGAAAAAACAGGGTGCCCAGTATTATCTCACAGTAGTCGCATTCAGAAGTGGCCGAATTCACGTAGGTAGTGTATCTTTTTCAACGGTAAAGCATCATGCAATGGAGGGTAGAAAATGTGGATTAAGAAGCTGGTTTTAATGAGCATGGTGCTGGCATCGCTGTATGGTTGCGTTAATCTGAATACAAATCCGGCTGAGCAACTGTTAGGTCAGTGGCAGGTGGGTATTGCAGGTGTCGACCTATTGGTAGAATACACACAAAACACGGTGCAAGTTGGGGATAGTGATCCAGTACCCTATACGCTCTCCGGTAACATGCTCACTTTTACAAATGGTGGCAGTCAGCAGCGTGTCATCACGTTTACTAACAAGCGCGAAATGATTCAAACAGACCCGCTTACTAATACCTCGCGCATCTACACTCGACTCTGACCACAAGTTAGCCACATGGGATAAATGCGGCCCGCCCTTTAGAACTTGGAACTTTTAAATTTCGCTTATTCATGACATTTCCGTGTGTCGTTGTGTGAAAGAGAGAGACAACAATAGTACGCGGAGAAGCCATCCCAGTTTCTAGCTAGCGTCCATCCTGCTAGGTACTCGTCCCGAGAAATGCCGAACACATTCGCGACAGATGTTTGACACTGTATATAAATACAGTTATCTTTTGATCAAACAAGTCATGAGCTTACCGATGTGGCTGAACACGATCCCTCAACACCTAGCATCCCTGAAAGCAATTCTTCAAGTAATCCTCGTATCGTTTCGAGCAGTAGCGTTATTTTACCGGATGATTATTACCTCAAAAATTTTAGATTTCTGCTGAAGTTTATAAATAGCCGTTATCAAGATCTGCTGACACAAAAAGAACAGGATTATATCGACGCCTTCTATTTTGTTGATGAGGACGCACAACGACTTTATGTCAGACTAGTACTTCGTAAGGGGCCTCTTTTTCGTCGCGACAAGCTAAATTATCCTGAAATCACTGCTATTGATGAGTCTGCGGTGCAATTGGAAAATTCGGGTTTGTTGGCAATCTACACTCGAGAAAAGCCAATTGTTGAAAATTCTGTCGAGGAGTTTTTGGCGTTATTGTCCAGACCCGAGCTTGAGTCGCTGCTTAAAACCTATCTCGAATTCGATACGCCGACGCACCAGATCAATAAACAAGCGTTACTTGAGTTGGGTGCTGAGCATCTTTCGATCGAAGACTTTCGTCGTGAACTGCCGTTCAGCGTCTATCAACCGATGGGAACAGAGTATCTGGAACTGCTCAAATTGCTTTTTTTTGGCAATATGCACCAGGATTTCACCGAGTTTGTATTGAACGATCTCGGAGTGACGTTGTTTGAAAGTTACTTGATCGACAAGCACACACGTTTTTTTTCCCGCCGCGACATCATTGATGACACAGTGCAGTTATACCATTTGAGTGAGCTTTCTTATCTAGCGATCGAAAACGATGATACTGAAGCCTTGTTGCAGATTGCCGACATGGCAATTCTGGTAGATGAACCATCACTGCGCAGACGGCGAGATAAAATTGTCAATCGAATAGCCAGACAACTCGAACGACTCGATCAGCATCATGAGGCACTGAGGTTGTTCGGTCTTTCAGTCACAGCACCTGCCAGAGAGCGCCAGGCGCGAATATATCAATCAGTATTCGAAAATTCGGATAAAGCACTAGCCTGGTGTGAGCGGATTATTGCGGCGCCCGAAGATGAAGCTGAATTTGAATTTGCGGTGAAATTTGGTGCGAGGATCCTTAAGAAAAACAAGTTGCCAGTGCCCGGTATATTTCCAGTGCTTGATCCGGTGATACCTTCAACGCGTACTTTGGCGCTTGATTACGAGCAGGGACAACGTGTCGAAGAGACGACCCGGCGCTGGTATGAATCACGAGGACATCGCGCTGTGTATGTTGAAAATGCATTGTTTACAGGTCTTTTTGGCTTAGTATTCTGGGACATTATTTTTGCGCCGATTAAGGGCGCTTTTTTTAACCCGTTTCAGCGAGGACCAGCGGATCTTTTTTCTTCGCAATTTAGGCTAGTACGAGAAGCACTCATCGCCGATCGTCTTGTCGCTATCGAAGATGACACAGTCTTGAGTGCTCGAGCTTTTGAAACTTTTGATACCAAAAGATACGTGGCTAATTTTCTGGTCAACTGGCAGTTAATTGATCGACCCATACTTCAGTTGGCGTTGGAGCGAATTCCCGCGCGGCATTTACTCACTGTGTTTGAAAGACTGCTGGGGGACCTGCGGGCTAATAGAAGCGGGTTGCCTGACCTGATTGTATTTCCAAAAACGGGAAGTTATCAGTTGGTCGAAGTAAAAGGGCCGGGCGACAAACTCCAAGCTAATCAGAGCCGATGGATTCGCCACTTTGAGCGTGAACAGTTGCCGGTTGAAGTGGTCAACGTGCAATGGAGTTGACTGAAACAGAGACATCTCCGATTGATCATCAAGATAAGATCAAGCTTGCTGTACGTGAGCTTGTTGAGAAAACTGAGCGTGGCGGAGATCTGAATTTTCGTTTCTCATCTCGCAGCTCTGCCCAAGAAGGGATTAAGGGACATCAAAAAGTTCAACGCTCTCGTGGTGAAGGATATGTCGCAGAAGAGAAGGTATCTGGTATTTTTGATATCGACGGGTTGGTTATTGAGATTACTGGCCGGGTCGATGGATACCAACTGGAAACAACGACGTCGGGAATAACCGACAGGATAGCGTGGGTTGAAGAAATCAAAACGACACGCATGGATGTTGGCCAGATTCCTGAAAATATTACCCGCCTGAACTGGGCACAAGCGAGAGTCTATGCCCATCTATTGGCATTAAAAGGCAATCTAGCTGCGGATCAACATTTACTGCTCAAGCTGTGTTACTACAACCTTGATGATGAAGCCGAGTATTCGTTAGAAGAGACTTGGTCGTGTGCAGATCTAGCAAACCGCTTTGACGAAATGCTGAATCGATATGTACGGTGGCGCAAGAAACACGATGCATGGCAAACACGTCGTGATTCCACACTGATGGCACTTCAATTTCCTTTTAAACGCTACCGCAAAGGCCAGCGGGAAATGGCGGTCAGCGTTTATCTGGCAATGAAAAATCATCAACAGTTGGTTATGCAGGCTCCTACTGGCATTGGAAAAACCATGGCCAGTATTTTTCCTTCGCTGAAAGCGATGGCAGACTATCGCTACGACAAGTTGTTTTATCTGTCTGCTAAAACCTCGGGTCAGGCAATGGCGGCGTCAGCAATAGAGGACTTGCGAGGAGAGGGGTTAGTCTTCAGAGACATCACATTGACAGCAAAAGAAAAAATTTGTTTCACGCCAGGCGCACCCTGTGATGCTGAACATTGCGTTTATGCCAAAGGCTACTACGATAAACTGCCGATGGTACTGGAAGAGGTGCTGGAGAATAAAAGCTCGCTGACTAAGAGCGCTATAGAGGTGTTAGGCGAAAGGTTCTCAATCTGTCCGTTTGAGCTTTCACTAGATTTGTCCGAGATCGCCGATATGGTTATCTGTGATTACAATTATGTTTTTGATCCTGCGGTTTACTTACGTCGTTTCTTTCTTGATCCTAATGTGGACGAGACACATGGCAAATACGGTTTTTTGGTCGATGAGGCTCATAATCTGGTTGATCGCGGTCGAGACATGTTTTCTGCTGAGCTAGTAAAAGAGTCTTTGTTGGCCCAAAAGAAAGTTCAGAAGCATGCCTTACCACTCGTGTCAAAACGCCTTAATGCGATCAACCGGGAAATACTGAGTCTGATCCGTCCTCATAAGCACATGCTTGAAGCCGATGGTCACTTGTTGCTTGAAACTTATCCAGAGGGCCTTTCAAAGTCGCTCAGACAATTCTGTGATGCGGCAGAAGAGTGGCTGCATGAGCACCCGCTGCCTGAGGAGCAGTATGCAATTACGCAAGAAGGTTTGCTCGCTATCTATTTTGACTGCTTGCGCTTTTTGAGGTTGGGCGAACTTTATGATGATAACTACATTTGCCTGATTATGCGTCGTGCCGGCCAGACGATTGTGAAGCTCTACAATATTAATCCGGCACCGGGTCTCTCAACTGGTCTAAAACGAAGCTTTGCCGCCGTTTGCTTCTCCGCTACGATGAGTCCGCAATCCTATTTTCAGTCCTTAATGGGCATCGCTGATGAAGCTAACTGGTACAAAATTCCAGCACCTTTTGACCCTTCGCATCTGGGTGTATTTGTACCCCGATATATATCAACGACCTATCGGGACAGAGATAATAGTATGGATGATCTCGTCAACCTTATTGCCGATGTGGTGGATCACCGGAGCGGTAATTATTTGGTTTTCTTTCCCTCTTATGCTTATCTGAATGAAGTCTTTGAGATCTTTTCTGAACGTTTCCCGCAGTTTGCTACCGTTTGCCAATCACCTGCGATGGATGATGAAGCGCGGACAGATTTTATCGAGGCATTCGAGACACCGGCGCTGGAGACTGAAGCTCGGGAAACGCTGATCGGGTTCGCTATTATGGGTGGCGTCTTCGGCGAGGGTATCGATTTGAAAGGTAACCGGTTGATCGGTGTTGTTGTCGTCGGTGTTGGTTTGCCGCAGTTGGGTATTGAGCGTGATTTGATCAAACACTACTTCGATGGTGAGCTGCAATCTGAGGATCTGACTGAACATGATGGACAGCACGTGACGGGCACAGGTTTTGAGTTTGCCTATCAATATCCTGGAATTAATCGAGTTCTTCAGACCGCCGGTCGACTCATCAGAAGCGACAGTGATAGAGGCATTTTGTGCCTTGTTGACAATCGATTTAATGAGCGTCGCTATCGAAGGCTGTTACCGGATCACTGGCAAATGGAGGGAGTGAAAAGCCCAACCCATCTCAATCGAGCTATAGACGAATTCTGGCGTTATCATGGTAGCAAGACGCTAATGTCGTTGAAATAATTAGTGTCGGTTGCCGCCCCGATGCGAGTGTCTTCTGCGGTAATTGCCCCGATCGCGATGATTATAATTGCGGTGGTCTCGGTGATAGCGTCCGTATCGACCTCGATCGCGGTAACTGTGGGAGTAGGCGAGCGGAACGCCTATCGTTAATCCCAGCGCAACGGCGTCCCAACTGTCTCTTCGGTTGTGCGAGTAATGCCTGCGCGATGAATAATTGTAAACCGAGTGCCTGTTGTTGTGACGGCGCTTGTATGTCGTGTAATAAGTCCCCGAGGGTCTATGAGTGCTATAGCGCTTATAGGTGCTCGTCTCCGCGTGCTCATGTTCTCCCGCATCGTAGCAGTGGTGATGCTGGTGAGATTCATCGAAATGGCAGTGATCATAGTCAAGCTTGGTGACAATAATGGCTCCGTCAGCGTGTTGCTTCGGCAGGTCTGGAACCAAATCTTGGTTGTCAGCTACGCCTGTATCGCGCGCCTTTACTTGGTCTCCTTCGGTATAATCTATGACGACGGTTTTGGTGCTATCTGTGGTTTTCAAAGGCGGTGAGGGTGTTTCTTCGGCTCGAGCACCTAGAGACACGACCACACCTAGCATCGTGCATGCGAAAAAACGATACACGTGACTGACTGAAATTGTCGTTAAAACTTTCACCAAAATACCCCACTTAAATGGATAATGATCCTGCTTAGGTAATTTACCGCTTCTATCTTACCCCTGAGTCATGAACGATAGCTGAATGAACCTGAACGGGTTGATCTGTGGCATAGTGTCATTAAATGTCACGTCGTGAGAGGAGTATTCGCTTGAGTAAAATTTATCGGTTGTTCTTAGTGCTATCTATATTGTTGGGTTCAGAATTTGTGACAGCGGACCTGACGGAACTCGAGAATAGAATCATTGCTATCTCGGAAAGAGACAAAGAATCAGCGATTGAGTTGTTGGCTAAAACGGTGAATATCAACAGCGGCACCATGAATCATTCTGGTGTCAAGGCAGTAGGCGATATTTTCGCGAAGGAGTTTCAATCTCTAGGCTTGAAAACAAGCTGGTACGATATGCAGGAAGTTAATCGAGCGGGTCACCTTTTTGCTGAAACTACACCTGAAAGTGCCAATCGCTGCCTGCTATTGATCGGACATCTTGATACGGTGTTTGAAGCTGATAGTCCTTTTCAGACATTCGAGCGTCAGGGCGATCATGCAACAGGACCTGGTGTTAACGACATGAAAGGCGGGGATGTTGTGATCCTTTACGCTTTGAGGGCGTTGAAGGAAGTCGGCGTGCTTGACGAGTTGAATTTGATCGTTGCGCTTATCGGTGATGAAGAGAAATCTGGAAGTCCAAAATCTATCAGTCGTTATCATCTGATCGAAGCATCCAAACGATGTGATATAGCCTTGGGGTTTGAAATTGCGACGAGTCTTAACGCGGCAACAGTCGCAAGGCGAGGATCAAGCGGTTGGCGCCTGGATGTGGCCGGCAAACGTGCGCATTCTGCCGGTATTTTTAATGAAGAGGTTGGCAGTGGCGCAATTTTTGAAGCTGCTAGAATTTTGAATCAGTTTCACGAGCAGTTGACTGGTGAGGAATATCTTACTTTTAATCCCGGCGTCATTTTGGGAGGCACGGACGTAGATTATGACCCGGCGCAAAACAAGGGCGGTTCTTTTGGTAAAACTAATGTTGTGCCTCAGTCTGTTGTGGTACACGGTGGTCTGCGAACCATATCGCCTGCGCAGGAAGCCTCGGCTCGGGCACGAATGAGAGCGATTGCAGAAAACAACCACTTACCAAAAACGTCAGCAAAAATCACATTTCAGGATGGCTATCCCTCTATGCCGCCGACTGAGGGCAACCTGGCCGTTCTCGCTAATTTGAGTGGCGTGAGCATGGATCTTAATCAGGGCGAAGTGACGGCTTTCGATCCAGGTAAGCGAGGTGCAGCGGATGTTTCATTTGTTGCTGGATATGTCGATGTTATTGACGGCGTTGGCGCGGAAGGAAATGGCGCTCACACCCCAGACGAGAGTATTGATCTCAGCACTCTGCCGCTGCTGATACAACGCGCGGCTATTCTCATTCATCGTCTGAGCACGGTTGAACACTATTAACCTTTGTCTGCGATTACTGAATTTTACAGGCGAGGCAGTGAAGATAGATACCAGGTGATTCGCTCATCCGAATATAGGGCTCGAATTCAACTTTGATGCGCTGGAAAAATCTTGTGTCAATGTTGAGGCTGAGCGCGGCGATAATGCTTGCCGCCGTTTCACTATTCATGATTTCTTTTAGGAACAGTTCCTTGGGTGTAAGTTGTTTCTCGATATGATAACGCTGGAAATCGGTAACGCTAGCAAGTGTAGCGGCGGATTGAATAGCATCCTCGAGTGTTCCGATGCCGTCTACCAATCCTAACTCGAGTGCGGTAGCGCCTGCCCAGACCCTACCTTGGCCAATCGCATCAACTTCTTTTACGCTCATGCCACGTCCGCTGGCGACCAGCGAAATGAACCTAGCGTAAGTGTTTCTGATCGCGACCTCGAAAGTGTTTTTCATGATCGGGTTAAGCGTACTTAAAGGGTTCATTGCGCCCGCGAGAGGCGTGGTGCCGACACCATCCGAGTGAATCCCTAATTCTGAGAAAGTCTGCTCGAATGTTGGAAACACCATAAAGGTGCCGATCGAGCCCGTAATCGTATTTTTTGAGGCGAATATCTTATTCGCTGTTGCTGATATCCAGTAGCCGCCTGAAGCTGCGTAGGAACCCATAGATACAACAACAGGTTTGCCTGCATTCTGAAATCTTGAAAGTTCATAGCGAATTTTCTCCGACGCGGATGCGGAACCACCAGGACTGTCTACCCTGAGTACGAGTGCCTTCACTGTAGTGTCTTTACGCGCTTGCACGATCAATTCGGATAGAGAGTCCCCTCCAATGTTACCGCTAGGTTGATAGCCGTCGTATATCGCGCCTTTGGCGTTAATAATGGCAATTTTGTCCGCTGCCGGGTTAATGGCGCTCATCGGCGGACGTGTTGCAGACAGATATTGTCTAAAGTCGATTTGATTGAAGTCGTCGCCTTGTTTGCCAACAATGTCTTGCAGGTGCTCGACCCATTGTTGCGGTGATACTCGCTCGTCGATTAATTTTCTTTGCACCGCAAGTAGAGATGCATCGCCGGAAGCTTCTGCCAGCAACGTGTCGTATTCGCCGATGTACTGGTCGAACTCTGCGCGCGAGATACTACGTCTTTCGGTGACTGTTTTTGCGTATTCATCCCAGAGGACAGTTAGCCATCCAAGGTTGGCTTCTCGTGACTCGGGAGACATGTCATCTCGAAGAAATGGCTCAACGGCGCCTTTATAGGTGCCAACTTTGAAAATGTGCGTTGTTATCTTTAGCTTATCAAGTGCTTCTTTGTAGAAGGTAGGATAGACACCAAGCCCTGTCATAAACACGCCACCAAAGACCTGAATACTGCTGTCATTAATGAATATTTTGTCAGCGTGTGCCGCTAGAAAATATTGGCTTTGGGAGTAGCTATCGCCCCAGGCGTAAACAGATTTGCCAGCGGCTTTGAACGCATCCAGCGCTGTACCAAGGTCGCTCATTTGAGCGAGAGTTGCACCCTGAAGAGAATCGAGGTCGAGCACAATAATCTTGATGCGCTGATCACTGGCACCTTCGTTAATCGCGGCCAAGAGGTCACTAAGTAAGGTTTCACTTTCGTATTTAGTTGCGCCCGTATTCAACAGGCCCGCGAGGGGATCTACTGGCCTTTTCTGTTCAACGATATTACCCGTTGGATTAATCATCAGTGCACTTGTTTCGGGAATTGTCAGGGACTCGTTGGATGAGAAAAGCCCGGTGACAACTAGGATGACTACAAATACAAAGATGAGGTTAAGCACTAAAACTCTTAACCAAGTCAAACCATTCCAGATTCTACCAATAATACTTCCCATACCATTCACTGCTTTAAAAAGTTCGAATTCAAAATCTTAGCACAGCTTGAGAGTGAGTCAGATACGTTCCGCTTGATATCCTCTCTGTCTATCGTATTGAGACCGCACGTGATCTTGCCACAGCGCGTCTACCAGTATAGTTTTCAGTGTTTTGATGGGCTAGAGATGATACCTTCAGTATGTTTTAGTCCTACGCTACGCATCGTTATTTGATCGGTATTTCGCTACTTACCGGCACTGTTTAGAGAAAAACTTGGAGACACTAGGCAAGATGGCAAATATTTACGAGACTGACCTTCCTAAAAACTCAGCGAATTATGAGACGCTTTCTCCGCTAAGTTATTTAAAGCGCAGTGCAGCGTTGTACCCTGATTATCCGGCAATCGTGCATGGGGACATTGTCCAAGATTGGGGTGAAACCTACCAAAGATGTATGAAGTTTGCTTCTGCCCTGAATAAGGCCGGTATTGGTAAAGGAGATACGGTTGCCGTGTTGTTACCTAATATCCCGGAGATGTTTGAATTGCACTTCTCTGTGGCTATGACGGGCGCAGTATTGAATGCGATCAATACTCGGCTAGACGATAAAACCATCGCTTTCATACTCGATCATGGTGAAGCGAAGGTATTCATCACTGATATTGAGTTTTCTCGTGTCACTGCGAGTGCGCTTGACCTCTCGACGTCAAGTCCGCTTGTTATAGATGTTGAGGATCCGCTCTTTACGGATGGGGAACGGGTAGGCTCCATGACTTTCAATGAGATGCTGGCAACCGGCGACGATGTCTTTGATTGGTCATTGCCAGATGATGAATGGGATGCGATCTCACTGAATTACACTTCCGGAACGACAGGTAATCCCAAAGGGGTGGTTTATCACCATCGAGGTGCATACCTAAATGCGGCGAACAACGCGCTGACATGGAATATGGGGCTTCATCCCCGGTATTTGTGGACGTTGCCGATGTTTCATTGCAATGGCTGGTGCTTCCCATGGACGTTAGCAACTGTCGCGGGCACGACCGTGTGTCTGCGACACGTCCGCGAAGACGCTATATTTAGTGCGATCAAGAGAAACCAAATCTCGCATTTTTGTGGTGCACCTGTTGTTCTCAACGCATTAATCAATGCTGCAGATGAGTTGAAAGAGGGTGTTGAACATGAAATCAATGTCATGACGGCCGGCGCTGCGCCACCTGCTGCGGTCATCGAGGGTATGGAGTCGATGGGTTTTAAAGTGACGCATGTGTATGGTTTAACCGAAACTTATGGACCTATGGTGGTTTCAGCTTGGCGGTCGGAGTGGGATCACTTGGACTCAGCGGAAAAAGCACGTCTAAAGGCAAGACAGGGAGTCTCCTCAATGCTTGCCGGAGAAACAATGGTTGGCGATCCTGACACCTTGGCGCCAGTTCCCTGGGACGGTGAAACTCAGGGCGAGATATTCATGCGCGGTAACATTGTGATGAAAGGTTATCTGAAGAATTCGGAAACAACGAAGGATGCCTTTGAGGGTGGGTGGTTCCACTCGGGCGATCTTGCCGTTTGCCACCCTGATGGATACATCCAAATTAAGGATCGTTCAAAAGATATTATCATCAGCGGCGGTGAAAATATTTCGAGTATCGAAATCGAGGACGTCTTATTCCAACATCCGGCAATCCTTGAGGCGGCTGTGGTTGCTAGGTCAGATGCAAAGTGGGGTGAGACGCCCTGTGCTTTTGTGGCGCTGAAGGAAGGACAAGTCCTGACGGAAAGCGAAGTCATTGATTATTGCAGAGAGGAGCTTGCCCGGTTCAAAATACCAAAAACCGTTATTTTTGGTCCGTTAGTCAAAACCTCTACCGGAAAGGTTCAAAAATATTTGTTACGTGAAAAAGCTGAGGCGCATGAGGCGCACTGATATTTATTGTTTATATGCAATCACGATGTGCCCTATGGGAAAAATACGTTACAGTCAGAGCACAATTTGGAAAGGAGAAATGAGGGAATGAGGGAATGAGTCACACCGGATCGTCAGAGTCGGCGGAAGCACTGACTTTTGCAGAGTCTCGTCAACGCGATGCTGAGCGTCCACCGCTCACGAAACGTATTCTCGGTTCCTATGGTGCGCCCGCGACGCCGCTTGCGATGGTCGGTTTGCCGATGGCGGTTTTTCTACCCGCGGTCTATGCTGACTCGGAAGGTTTTGGTCTTGGCTTGGCCTTTGTCGGAATTGTGCTCGTGCTTGCTAGGTTATTCGATGGCGTAACAGACCCAATCGTTGGGTTGCTCTCAGACCGTGTTCGAACACGTTGGGGACGCCGAAAACCATTTATTCTTCTGGGCACACCGATTTACATACTCGGTATTTGCATGCTGTTTATTCCTCCCATCGAATTTACAGATATTTCCCTTTTCGGTATGAACTTCAGCTCTGGTTACCCCTGGATGCTGGCTATGCTTGTTGTCATATATGTCGGTTCAACAATCAAGGATGTGCCCTATAGTGCATGGGGTGCGGAATTGTCTAACGATTACAACGAGCGCACCCTGATTACCAGTTGGCGAGAAGGCTTTACCGTAACCGGGTCTTTGATTGGTGCTTTTACACCGGCGATTATCTTCTTTTTCGGCTACGATAAACCCACTGATAGCGTTTATTTCTTGTCTTTAGCGATCGCTATCGTGATGCCGGTGCTAGTCATCAATATGTTGATTTCAGTGCCTGAGTATCCTGTGACCGAAATAAAATCAGATCCGTTACCTTTAAAAGAAAGTTTTAAATACGTTTGGCAAAATGAACCCTACCGACGGCTGATTATCGTATTTTTGTTTTCGACGATTGGTGCGGCGATGACGAATACACTGAGTTTCTTTTTCGTCAAGCATGTATTGCTCGCCGGAGCACTCTTCGGCTTCTATCTGGCACCTTATTTTGTCTCGCAACTTGTCGCTATTCCTTTGTGGTTCAAGCTTTCTCGGCGCATCGGCAAACACAGAGCCACGATGGTGGCAATTGGTTGGTACGCACTCTGGTCCAGTATGATTCCGCTCATTGCGATCGCGCCAGTTGAGTGGTTCGATGCCTTTCAGATCAAAAACATTCTGGTTTTTTTACCGGATGATGCTTATGCATCTGCAGTTGGGTATTTCGAGGGCAAGCCGACAGGCAAATTCCTGTTCTTTATAATTATTATGTGTTTAAAAGGATCGTCCATTGGTGCTCTATCCGCTTTGCCTTATGCGATGGCTGCGGATGTAATCGATGTTGATGCAGCGCAAACGGGTAAGCGACAGGGTGGAGCGTATTTCTCGATCTGGTCTATGACCAGAAAATTGGCCTACGCACTCGGATTGTTCGTCGGCACTAATTTGGTCGTTTTCTGGGGTTTTGATTCTCTTGCAGATCCGACAAATACAACGAACTCGCAATTTTCACTCATCATGCTGGCGGTGACTTACTCCGTTATACCAGCGTTGTTCAAGTTCGTTGCTATGCCTCTGTTGTGGAATTATCCGCTGACAGAAGAACGGGTTGCCCAGATACAAACCGATATTGCCGAGAAGAATGCGGATATAATCAATTCAGCCAACAAGTCGCTTGAGGTTGGTTCTAGCGCTTAGTTCAAATGTTTGCTCAATATGGCGCCATCCAGTTTCGCCTAGACTGCCGAGTTTCTACAACGAGTCGACAGCAGCGAGATAATCAGCAAGCTGAGCAGGGGCGTATATTGCCGGAAAAGATTAATTTGCTGTAACCGGTTAACATGTCACCAAGCACAAATCATTTATTCAGGCAGAAATTTGAGAGCAAAAGAGATTGAGTAATAGCGAGCAAGAAGATAATTCCCTATGGACTTGGCTCGAGTTAGAGCGGGCATGTGGATTGTCTAGCTCAGGTGCTAAAACTGTTGTAAACGGGATCAGCATCGATTCAAGATCAGTGGCGCCGGAGGATCTCTTCATTGCACTCTCCGGCGATCCCGGGCCACGGTTCAAGTCGTCGGGCAGTCAAGGGCTCGACGGTCACGACTTTGTCACCGGCGCGGTGCAAAACGGTGCGACCGGTTTAATGGTGTCAAAACCAAGCGATCCCTCCGTAGAGTCTAAAACTGCGACCTTAAGGGTCCCTAGTACCTTAGATGGACTCTGGCAAATAGGTGCAGCGGGTCGAGCCAGAATGGCCGGTAAGGTTGTGGCGATCACTGGTAGCAGCGGTAAGACAACACTTCGACAGTGGATGCAGGAAATCCTCTCAGCACAAGCCATGACACATGCATCTGTCGGCAGTTTCAACAATCATTGGGGAGTTCCTTTGTCATTGGCGCGTATGCCGCAGCAATCTGAATATGGCATTTTCGAAGTTGGGATGAATCACCCGGGAGAAATCTCACCGCTGACCAAGTTGGTAAAACCGGACGTTGCTGTTGTCCTGAATGTGTTGCCTGCACATATCGGCCAGTTCGAGAGCCTTGAGCATATCAAAAAGGAAAAGCTCACGATCGCAGATGGGCTTGATTCAGCGGGTACTCTGGTATTGCATGACGAATTGGTGCCGGGTTGCGGGGTTAATCATAAGATAATCAGCTTTGGGTTTAGCAGCGACGCGCACGTACGGGGCCGTATTCTTGACGTCAATCACACGCTTGGCGTCACCACGGTTGAAGCAATGATCAACAATGAGACTTACGCATACACGCTGAATGGTAAGGGAGAGCACCGGGTTCTCACTTCTCTGGCTGCGTTGGCCGTGGTGCATGCGCTCGACGCTGACGTGCATGCCGCCACAAATTCGCTAGAAAAAATCACAACGCCTAAGGGGCGAGGTAATCAGATTCACATCGGCAACGCGGTGCTGATTGATGATAGCTATAACGCTAATCCGGTGAGCATGGCATACGCTCTGCAGTCTTTGCGGTTATCGTCGGCGGAGACAAAAATCGCTATCTTGGGTGAGATGTTTGAGTTGGGCGACGATGGAGGCGATGCTCATCGAGCAATCCAAGATCAGTGTTTAGGCTTAAGCCGGGTCATTACGGTAGGGGAGGGATTTAATGTTTGGGAGGCAAACATTTTACCTGCCGGTGTTTGGCAACATTATGAGAATGCAGCAGATGTCCCCATTGACCAATTGGTCGATAAAAACGATGGCCTAACCGAGTTACTGGTTAAAGGATCAAACAAGGTATTTTGGGTAAACGGATTTGTAGAACAGCTCGAGCATTGCCTTCGGCAACAACATTTTGGCTAGACGTGCTTCGCGATTCAGCCCAACACTACTAGACCTGTGATGGTTGCCAGCGATAAATTGCCGTGGTGAGCCGCTGTTATTTGAGCCATCTGTCCGGGGCTTTTGATTTCCGCGTCAAGACGCTGACGCCTGTTTCTTAACTGGCTATTTATCTCTAATGATCCATGTCATAATTCTTCGAAGTATTCAAAGAATTTTCCCCTTTCATGATTGTAGACAGACTCGGCCGCAGATTTCGCAACTTAAGAGTTAGCCTCACCGCTGCCTGTAACTACGCCTGCAATTATTGCGTCCCCGACGGCAAACGGTTGATGAAGGCGAAATATGAGCTTCCCGCGACTGAGATGTTGAAGGCTGTGACTTTGTTACAGCAAGCTGCAGGCATTGATAAAATAAGAATTACCGGCGGCGAGCCACTTGTGACACCGAAGTTCGACGATTTCTTACTCGGGGTTATGCGGTTGCCGCTTAAAGACGTTAGCTTGACGACGAATGGCCAGTTACTGCTGAAAAAGCGAGACGTTATTAAGGCATCTGGCATCACCCGTATCAATGTTAGCCTGGACACACTGAACCCGATTAAATTTAAGCAAATAGCCAGAAGTGGCGATCTTGAGACCGTTCTAGCCGGCATCGACTCGATGTTAGATATGGGGCTCCGGGTCAAGATCAACATGGTGCCTTTAAGGAACCAAAATATCGGTGAAGTGCTGCCCTTGCTCGATTACTGCCTCGAAAGAGGTATTGAGTTGAGGTTTATCGAACTGATGCGTATGGGACACCTACTCACGGGCAACGGCTTTCAAACAGATTTTCTATCGATGGAAGGCTTACTTGATATTATTTCTGAAAAATACGAGTTTGCCAGAACGGATGCGCCTCATGACTCGACTGCAGTCAGATTCCAAATTCCTGATAAAGGTGTATTCGGTATTATCGCCAATGAAAGCGAACCGTTCTGTCGGGCCTGTACACGCCTTAGGTTATCGTCCGACGGTAATCTCTATGGTTGCCTGAGTAATAGTAATCATCGATACATAGGTGATTTACTCGATCTTCCGCCGCATGTGGCGCTTCCGCGAATTCAGAACATATTGGTCGACGCGTTGGCGGACAAGAAACTTGCTTTTCAGGGCGAAGTGACGGTGATGAAACTGATTGGCGGCTAGCCGCTGTTCTAAAGCACCATGATTAGCAGATTTAAACTTCTCAATTTTTCGTGACTTTTATTTGCGCATGCGGGCAAGCCAATGGTCAATTAGAACGTCTACGCCAGCGGGTGTTGATATTCACCGCGACCACTCGTTCGCCTTAGGTTACCTTCGTCAGTGCGATGAGATGCATTGCAAGACACTGTGATCTTCAACGCCTAGACTGAGCGAAAGACATATCGCCAGCGATATTTATCAGTACCAGAAAGTGCAGCGCTATCGTGACACTGCGAGATCTCTGCAATAGAATTCAGTAATTCCAAACAGAACTCCCCCCAAAGAACTGCAACAGACGTAATCAGGAATGATAATCAAATGAAAGATAACACCCCGGACGCTGATCCTGCGCGTTATAACCGCCTGGCAGCGTTATCCCAATTTGAAGGGCAGTCAGCGCCTCCGATACATCTTTGGCACCCTGAACAAACCTGCGATATCGATATGAAAATTGACCGCAACGGTGATTGGTACCATGAAGGGACGTTGATTAAACGCGCCAGTCTCACACGGTTATTTTCATCTGTCATGAGACTAGAGAGCGATGGCGACTATTTTTTAGTGACCCCGGTAGAGAAATGTAAAATTCAGGTCGAAGACGTTCCGTTTCAGGCTATTTTAATGCGGGTGGACAAGGGCGGTGTTAGCCAGCAGCTTGTATTCACGTCAAATATGGGAGAGGAGGCTGTTGCAGGAAAGGAGCATCCTCTGTCTTTTATTGAAGAAAAGGATGTAGATAACGGCAGTAGCTTTATCCCTTATATCGAGATTCGAGATGGGCTTAAGGCAAGAGTTTCGAGAAATGTGTACTACCAACTGATGGATTTGTTGGAAGAAGGTGAAGGTGATCACAAAGGATGGTGGGGAGTATGGAGTGGTGGATGCTTTTTTGGCATTAGCGAATCAGCGTGATAGTGACGCTGACCCGCATATGCCGAACACAAAAGTGAGATCTATCTACATATTACCGTAGTTTGGACCGCCTGTGCCCTCCGGCACCACCCAGGTGATGTTCTGTGCTGGGTCCTTGATATCGCAAGTTTTACAGTGCACGCAGTTTTGCGCGTTGATCTGAAAACGCTTGTTACCATCCTCCTCTTCAACAATTTCATAAACACCTGCTGGGCAATAACGTTGCGCTGGCTCGTCATAAAGCGGCAGATTGGAGTGTATCGGAATGTTCGGATCCTTCAGCTGTAGATGGCACGGTTGATCCTCTTCATGAGAGGTATTACTGATGAATACCGAAGACAAACGATCAAAACTGAGCACACCATCTGGCTTTGGGTACTCAGGTTTGGCACATTTACTCGCGAGTTTGAGATTCGCGTGATCAGGATGATCGTCCTGAAGCGTGAATGGCAAACGACCACGGAAGATGTACTGATCGATCAAAGTTAACGGTGAAGAAAGGAATAAACCAAGCTTGTGCATCAGTGGCATAGCATTTCTAGCGGTGTAAAGTTCTTCGTGCAACCACGAATCTTCAAATGCCTGGGGATAGCTTTCCAGCTCATCACCACCGGTTTTTCCTTCCATGAGTGCGGCGACAATTGACTCAGCCGCCAGCATGCCCGATTTCATTGCTGTGTGTGTGCCTTTCTGTTTCAAATTGTTCAAAAACCCTGCGTCGTCACCCACCATCAAACCGCCCGGCATAATGAGCTTGGGCAGCGATTGGAGTCCACCCTTCACGACGGCACGCGCGCCGTACGCGACGCGTTTGCCGCCCTCGAGGTACTGTCGGATGACCTTATGTTGTTTGAATCGTTGAAATTCTTCGAAAGGGCTAATGTGAGGGTTGCTGTAACCTAGGTCGACAATGAGGCCAACCGCTACCTGATTGTTTTCGAGATGGTAAAGGTAGGAACCTCCCAGTGTTTGACCGGGGAAATGGCCTAACGGCCAGCCAACGGTATGCATCACTTTGCCCGGAACATGTTTTTCTGGGGCAATATCCCAGACTTCTTTGAATCCGATACCATAATGCTGAGCATTACTGTCGGCGTTCAGATTGAACTTTTCCATTACCTGCTTGCCAAGGTGTCCGCGACAACCTTCTGCGAATACGGTGTACTTGGCGTGGAGTTCATAACCCGGCTCGAAGGTTGCTTTCTGCTCACCATTTGAATCAACACCCATATCGCCTGTTGCGATGCCCTTTACCGCGCCGCTCTCATCGTAAAGCACCTCAGTCGCAGCGAACCCCGGAAAAATGTTTACGCCCAGCTCTTCGGCTTGTTCTGCCAGCCAGCGACACAGATTGGCGAGACTAACGGCGTGGTTGCCAGGATTATGCAGGGCGCCTGGAATAAGCCAG
>ERZ1048872.1046-NODE-1046-length-25232-cov-11.364658_pt1 | contig 25232 bp, 21 predicted proteins | sample MGYA00383100_ERZ1048872 | MGnify/ENA primary metagenome ERZ1048872 (study PRJEB29581, sample SAMEA5548370) | metagenome | biome: marine; feature: coastal; material: water | depth 50 m | study: Short-term variability in the microbial, nano- and picoplankton...
AATGATTCGGGTCATCAAGTTGTACCGCCTGAGCCGTCGCAACGAAGTTGAGAGAACCACCAATATAACTGCCTGCCAAGGTACCTGCTACCTTCGACTCGTGCTCTCCAAAATCAAATGCCAGCGTCAATACGATAATTGACACAGCAATCACCAGCGCCGAAGCAATAAAAGCCTTTAGCATGGGCCCCACCTCAGCGAACACCTGCTTTAAATCCGCGCGGAACAACAGCATTGGGATCGCCAGAGGCACGAGCATCGATCCGACGACGCCATAAGCATCGGCACTGTGGGGGATAATTTGGATATTAGACAGTAACACGCCAAGACACAAAATGATGAGGACCCCGGATGCTTTCCGACCAATAGCTGTTGTTTCAACCCAGAATCCGAATGCAGCTAAACCGGCGAGAATACCGGCTATTTGTAATGTTTCATTTGGAGAGATCAAACTCATAATGACTTCCTGATAGGTATTTCAGATGCTTTTGCAAACTGATCGATATTCCAGTCAAACCAACGCGAACACTCGCCATTCTAAGCTGTTTGACTCTACTACGAATACCAGCCAGATAGCTTGCACAAAACTTTAAACGGCTTGTCGCAGTCCACGCACTGCAAACAGGTCTCATGTGCCGGCGTCAAGCTCAATAACGACCACGTGAGTCTTTAACAAGCTTCACTCGAAATCCGACTTTTAATCGCGCCGCATCTAGTCGCTTCGTTTACACACCAATGTCAAACTCAATACGGCCCGGCTTATCCGGGGCGACTAGCGCATTCATGACGTCAAACGGGAGTGTTATGCGGTCCGGTCGTTCAGCAAAACGCATTTCGAGCACTGTTGTGTCGTTAGGCGCAACTTCAATAACAGGTCCGTGCCTGCGAATCAGATATTCAGACCGGTTACGCAGCTGGAATCTTGCATCGGAATGGTTTTTTAGGAAAACCCGCAGGTTGCTTCCGGACCAAACTGATTTCTCCACTTCGAGGCTCGACTGCAACAGCAAATTCAACTCAGCTGGTCGACCCATCAATGTGTTTTTCCACCAGACTACCGTTCGGTGAGCGAACAACGCCTCCTTTGCGGCTTTGTTCGTTTTGTCGGTTGCAAAAGCCAAAGTCACTGGTCTGTGACCACCTTTTTCCGGGGCATAATCCCAGTCGATCAGGTTGTGCACGTCTGATGTGCCAATAAGCGTCAGGTCATATTTCAAAGCAAGCCTGAAGGCGTTTTCGTAAAAACGACCACCGTTTGCGATCTCAATGCCGTGCAGCATACCGTTTCTTACCTGTTTCTTGTGAAATTCGTTCATGTCAGCATTGGGTGTGCCGAAGTCAGGATGATTCCAAAAGACAAAGGCGCCCTGCGCGTTCGCCAACCCTTGCACTTCTTCGGCTGATTGTGCCGCGGCCTGCCTGTACGCAACAAGCATGAGGTAGGTGGCTTTATCAACGAACGGTGCCCAGAACATATTGCCATCGACCTCTGCTCGGTGTGCTCCGGAAAAGGTACCGGCAGAAGCCGTTTTTGCAAACTCATCCGCTTGGTTTTTCGAGGCGAACCTGTGCTCGTCGTCGTACCCCGATGAACTTCGCTGCTGAACTAACTCGTTAGCATCTTTCACAAACACTGCGTTCATATGACCCGCTTCATCGCTGCGCGTAATTTCTATGCCAGGAATCACAAGCAGATCGAGTTTTTTCGCCGCAAGCGAAGCTTCCTCAAAAGACCGATTCCGATTTGGATGCGGAATATCCATGATATGTGGCTGCCACTCAAGATGCTCAGTGATCGCGATACCATCTAACCCGTCACGTTCTGCTTCCGCAATACGTATCGTGGGCCAAACATGACCATCCGAAAAAACTGAGTGTGTGTGAAGATCCAAAACAAGTGTTTTATAACCATCAACATCAGGAAAATGTATCGCGCGATCGGTCAATGGACGATCGGGAACATCACCATGTCCAAATACGGAAGTGCTTGCCAGCCAAAATGGCACGAGTAACCAGCTCCGACAAAAAGTATTCAGCATAAAACTTGCACCGATTTTCCTAAAATTTTCGTCGAGCAATAAAACATACTTGATCATCAATGGAAAGGAACAACGATATCAAGCCGACCAGCTGACTCTCGAGTAAGTGTGGCTCAATTAAAGCATGCCAACACGGTTGATTACGAAAGGCGTCTGATGCTTACTTGGCAATCACCCATTAATCGAACAAATTACCCATGAAAGTACTGGTCATCGGCGCAAATGGCGCTACCGCTACTCATGTCATTAAACAATTGGCTGAAAGCAATCACGATCCGGTCGCTATGATAAGAAACCCATCGCATCGCGAGAAGTTTGACAACTTAGGGGTTTCGACCGTGCTAGCAGATTTGGAATACCCGATCGACCATGCGATTCAGGGATGTGATGCCGTTATTTTCGCTGCAGGCTCGGGAGGTAAAACAGGCAAAGACAAGACTGTCTTGGTCGATCACATCGGCGCTATTCGTTCTATGGTCGCTGCTCAGGTTAATGACGTTCAACGATACATCATGCTCAGTTCAATCAACAACGACGTCAAAAGTCAGTCACCTATCGCACACTATCACCGGGCAAAAGCACACGCAGATAATTATCTTGTCGAGACGAATCTTGATTACACAATCGTTTGCCCTGGCAGATTGATAGACGACGCGGGCTCAGGGTTAGTCTCGGCTACCGAGCACCTCTCAGGCAGCGGAGTAACGTCCCGAGAAAACGTCGCTTTGGCGCTCGTTGCCTGCCTGAATAACCACAACACTATCGGCAAGGCTTTCAGCTTGCTTGATGGCGAGACACCAATAAATGAGGCGTTACGTGCGCTTTGATCGACCTACCATCAGGGCTTTACAGCCATGAGCGACAAGCGTATTGCCCTAATCGGTTCATTTCTTGAAAGCAACCGTTATGCTTCAGTTGTCAGTGGTGAGAAATTTCACGTGACTCGCGGTCATCGTATCGTCGATGATGCGCGCTCGGAGTCACCTAAACTGCTAAAAGAGGGCCAGGGTTTTTTTGCAGCAATGGACGCTTTGGGTGCATGGCAACCTGTGCCAATCACAATGGTCATAGGGGGCGCTGGCGGTTCAGCGGATCACGATTTTATTCAGACAGAAATCGCCCAAATTTACGCGTCACTTTCATCTTCAGCACCTGTGGACGCCGTCTACATTCTTAATCATGGAGCAATGATCACCACTGAAGATGAAGATCCAGATGGCACACTCTATGAAACCGTTAGACGCGCTGTCGGCGCTCAAACGCCTATCGTCACTACCATCGACTTACACGCAAACGTGTCGCAAAAGATGGTTGATAATGCTGACATCATCGTCTCCTACATTACTGACCCGCACATAGATCAATTTGAGCGAGGCCAAGAAGCCGCAAGACTGGTTCAGCAGATGCTAGATGGCTTACACCCAAAGGTGAGTAACATGCGTGTGCCGATTGTTGCTCCTAACGTAAGCTTGCTCACCGACCACGGCCCTTACGGGGACTTAATCAATTTCGGGCAAAGCAAATTAAGCGACGAGATTCTGAATGTATCCGTGGTCGCTGGATTTGCCTATAGCGACACTTCCACCAACGGCCTGCACATCATCGTTACCGCCAAAAACAGCCAAGCAGCAGCAGATCAAACCTGCCTCGCGTTAGCCAAAATGGCATGGTCTATACGTCAACGATTTTTGTGGCACTTAGTCCCTATTGAATCAGCATCAGAGTGGGCGCGGAGCGTTGGTAATGACTTGACGCAAGCGCCAATACTTCTTGCTGACCTAGGCGACAATATCGGAGCTGGCGGACCGGGCAACACGTTGTGGCTGCTGGAAGCGTTAATCAACGCAAAAGCCAAAAATGCGGTCATTGGCAGTTTCTTCGACCCTGAGCTGGTAGAAAAAGCAACTTCTATCGGCATCGGCAAAACGTTTCAGGCCACCTTCGTTGGTGACAACTGGGATCGAGAGGACCCGAAATTGGTTGTTGACGGCGTGACTGTTCGCGAATTGCATGCTGGCAAATTTTACATCCGGTCTGGCCCACTGAACGGCATGCTCGTCAACGCGGGGCCCATTTGTTTACTGCAAATGGAAGACATCAGCGTGCTTGTGACAAGCCGTAGACCGATTGTTTGGCCCGACCCTTCTTTCCTCGAGACGCTCGGTATTAAGATGAGCACTATTCGAACGCTTGTGCTGAAGTGCCGTTCGAACTACCGCGCAGTTTTCGACAGATACTTCGAGGCAGAAAATATGATTGAAGTAGATACACCCGGACGGACTTCGCCAGTGCTTACTCGTCACGATTTCAAGTACATACCGAAACCATCTTACCCGCTAGATACTGATTTTGAGTGGCACCCGGAAACGAACGCAAACTGAAAGTATGCGCGCCACATGAAGTCGCACGAGCACCGGTGCTTTTAGTCTGCATAGTCTTCCAACACACTTCTTAACGCTAGGGTTAACGCTTCTGAGCGCCCGGAGAAAAAATGATCAGCGCCGGAAATAATGCTGGTATTCACCTGCGCCCAAGCAAGGAACGCGTCGGTATCGACGTAGTCGTCACGGTCGCCAGCCACGGCAAAGACAGGGCAAGGTAAAGATTCAAATTCAGAAAAACTCATACGACCAACGGGCGGTGCGATAAGCAATACGCCACCCAGTTGGGCGGCACGATATCTTTTCAACCCCTGCCAAACGACATTCGCCCCGAATGAGTAACCCACTAACCAAGGTTTCTGCTTTGGTCGCTCATTCGCCAACCAACTCACAACGGTATTAAGGTCTTCAATCTCACCGACACCCTTGTCATGAGCACCTTCACTGCCACCGACGCCGCGAAAGTTAAAGCGAAGACAATTAATGCCGCATTGGTTAAATACCAATGACGCCAGTTGAAGCACGCCGTCGTGCATTGAACCACCGAACAACGGATGAGGATGACACAATACAGCCGTGTTAATGGCATCCGGTGTTTGATCCCACTGCGCCTCTATATTCCCTGCCGGCCCTTGGATAAACATAAATTGCTCCGTTACTATTTTGCACGAGAATCCACCCTCCGCAGCACAAAAGGCGGCCTTTCGATATCACCTTTTTTACTGCGTACCAATCGTTGTGCTTTTTGGCTAGCGCAGAAAATGCTAGTTCAAATGCGCTATTCTCGAGTCGCTTTTTTTCAGTTGATCCGGAATATGCTAGCACGACTCGCTATCAGCAGCATGCATCCTTGTCCGACTGTTGACTCGATTCAAGCAACATACGGTAATTCAGCATCGCTATCATTATGACTAAGACCGAACCTACTAGACGCCCTGTGATACTGGGAAATACCAATACGCCGATGGACAAACCGGCAAGCACAAACTGCCATTTGCTTACTTGAACGAACAAAAAACGCGTTGTCACTATCGCGATCGCTACGATAAGTGCCAGCGTCACCACGCCAGCCAGCAGCACATCAGCCCAATCGTTACGTCCCGTTAGCAATAGTGGGGAGTAAGCCATCATTAGTGGAATCACAAAAAGTCCTGAAGCCAGTCGAAATGCCTCTACCGCCGAGCGCATTGGATGTGCCCCCGCGATACCCGCACCAGCAAAAGCTGCCAGCGCTATCGGGGGCGTGACATTAGATGTCTGAGACAACCAAAAAATAATCATGTGCGCGGTGATCATCGCTAACCCGAGTTCCTGCAATGCGGGCCCCGTCATCACAGCCAGAACAATATAGGCCGCCGTCGCCGGCAAACCCATGCCCAACACCAGAGCAGCAATTGAAATCAGTATGAGTGCCAGCCAAAGTTGCCCATTGGATAGACCAACAACCGATTCCGTGAACTGCAGCCCAACACCGGTTTGCCCTATCGTGCCTACGACGATTCCCGCCACTGCACAGGCGATTGTTATCGGTATTGCAAGTATCGCGCCCTGATGAAGCGCATCAACAAGCAGTTGCAGATTCACACGCGTATGAGACCTCAGCATGCTGGCAACGATAACGGCCGCGCAACCACTCACGCCAACAAGCACAGGGGAATAGTTCTGGATCAGTAACGCAGTGATAATCGCGAGGGGTAACAAAAAGTGGATACCATCCTTAATGACTTGCACCACACCCGACGCGACGTTCATACCCTGAATGCCTGACTTCACCGCCAGAATATGTACATAAAGCAACACGGACGTAAAATAAAGTAATGCCGGCACCAAGGACATCCAGACGATGTCTGCATAAGCAGTTCTGGTAAATTCTGCCATGACAAAAGCACCGGCTCCCATAATTGGCGGCATGATCTGCCCACCGGTTGAAGCACCCGCCTCAATTCCGGCTGCCTGTTCTGGCTTAAAACCCAGCTGTTTCATCATGGGGATCGTCAGTGATCCCGTGGTCACGGTATTCGCAATCGCGCTACCGGAAATCGATCCCATCGCCGCGGATGCGATCACACTGGCTTTGGCAGGTCCGCCGCGGTACTTTCCCGCAACAGCAAAAGACAGGTCGATCATAAATTTTCCGGCTCCGGTCACCTGCAGAAAAGCGCCAAACAGCACAAAACTAAAAACAGCACCGGCAGCAATACCAAGAGGCGCGCCGAACAATCCTGCATTGCTGTAAACATGAAAGCGGACCAATCGCTCAAAACTGAATCCACGCGAGGCAAGCACGTCAGGTAACAGGCTACCGAAAGCGCCATACAAAATGAACACCAACCCAACGACTAACATGACCGGTCCGACAGAACGTCGGGCTATTTCAAGCGTTGCCACAACAATGATGATGCCCGATACAAAATCGATGCCATCGAGCCCGTACAACAAATGGTCCAGCCCCTGATAGTCGAACTGCAACACTCGTACAGTTGCCGCCAGCACCAGAGGTATCGCCAGATAGTCAAGCACTCTTGCTGTTTTAAGCGGATAAACAAGAAAACCAAGACACAGCACCCATGCCAGGTGCACGGGTCTGAAATAGGTTGCCGGTTGCAGACCCAACACTTTTTCAAAGGGGATGACGCCGGGCGCGAAAAAACCAGCCAGAGGTTGCCAGATCTGATAAAGCGAGAGTGTAACGGCAAGCGCCACCGTGCTTGTTACTAAACTATTTTTCATCACTCTGTTCCGCAGGCCATGCCTGTGTCTTCCAGGTATTCCAACGTCCCGTCATGCAGCGGAACAGCCCCGAGTTTTTTGATGTTACCAACCGTCATCGATTCCGCTACTGCGGATATTTTCAGCAGGGACTCCCTGTGCGCGTATATCGTGCAGGTGAGTGCACGAGCAACTGCGTTTGGCATATCTTCATGCACTACGACAACGCTCCATATACCCAGCGCTTGAACATCGCTATCGACGCCATTGTAAGTTGCTGCGGGTATATCGGTTCGACTATATGCAGGATGATCCTGATTGAGCTTCACCAATTCTGCGGTCGTCAATGGTATCAATTTCAGCTTGCGTGTGACCGAGAGCTCCGTTACTGCGGCAATACCCAGTCCTCCGACAACAAATCCGGCATCGATTGTGCCGTCCTTCAAAGCGCTCGTCGTTTCTGCAAAATTCAGATAGACCGGCGCAATATCATCTACTCCAAGCGATGTCAGCACATTACTAGCTGCCACGGCTGTGCCAGACCCAGCAGCGCCCAAAGCAACACGCTTTCCGCTCAGCGATGCGACACTGTCGAAGCCTGACTCTTCGAGCGACAATATGTGCACGATGTTTGGATAGGCAGTGAACAACACTCGCAGCGGCAAAGGGTTGGGAAAACGCCCACTACCCGCATATGCCGAGGTCACAACATCTGCCATGGCGATACCCATTTCACTTTCTTTTCTGGCGACCTGAATCACATTGATCACTGAGCCACCCGTGACTTCCGCCTTTACATTAATGTCAGCTAGCCTCGCAGACCAGATAGAAGCCATGCCACCACCGTAGGGATAGTAAAGACCAGCGGTGCCACCAGTTGCAATGGAATAGGTGCTGCGACCAGTGTCGCAGCCGGCAAGTAGGAAGAACGACAGAAGCAGCAAAATTTTTTGCAGAGCGATTACCGGCAAGCGTGGCGGCTTCAAGATCGAGATCCGGGAATCAGACGTACCGGCAACGCCAATAAACCCCGGGCTGCAAGACCCGGCTTATAGCTTACTTGATCGGTATCGCACTCAATATCGCTGGTACGGGCTAACAAGGTCTTAAAAATAATCTCCATATCCAAACGTGCCAGATTGTTGCCTAGACAGAGGTGTGCGCCGCGACCAAAAGCGATATGGCGATTGGGGCTCCGCTCAATATCAAACGTATCAGCGTTGGGGAATTGCGCCGGATCTCTGTTTGCAGATCCGTAGAGCAAACCAAACTTAGTCCCCTTCGGATAGATTTGACCCATCACCTCTACCTCTTCGCTCGCGTAGCGATGAAAGAATGGCAAAGGAGAGTCATATCTAAACATTTCATGTATGGCTGTTCCGGTCAGTGCCGGTGCTGATCTTAACTTCTTGTGTTGATCCGGGTGCGAGAGTAACGCCAGCAACCCGGTTCCCAAAACATCAATGGTCGAACCGTGTCCGCCGGCGAGTATTAACAAACTCAATGAAATCAGCTCTGTTTCGTCTAACTCTCCGGCGTGCTTTGCTCGGATCAGGACCGAGAGCAAATCATCCTGCGGCTTATGCTCACGCGCTGCAATCAGTCTGACAAGATAGTCCTTGAATTCTGTCGTTGCGGTTTCCGCTAGCTGCTTGTTTGCTTCAGTTCTATCCGCGTCAAAGTATTGAACGATGTTTTCAGACCAAATGCGAAGTTGTGGGCAGTCCGCATCAGGGACACCCAGAATATTGCCAATAATGTGCCCCGGCACGTGGGCCGCGAGCTCTGTAACGAAATCTACATCCTGTTTTTCAAGTAACGGCTCTAGCAGTCGATCGACGTATTGTTGAATCATGGCTTGATGTTTCTTTACAAACTGCCGAGAGAACTCCCGTAACACCAACATACGCAATCGTCGATGATGGCTACCATCCTGTTCCAGCATGCTGAGCTGCACAAGCTGTTCATGATTGGGCATGTCATGAAAATTTGCACGCTTTTGCTCCTCAACCACATACTCGGTAGGCATGACCGCTGCTAGTGACCTCACCATCGCTGCCTGCCTGGCCGTGGCTTCCACATCCTCGTAGCGGGCAAGCAAATGAACGTTCATATCAGCGAAATAATAGGGTTTTTCAAGCGCTCGCAAGCGAGCGTATACATCATAGGGATTATTGGCGAACGCTGATGAAAGAGGTTGAAACATGAGATGAGTTCCTGTCGCTGTGTTGGCAACTACAATGTTGATACCTAGAATATCTCCAAGCATACAAGACATCCACCAGCACACGTGAGCTCTAAACTTTGTAAAGCGACACTGTATTGCCCGTGCTCAACATGTCGTACACTGTCACGCTGTAAAAACAATATTTCACAGGAAACAAAAAATGTCAGCAACGCCTCTCGGGGTTACCTTTGGTAGCCTGGCGGTATTAGGTCCCGCCGCAGCAACGGATATCGCAGCAAGTGCCCAGACTATGGGTTATAGTTCTTTCTGGACAGTTGAAGCAAACGGCACCGATGCCATGTCTCTACTCGGGGCGGCTTCTCAGGCTGCGCCGGCACTGGATCTTGGCACAGGCATTATTCCAGTGCAGTTGAGGGCACCAACCCTTACCGCAATGACCGCTGCAACACTGCAGGCGCTATCGCCTAATGCTGATGTTTTGTTGGGCATCGGCGTTTCCGCGCCGGGCATTCTTCGCGCCCACGGCATCGAAGCAACGAAAAGACCAATTGGACTGATGCGCGAATATGTCGCACTGCTGCGCGAGTGTTTATCAGGTGAGTCTGTTACCTTCGAAGGCGATTTTTATCAAGTCAAAAGATTCAGGCTGGGTATGCGATTGGGAGAACGCCGACCCAAGATTATTATGGCCGCACTGAACCCCCAGATGCTCAAACTTGCCGGCGAAATAGCCGACGGTGTGCTACTCAATTACTTACCAGCATCGCATGTTGGCGCCTCGGTGGCTCAGGTACGTAAAGGTGGAAATGCAACCATCTACGCCTACGTTCATGCCGCTGTCGGCAACCTAGATGAGCGAGCCAATTCAGCACGTCGCGACTTATTCAACTACGCCATGGCAGACGGTTATGCGCGCATGTTCAAAGAAGCGGGATTCGAAGCTGAAGTAAACGAACTACGTCAGAAACAATCAGAGAAAGATCGTGACGGTGCGGTGGCAGCAATCTCAGAACGCATGATTCAGGCCATCGATTTTATTGGTTCAGAAACCGACGTTACCGAGTTTGTTAAATCCTACATCGATGCAGGTGTTGAACATCCGATTCTGATGCCGATGCCATGGGGAGAGGATCGACGGGCAGTAACCGACGCAACGATGAAGGCGGCTATCGCCGCGGTAAAATGACAGAGCGCCAAAATCTCATGCAAAAGACCAACAGCTGGAATGAACGATACGCCGGCCAAGACTATTTTTTCGGCACGGAGCCCAACGACTTTCTTAGGAGTATTGCAAAGACGATACCTAAAGCGTCGAAGGTTTTATGTCTCGCTGATGGTGAAGGTCGCAATGGCGTTTTTCTTGCAGGTCTGGGTCACAGCGTTACGAGTGTCGATATGTCAGAGGTCGGACTGCGGAAAGCTGAACAACTGGCAATAAAACACGATGTTCATCTCGAGACCGTTCAGGCTGACCTGACTGAATATGAACTGGGAGAAAACACTTGGGATTGCATCGTCTCCATCTTTTTTCATGTACCGACAAAATTGCGAAATACCATCTATCCGCGGGTACTAAGTTCATTGAAACCTGGCGGACATTTTATTTTAGAATCCTATACACCAAAGCAACTAACGTTTGGCACAGGTGGTCCGCCGCTGGCTGACTACATGCTGACTATGGATCTCGTTAAATCAGCCTTTGGCGCACTGTCATTTCTTCACGCGAAAGAACTTGAACGAGATGTGATTGAAGGTCCGGGGCACACGGGAAGAGCAGCAGTCTTGCAATTACTCGCTCAAAAACCTGCCTAAGCGCGCTGCTGCAAGCCACCATTATTCGCTTATTTCGAGACCCTGACTGCCAAGCCAGATGCCAGCGGCATCCGTCATCTCGATATTCAACTGCCCGGCAAGACCAGCGTCGCGGTGGTGGTGGATCGCCTGATATTCCTTTGACTGCATCATGTCCATCATAGCTTGCCTGCTGGGATACATGGCGATGGCAACCATATCCCATAAATCTTCGACTTCACCGAGCATCAGCCGCTCTACTTTAGCATTGAACATGCCACCGCCACCTAGATTGATCAGTATTTTCGAGACCTCGGCACCGTAAAGCGCATAGGCCTCGGCTCCGGAGAGATCTGTTTCTTGCCCATCTGGATATTCGGCATTATCCTTAAACTTTAGCAGATTGAGCATGTAGATCGGACCTTCTGCGCCTGGCTCGAAGAATCCTTTTATCTGCTCCTCGGTAGGCGTTACTTTGTTATTAACTTTCATATGACAGCGCCTCATGGCCAAAATTTATATTATATAGACATATTTAATGTTTATCATTACGATATTGCAAAAGCTTTAGGGTATCCACAATGAACGGTCAACGAGTCGCTTTTAGCCTAGCCTTTATTACATTTCTGTCGCTCATCGGCTGGATCTTCCGGGTTGAGATCATACTTGCCGGCATCTCCTTCATCGGCGATCGAAGCACCCCCGTGGGTGAACATCAAGAGGTCATTTGGGAAACGGGCAGTGTGGTTGCGCAACAGGAAAGAGACAAACCCAACATCGTGCTTATCGTGGCAGATGATCTTGGATGGAACGACCTTACTTTCAATGGCGGCGGTGTCGCTCAGGGCACAGTGCCCACTCCCAGTATCGATTCTATTGCACACTCAGGCATTAACTTCACCAATGGCTATGCCGGGCAGGGAACCTGCGCGCCTTCGCGAGCGATGATCATGACAGGGCGGTATGGTTCACGCTTCGGCTTTGAGTTCACTCCAACACCCGCAGGGATGCCGATGGTCATCGGAATGATGTCTACCGATTCGAATAAGCCACCCTCAATACAAAACAAAAATGCCAGAGCCGTCCCCTACGATGAAATGGGATTACCCGCCAGTGAAGTGACCATCGCTGAGGAACTGAAGGACCAAGGGTATTACACAGCGCATATTGGCAAGTGGCACCTTGGTCGAAAACTTGGTAGCGCACCACAAGATCAGGGGTTTGATCAGAGTTTACTCATGCACTCGGGCTTGCATGCCGCGGAAGACGATCCGGACGTCGTCAATTCAAAGCTTTCTTACGACCCAATTGACCGCTTCTTATGGGCCGGTATGAAATACGCAGCAAGCTATAACGGCGGCGCGGCTTTTGAACCCGGCGGATATCTCACTGACTACTACACTAACGAAGCGGTTAAGGTAATAGAAAGCAACACAAATCGTCCATTTTTTCTCTATCTTGCACATTGGGCACCACACACACCGTTACAATCAGCAAAACAGGACTATGACGCCCTGTCACACATTCCTGATCATACTGAACGCGTCTATGCTGGCATGATAAGAGGTCTCGATCGCGGGGTTGGCCGGGTGCTGAAAGCAATAAAAGATAACGGCCTTGAAGACAACACGATTGTGATATTTACCTCAGATAATGGTGGCGCTGGTTACGTCGGCATCGCGGATATCAACAAGCCATTTCGCGGCTGGAAAATCACAAACTTTGAGGGCGGCATCCATGTGCCTTTCTTCATGAAGTGGCCGGCGCAAATACCAGCGGGGCAAAGCTTTGATAAACCTGTGCATCATTTTGACATTTACGCCACAGCCGCTGACGCTGCTGGCTCTGAGTTAAGCCTTGAACGCAAGCTTGACGGTGTGAGCCTATTGCCTTTTTCACGGGCAGAAAAAATACAAATAAAACCACACGACACCCTGTTTTGGCGTGCGGGTGATTATCGAACCGTCAGACACCATGACTGGAAAATGGCGACCGATCCACTCATCGGCAAAACTTGGCTGTTTAATCTCGCCTCAGACCCTGGCGAATCGAACAATATCGCACAGGAGAACCCTGAGATCGTTGAGAAAATGATGGCATTGCTGGCTGCGCACAATGCAGAAATGACACCTCCCCTCTGGGATTCCGTTGGCGCATCATCCATAAACGTAGACAAACACCTAAGACAGGAATCAAATCTCGCAGAAGACACTTTTATTTACTGGAGCAATTAGCTCCCTGCGGGCGGGCTGAGCAACTTCCCGGGATTCATAATACCCTTCGGATCAAACACATTTTTGAGACCTTGCATCAAGGCAAGTTCTTGTTGGCTTCTCGAGTAGTGCAACTGGCCTCTCTTTAAAAGACCAACGCCATGTTCTGCTGAAACACTCCCATCGAAGCTTGCCACAATCGCCAACACTTCTTCACTGACCTGTTCGCACTGGGCCTTAAACTGCGCGACCGCCTGCGACGCGGGTTTCAATATATTCAGGTGCAAGTTGCCATCGCCAATATGCCCGAACCAGACAATCTCAAATCCTGGATACCGTTCGCCCACACACGTTTCCACTGCCGCTAAAAAACTGGGCACATCACTCACGCGCACTGCCAGGTCATTTTTGTAGGGCGTGTAAGGCGTAATAGATTCTGATATGCCTTCTCGATACTGCCAAAGTTGAGCTCTTTGCGCTTCACTCGCGCCAAGCACACCGTCTATCACCCACCCCGCTGTGACGCAGCGCTCGAAAGCCTCATGAATCTGCTCAGATGTTTTGCATTCCAGCAATACGTAATACGCTGATGTTGTTTGCACTGGCCTCGAAAGTGACCGATGCTCACAAACATGTTTAAGCGCTATATCCGAGAAAAACTCGAACGCAGTGAGCTCTACTTTTTCCTGAAATGCGGCCAGCACGGAAATAGTGTCCTGCATACGAGGGACCGCCAACACCATCACATCAAGGTTCGGTGATGCATCTGCTAATTGCATGGTCGCCGAGGTAATCAACCCTAAGGTACCTTCACTGCCGATAAATAAATGCCGGAAATCGTAGCCCGTGGCGTTTTTAACAAGTCCTCGATTCAACTCAAGTATCTCACCAGTACCCGTCACTACGGTCAATCCCTGAACCCATGCGCGGGTCAAACCATAACGCAGCACTTTTATACCACCAGCATTGGTCGCAATATTTCCACCTAATTGACTTGACCCCGACGACGCAAAATCTACGGGATACATCAGCCCTTGATCTGCCGCAAACTGCTGTAGATTTGCGGTGACTACGCCAGCCTCTACGTCCACGGTTTTAGATATTGAATCAAAGTTAGAAATTTGTGCCATACGGTCAAAGCTGACAACAACCTCGCCCTCGCAAGCGACCGCACCACCCGCAAGACCTGTACGCCCGCCAGAGGGAACAACCGCAACCTGATGGTCATGGCAATATTTTATGACCTGAGACAACTGGCTTGCGTCACGGGCAAACAACACTGCGGAAGGCGCAGGTTCATGAAAACGCGTCCAGTCTTGCCCCCACACAGACTTTGCCTCATCGTCATCGCGAAAATTCTCGCTACCCGCCAGACTAATCAGCGCATCCCTGTTCTTCCTATCAAGCATCAAAACCTCTTTGCCAACTTATACCATCATCATTGTACCCAAGCGCCATTACGCGAGCCTAACTTTACCTATCACGGGTAGGCTAAGCATGGCTTTTTCGCCGCGTGCACATTGCGTGACTCACTCATCCAACAACGTAACGATGTTTTAAATATCTACTTCTTACTTTTCTTGGTTACTCATCAAGCGTTCACTTCATCGTCAGCCAGACCTTATCAAACTTACACGGAAAGTGTTCAGTTTCGCTTTTATGTTTTTTATTCTATTTTCATCATCAGCATACCCTGTGTCGCCGCGCAAAGCGTGCACCGAGAGGACAGCGGCTTGCGGCAAAATCGCTTAATCCGCGGTCTGACGGCGCATACGAGGTAAGACCAACATCACGAAAAAAAATGTGCTCAACGCGCCTTATCCAAGCCATCGACATGGTAAATTAGCCAAAACGGTTAAATGAAACGAGAGAATAAATAGTGACTGAGGAAAAGATACTGGCGAGCAACAAAACCCGACGCATTGTCTGCATCGTGCTGGTGACGCTTGTCACGTGGTTACTACAAGGCTGCTCAGAGGGTAAAGTGGACGAACCTGTCAGTTCGACAGTCGCAGTCACTCAAACAAGCAACGCAGCACTCTCAGCCGATCGTCTCGAAAAGTGGTCACGCAGTTGCGCCCAATGCCATGTGGCAGGACAAGCCGGCGCTCCTAGAATTGGCAATGAGGCAGAATGGGCACCGAGAATTGAAAAGGGTCAGGCAACACTACTTAAACACACGATTGAGGGTGTCAATATGATGCCAGCGCTTGGCTACTGTATGTCATGCGAAAAATCTGACTTTATTGCCATGATTGAATTCATGTCTTCGACAAGAAAGGAAGCGATGCAATGATCAGTCGCAGAAAGTTTCTCACCGGCTCTGCCATGGCGGGGCTCTTTGGCTCAACTTGGGCATTCTCCGACAACACAAAGCCGGCAGGCTCGACGCCATGGTACAACTGGTCCGGCGAACTATCCTGCATACCCGCTGGCAGAGTCGCCCCGAAGAATGAGGCTGCACTTATCGACTATATCCAATCAACATCCGGCGCCTTGCGTCCTGTGGGCTCTGGTCATTCATTTTCGCCTCTGATACCCACAGATGGACATATTATCGTCATTGACCAACTGCGCGGCTTGTTGGGTTATGACGAAAAAAACGGTGAGGCCACCTTTGGAGCCGGTACCATGTTGGCTGACCTTGGCGAACCGCTTAACCAAGTCGGGCGCGCCATGATCAATATGCCAGACATCGACCGTCAAACATTTGCAGGGGCAATCTCCACGGCGACACACGGCACAGGCATTTCGCTCGGTGGTTTATCAGATTACGTCCGAGCACTAAGACTTATTACCCCAACAGGCGAGACGCTTGACCTTGATGCGGATTCTGGCAGCGATCTTTTCGAAGCCGCGCGCGTCAGCCTGGGCGCATTAGGTGTCATCAGCCAGATAACAACTAAAACGCGCCCCGCTTATCGCTTGAAAGCGGTCACGACGGTAAAGACACTTGAGGATGCCCTAGATACTTTCGATGCCGACGCTGCGTCAAATCGTCACCATGAGTTATTTCCATTTCTCTACTCAGACTACACCATGAGTCTGTCGATAAATGAGACAAATGAGCCAGACTTGATGCCTCCGGTCGACCCTGGTGCTGACCAGCAATTCAGGGACATCGTAGACCTTTGGATGAGTACACCCGCCATGCTACGCAAGCCCTTGGTAGATAGCGTGGTGGGCATGCTCGAACCGGAAACAAAAGTAGGCCCGTCGTATAAGGTCCTTTCCAATCTTCGCCATAACCGATTTAACGAGATGGAATATGCCGTGCCTTTAAGAAACGGCACTGCCTGTTTACGTGAGATACTCACTGCCGTCATGGAGCAAGAGATTGACGTCGTTTACCCATTGGAGTATCGCTACGTTCAAGGAGACGAAACCTGGCTTGGCATGCATTCAGGTCACGAGGACTTTGCAGCGATTTCTATTCACCAACAAGCCGGGTATGACTATAAAACATACTTTGACATTGCCGAGCCTATATTTTGGAAGTACGGAGGCCGTCCCCACTGGGGGAAAGTGCACTCGCTAGGCCGAGAACAACTGACGAAACTGTATCCAAGATTTGAGGACTTCAGAAAAATTCGAGCAGAGCTAGATCCTGACGGCCGCATGCTGAATGCACACTTGAAAAAACTGTTTCTTTAACTAAATTGCAAAACAGGTAAAAGCAAGGGACAAGCCTATGAAACGCCGAACGTTGTTATGGGGTTCAGCAGCGATTGCCGGTGCTGGACTGTCAGGTGCTGCATTATGGAAACCCGGTGATCTCGGTGGGCCGCATAATCAGTACTTTGCAAGCATGAATGCGCTATTAAAATCACAGGGCCCGGGGCGCCCTATCATGGTGCTCGATCTTGACCGGGCCAATAGCAACATTGATACCCTTACCGCGGGTTTCGAGTCTCCGAGAACCTATCGTATTGTGGTGAAGTCATTGCCATCGGTGCCCCTGTTGCAACACATCATGCAACGCGCAAATACCCGCGCACTGATGGTATTTCACCAACCTTTCCTGAATGTTATCGCTGAAAAAATTACCGACAGTGATGTGCTCATGGGTAAGCCAATGCCCGTCGCTGCCGTTCGCACCTTTTACGCCAAGTTAAAAAACCCACGCTTCAACGCGGCAGCACAAGTGCAATGGCTTATCGATTCCGAGGACCGGCTGGCACAATATCTTGCACTTGCAAAAAATCTAGGTGTCAAAATGCGTGTCAATTTTGAATTGGACGTTGGTTTGCATCGTGGCGGTTTTGCTAGCGTTGAGGCTAGCAGTAAGGCACTCGAAACCACATTAGCAAATCCTGAATATCTAGAATTTGCCGGATTCATGGGCTACGAACCCCATCTTGCCGGTGTTGCAGATTCTTACAGTCACCCCGCAATGCGCAAGGTGCTGCAAATTTACGCAGCACAAATCGATCAGATCAAGCAATATGGACTGGACCCTGCCACGCTCACCATCAATGGTGCAGGCAGCCACACTATAAGGCTGTATGAGCACGATAAGTTGCTCAATGATCTTTCCGCCGGCTCGGGCATTGTAAAACCATCAGATTTTGATACTGCGCACCTAGCAAGACAGCAGGCGGCTTTCTTTATCGCCACGCCTATTTTGAAACACTACGACAAGCTTACCATTCCGGGCGATCCTGCATTTTCTGACTTGTTACCGTTCTGGAATCCGAACACAGCGCAGGTCTATTTCATTTACGGCGGGTACTGGAAAGCAGGTGTAGTTTCGCCTCCCGGCATACAGGACTGGATGTATCACAGCACCAATCAGCAACCGATGATGGGTTCGAGGTCAGTCAATTTGCAAGTGGACGACTATATGTTTTTGCGTCCCACCCAGAGTGAACATGTCATGTTGCAGTTTGGAGATCTTGCCGTTATGAAAGATGGTGAGCTGGTAGATCAATGGCCCGTGTTTCAGCAAACAGGCTAAAAATAAATCCATCGTTGCGCTTTAGCTGGTAGAGTAACTAACCTATCTCTCTCTAGAGCAATTAGTGCAAACTGCAACACAAGAACAATCAACGCGTAGCCGGCATTTTTTGCCAACCAAACTCAAAGTATTCTGGGGAATTGGCCAAATTGGTGAAGGCGTCAAGAACTCTGCGTTCAACTCATTTCTGCTGTTTTACTACAATCAAATACTGGGTGTTTCCGCAACATTAACCTCGATCGCGCTTGCGGTCGCGATCATTTTCGACGCCATTAGCGACCCGATCGCCGGCTCTGTCTCTGATAGATTTCAATCTCGCTGGGGTCGACGCCACCCGTTTATGTTTGCGTCCGCCGCGCCACTCGGTATCACGTTGTTTCTACTATTTTTTCCACCGGATGGCATGAGCGAGTTGTTTTACTTCGGCTGGGTGCTGGTCTTTGCCGTTTCAGTGAGGACTTTTCTGACCTTGTACCATATTCCACATCTTGCATTGGGTGCGGAAATGGCCACTGACTACAATGACAGAAATTCACTATTCTCGTTCGGCCTGCTGTTTGGCGCTGCCGCAGGTTACGGCTTCTACTTTGCGATGCTCACCTTCGTCTTTCCGCCGCAGGAGAATCTGGCCAACGGCATGTACTACGCCGACGGATATTCAAAAATGGCCGCATCGGCGGGGGTCATCGCTTTCACAGCGATCATGTTGTGCGTCTGGGGCACACGCAGTGAAATACCTAATTTGTCTAACGGCTCACCGGCAACCCAACCGCTTGGCCCACGAAGGTTGATCAAGGAACTAACCACTGCGTTTTCAAGCCCCTCCTACCGCTCGATTTTTTTCGGACTATTACTGCTGACACTGGTTTTGTCGATTGAGGGCGCCTTCACTCCATTCATGGGCATTCACTTCTGGGGGCTGGAAACTAATCAGCTGCGGCTCATCCCTATTGGCGTACTACTGGGACTACCGGTCGGTTCAATACTTGCGGCCTATATGGTTCGCGTGTTCGATAAAAAATGGTGCTTAGCCGGGGGCACAACGATTTCGCTGATCAGCGTTAACTGGATGATCGTACTTCGGCTATTCGAGATTCTGCCAGAAAACGGCAATCCCGTTCTGCTGCCACTACTAATAGGTTCTTCTTTCATATCTGCAGTGCTTGTGCCGGTGGTATTCATTACCATCAACTCCATGTTTGCTGATATCTCAGACGAGCTTGAACTTAAGACAGGAGAGCGACAAGAGGGTGTCATTTATTCTGCCAGAGCATTCGCGGGCAAAGCTGCTTCAGCGTTGGGCACAGTCATCGGCGGCATTGCGCTGGACTTAATCGCTTTTCCCAAAAATGCCGTACCCGGCGAGGTACCAGCGGATATCATCTTCAATCTTGGCTTGTTTCAGGGGCCACTTACCTCGATTTGTAATTTGGTCGCAGTCGTTTTGTTCCTTCGATATTCGCTCACCCGACAAAAGCATCGAGAAATCGTCGAAAAGCTCGCAAGCGCGAATTCGGATACCTAAGTCTTTGGTGGTATGGTGTAAAGTCAAAGGCACAAATAATTAAATCACTATGAACCCCAGCCACCATCATTATCCAGCACCGATATTGGCAAGCGCAATACTTGCGCTAACGGTGCTTTTATCAAGCAGCGCCACCTTTGCCGAGCGTAGCGAGAAAGCCATCGGTGGCGCTTTCAGTCTGATCAACCATCACAACAAACCCGTCACCGATGAAGACTTTCTGGGTAAATATATGCTGGTTTATTTTGGCTACACCTATTGCCCAGACGTGTGCCCAACGGACCTGCAAATCATGAGCAAGGCACTTAGCATGGTCGACTCTGATATTGCTGAGGACATCGCTCCGGTTTTTATCAGCATCGATCCGGAAAGAGACACGGTAGCGCTGATGGCCCAGTACGTTAAATATTTTCACAAGAATCTTATCGGGTTAACCGGGACCGTTGATCAGGTCAAAGATATCAAATCGAAATATCGTGTTTATTCAGCCAAATCTGATGATACGGCTAATTACTTGGTAGACCATACCGCCTATACCTACTTCATGGGCAGAGACGGAAAGTTACTCAAACACTTTAATCATGCCCTGCCACCAGAGAAGATGGCTGAGCAAATAATGGCGTTAGCTAGATAACCCGCATGTGCGATCCACACATCTAGCGATGTCTTAACCAATACGGAGACTGGAAATGAACAAGCTTTGGTTACTCACTGCCCTTTGCAGCATCGGCCTCATCCTAGGCTGTAGCCCAAATAATGACGCAAACACTGTTGAACAGACAACGGCAGCGCTGCAAACGACCGACGAAGGCATCACAGCTAACCCTTCGAAACCCACCGTGAATGCATCGAATGGACCGAAATTTGACTTGCTTACAACACCCGTTGGGGATATCGACTTCCCAAGCTCTTGCAGCACGGAAGCTGGCGCCCTCGTCGAGCGTGGTGTCGCACTGATGCACAACATGATGTATCGAGAAGCACAATTTGTTTTTTCCATGGCCGATGACGCTGATCCAAACTGCGCGATGGCTTACTGGGGGCAAGCCATGACCCAGATCCATCCATTGTGGCGCGATAATCTTAACGCAGAGGACTATTCACGGGGACTTGAGCTAACGAAAAAAGCACAAGCAATTACCGACACAACGCCGCGAGAAAAACGATATTTTAAAACTGCGGAAGCCTTTTATACCGGCGGTCCTAACCAGACGATGAAAGAAGGCTACGTAAATATGTCTCGCGTGTGGGACGAGATATCCACGAGCATGCCAGCCGATATGGACGCAAAAGCGTTTAATGCTTTGTTCAAAATCGCAATCGCTAGCAGTGACGATGACAGAGAAGAGGCAGGACAGCTTGCATTGGACATTCTGACAGAATCGTCTAATCACCCTGGTGGACATCATTACGTCATTCACGCATTTGATACCGCCAACCTCGCTGGCAAAGCACTTAAGACTGCCGACCATTATGGTGAAATAACGCCAGCAGTTCCCCATGCCTCACATATGTTGACACATACCTACACGAGGCTCGGTGAATGGAGCAAGGCAATTAAGTGGAACGACGTTTCTGCAGATTCAGCCATCGAATTATGCGTCGCTAACGGCGCGGTAAACAGCCACTATCCCCATGCGATGGATTATTTGATGTATGCACATTTGCAAAAAGGGGATGACGCCTCCGCCGCACGGATACAGAAAGAGATGTTTGCGCTCGATATTCCAGAATTTGAAAGAGCTGGTCGCAGTGCAATTTCATTCGCCTATGCCGCTATTCCGGTCAGATATGTCCTTGAACGCAAAGACTGGACGTCAGCCATCACGCTGGCACCGCGCATGCCAGCCCACTTCCCTTGGGCAGATGAACATGACAGGGAGGTAAGCAACACCCATTTCGCCCGAGCGCTCGCGTTTTCGCGTTTAGGGCGTCCAGATGAAGCCAATGAAGATATTGAAATTCTGTCTCAAATGGGCGAAAACATGGCGGGCATCAAGCCCTTGGCAAAAAGCAAAGACAAAATAGATGTACAAGTGTTGACCGTAAAGGCATGGCAACAATACGCGAGTGGAAAAACGCAGAACGCACTTTCGATGATGAAAGAGGCTTCTGACAGAGACGCCCTGACCGAAAACTCAGCGTCAGGCCCCGGCGATATGTTGCCAGCAGAAGAACTGTATGCCGACATGCTATTGGACCAATCACGTACTGCTGACGCACATGCGGCCTACAAACTCGCACTAGTGAGAACACCCGGTAGATACAACAGTATCTATGGTGCTGGCAAAACCGCCTTTGACATGGGTGATACCAAAGTCGCACAGAAGTATTTTAACATGCTGCTCAAAAACACAGAGGGCGCTGTTTCCTCGCGCCCTTCACTGGATGAAGTGCGCAAGATGATCGCAGCGATCTAGTCCCGCTTATCTTTTGGGGTTATGGGAGTTTGTTTGAGTTCTAGCGGAGAAACTGCACCGTCTCTTCCAGCGGTGCACGATCGGTACGAGCCGTATTGACCTTGGCTTCGTGATCCTCGTAACCAAAACTGATGCCGAACAGAATCTTGACCTCCGGGTCAAGACCAAACACCTCGCGCACTAGATTAGGATAATTTCTCAACGTTCCCTGCGCGCAGGAAGCCAACCCGTGACTCGTCATTGCCAGCATTAACGTTTGCGCATACATTCCGACATCACATGCACTTTGGGTACCAAAAACATCATGTATCCCCAAAAATACAGCATGGGGCGCATCGAAAAACTCATAGTTGCGCCTGGCTGCATAGCCTCGCCCGACTTTGTCTTCCCATTCAATATCCATTGACTGATACAGTGCCCGCGCGCAACTTCGCTTTCTCTCTTTCCAAGGCGCACCCGTGCGGCCATCAGCCTGATGATCCGTTACTACTTTGACGCCCTCATCGAACCCGCTGATATATCCCTGACGGATTTGCTCGAGGGTGTTGCCAGAAGCGACGCAGACTTCCCAGGGCTGGACATTGGTACCCGAGGGTGTCCAACGCGCGGTGTCAAATATCTGCTTTAGCGTTTCTTCTGGCACTTGCTTATCGAGAAAACCGCGAATTGAACGCCTTTCCCGCACTAACGCATCAAACGCGCTTGCTGTTTCGTTGTTCTTCATATCACCAGGGCTCTGTCAATCAATCGCGCAATGTAACTGGTTTACGATGAATTTTCCATTTATCCAGCAGCCCAGAAAACCGCTCTCGAATAGCCTCTAAATGAGGGAGACCTGATACGATGTTTTTATCAGCACCATGACGATCAACCTCGATGGTCTTAAGAGACCGTGGGCGCACGCAGTGCCAAGTTGTTTGGCAGCAGATACGCCAGAGTGCTGGTTCGCGCCTGGCGCAAACAGAACAGTGTTTGCGAAATATTGTAACGATTGAACTCGCCTACTAATGTGTGCTCTAGTACAGCAAGCATCTAGAATCGGTATCAAAAAATGAAGCCTAATATCCTTTTTATCTTTGCGGACCAGCACCGACACAACATTATGGGTTGTGCCGGACATCCCATCGTCCAGACACCTAACATCGACGCGATCGCCAACGAAGGTGTTCGCTTCACCAAAACCTGGTGTCAAAGTCCCATTTGCCAACCTTCCCGTGCAAGCGTAATCACGGGTCGATATCCGCACGAGCTCGACGTTATTTCAAACGATGGTGGATTCAACCCTGAGTGGCCTACGGTGATGAAGCAACTACAGGGTGCTGGCTATGAGACTGCCACGATCGGCAAGACCCATTACCACGAGTCTTACCAACCACCAAAGGATGGCGGAAATATCGACATGCGCTCGCAGGAGGGTTTTGTGCAGTCTTTCGGTTGGGACTATGTGATGGAGGAATACGACAAGTACCTCCATACATCTTCTCGTTTGACTACGCCCTACACTGAACATCTTGCGCAGCACGGCAAACTTGATGATTACCGTGCTCAAATCAAAAGTGCATTCAGACTGACCCCTGAGCACTGGCGAGGCCAAACCAGCGTATTGCCGCAGGAACTTGACTTGAGCAGCTTTCTCACCGATGAAACAAACCAATGGTTAAGGCAACGGTCTACAGAAAAACCGTTTATGCTCAAGCTCGCTTTTGTGCAACCACACGTTCCACTGATAGCAGACCCGGTATGGTCGGAATACTACGCGAACGCCAACATTGATGTACCACCACTCAACCCTCCCGAGGCAAAAACATCCGGTTGGGAAAAATACCTCGCGGTTTTGTCGAAACACTCCCAAACGCAAATGATGGATCATGACTTTGTCGAAGCCGGTATTCGACAATATCTTGGCATGGTCTCATTGGTAGACCAGAAAGTTGGAGAGGTCTTGGCCACGCTAAAAGAATTAGGCCAATTGGACAACACATGGATTGTCTACACGAGTGATCACGGTGAAATGCTGGGAGAGCATAAACTTTGGGCCAAAATGAATTTCTATAACGGCGCAGTTCAGGTACCTCTGATCATTCGTCCACCCGGCGGCGCGCAAGCACGCACGGAGGACGCGCTAGTAGAACTGACCGATGTCACCGCAACACTGGCAGACATTGGTGGCGCGGAGCCGCCTGAAGGTTGCCATGGGCAATCTGTTCTTGCTGCTGTCGAAAAACCGATAAAGGGTCGTGAATTTCTCTTTTCAAGAATTGGTAATTTTGCGGGTATGCGTAACGCCAGCCACCGCTTGACCATGAACTTAAAAGACCAGACGCCGTGTGAACTGTTTAATATGAATGATGACCCTGGAGAGCTTGTGAACCTTGTCAACGAGGAGGCAAGTAAAGACCTTGTCAGCGAGCTTGCGATTCGTCTGAAGGCTCATCTTGCAGATTAGATGTTAGCGCCGGGCCTAACATCCGGCGCTTCAGCCAACCATCAATGCCGTTTTCTTTGAAAGAGAAAATCCTGTTCGCGACCCAAGTCATTAACTTTGACTTTATCTCGACGCGTTGATGCTGCCATGCCGAGCGCTGCGTCATGAGGCTACTTGCAGATGTTCGGGTTTTGCAGTTTTTACAAGCTTGCCTGGGAAACCCTTAAAGTGCGGGATTCCCTGCTCATAATCTAAAAACTCATCGTCATCTGAGCAAAGCACAGCATCACTCGACAAAAATGCACCCGCGAGATTTTCCTGCCCACGCATTTCCGGGTACCACCAGCCATGCGGGACGCGCAAGTGACCCTGCTTCATAGAGGATTGCACAGACAGTTGCGCCGAGACCTTACCATACGCGGTTTCCAGACTGATCCAATCACCATCCGTCAAGCCATCTCGTGTCGCATCTTCGGGATGGATAAACACACTAGGAACAGGACAGCGATCTCTGAGTTCCTTCACATTACGTTGACCCGTTTGGAAAAACGGATCTTCCCTGACCCCCGTAAAAACCATATATG